>Ga0335071_10000403_pt1 | contig 49137 bp, 77 predicted proteins | sample Lox_Sample_15_FD_206724 | JGI IMG/M metagenome (GOLD analysis project Ga0335071, IMG submission 206724) | Soil microbial communities from Loxahatchee National Wildlife Refuge, Florida, United States - Lox_Sample_1.5 | ecosystem: Environmental > Terrestrial > Soil > Wetlands | place: USA... | reverse complement strand
CTCGAACCGCAGTAGGCAAATCGAAGCACATAGACAAGTGGCCACTTGGCCTTGATTTTACTATTACACCGACCCCGGCAGGAATCAAGCAAGGGGTTACTGTTGCATTGAAATCGATACAGACGCCAGAAATTGACTTCGACGAACCAGAGGATGGGACACAGGGCGCGGTGAGCGTCGTTCCATCGGTAAGTACGTCAGCGGATGGCGCAACAAAAACCATCACTGAAAATCAAGAGGTAGATATGGAAAAGCAGGAACTCGATTCTGCGGTGCAAGCGGCTGTTAAAGCTGCAATGAAAGCACAGGCAGATGAGAAAGCAGCACAAGAAGCCGCGACGAAAGCAGCGGCGGATGCCGAAGCTGCGCGGAAAAAGGAAATCGAAGATGCCGTGCAGGCTGGTCTCAAAGCCGCAGGCGTGCGCATTGTACGCAAACCCGTCAATGCTGGCGCGGTGAAGACGCAGGCCAATGCTCCGGCTGTTAATCTCCAAACCGAACGCGGTGACGATGCGTTCAAGGCGTTCAATTACTTCCTGAAAACCGGCGATCACGAAGCACTCCGGGACACGGAACGAATGAACTCCGAAGATGCAGATCTTCTCGATCCTGAAAAGTTCAAGGAAGGCATGAAGACGACTTACAACGTCGTCGGCTCGACGCAGTATCAAGGTCTTGAGCTTGTCCCAACGGAAGTCTACGACAAGATCACGGAACTGCGCGATCCCGTTTCCATCGCTCGCGTCGGCGGTGCTCAGGTCATTCCGATTGGCGCAAAAACCCGCAACTTCCCGGTCGAGAAAAACCGTTCTGGAAAATTCGTGATCGAAGCCGAAGGTTCGGCCTACGATCCGAACGCGGTGCAGAACTTCGATAAACGCGCAATCACGGCGTTCAAATTTACCCGTACGGTTGCAATGTCGATTGAAGTCATGGAAGATTCCGTGGCAGATCTGACCGGCTGGTGGACGCGGCACGTTGCCCGTATGGAAGCCCTGACGGAGAATTATTATTTCTCCATCGGTGTGGCAGGTGGAGCCTCCACGCCGGAAGGAATCATCGGCGGCGGCACGGCGGCTTTGACGCTGGCAGCAGCGGGCACGATTACGGCGGCAGAAGTTGTCTCGCTGTTCTACAAACTGCCCCAGCCTTACCGTGATAATCCGTCGTTCATGTGCAACGGAAATACGGAAGGGATTATCCGGGCACTCTCCGGCAACTGGTTCCAATTCCAGCCGACGCCTTCTGGCTCCGGCGGTGGGAACTATCCGATGGGCGCGGATTGGATTATCAGTCCGAAATGCAAACTTCTCGTCGCTTCCGATATGGCGGACTTTGGATCGGCTGCGAAGGTTGCGTGCGTCGGTAACTGGTCGGAATACCTTATTGCAGAACGGTCGGCCATGTCGATTTTCCGCGATCCGTATTCCAGCGCAAGCTCCGGTCTCGTGAACTTCCATTGTCACTTCCGCAGAGGCGGCATGGTTGGTGTCACCGAGGCGTTCCAATACGCAACGTCGAAGACGTCGTAGTAACACGATTCATGATGAGCCGGGGAGTCCTGTTACTCCCCGGCAATCTTATTACACGAGGATGAAATGGCGAAGAAAGACACAAAGCAAACTTCCGAAGCACCTTCGGTGTCGGATGCTCCACAAGAGCAGGCAAAGAATGAATGTCCTGTCCCAGCCTTGCAGCATGAAAAAGAACTTGCATGGCTGCTTGAGAAAGCACGGGTAATCAAACCAACGCGAATTATTGAGATCGGATCGCTTTATGGTGGGACGCTTTGGCATTGGATGCAGTTAGTCGGTAAGGGTGGACAGGTTGTTGTGATCGATCAACTGGTTTCTCCTCAAGCCTCGGAATATGCTTTGCAGAGGGAGTGTCACGAGAAGACCTGGAAGCAATGGGCTGAGAAATTTGGTGTTGAACTTCATATCGTAGAGACCGGATCGACTTACGCTGAGACAATCGGAAAAGTTCATGGTCTTATGCCGGAAGCAGATTTGCTTTTCATCGATGGTGATCACGATTATGAATATGTGAGAAGCGATTTCATCAACTACGGCCCGCGTGTCCGGCAGGGCGGGATCATCGCCTTCCATGATATTTCGCCGGAGCCGTATTATGGCTCATCGAAATTCTGGATGGAACTCAAGAATCGGTATCCGACACAGGAAAAGATCGTCGCCGTTAATCGCGGTATTGGCGTAATCGTGCAGGGGTATCAGGCACAAATCAATCAAGGCATTATCAGAACTCTTTAAGGAGAACAAACATGACACTCAAGACAGGCGATGATGTCCTTGTGCTTCAGTCGGCAGGAGGCGCTGGATTTTCTTTCGTAGCTGGAAAAATCGAACGAGTCGATGCAGGGAACAACGCCATACTTCAGGATATGGTCAATGGTGGGACAGCTCGCGTTATGAATGCTGGGAAAATGCGCTATCGTGCGACGCTCGTTCAGACTGGCACGACGGCGCCGGTTGCTACAGTACTGGAAAATAGTCTCAGCGGAACGGTTGTCTGGACACGCACGAGCGCGGGCATTTACGTCGGCACGCTGGCTGCTGCTTTCACATCCGGCAAGACGACACTGTTCACCACCGATCTGATGGGCATTGCCGATGTCGCAGTCACAGCCAATACGATCACGCTTACCACGCAGGGCGATGCTGTCCTGAATGGGCACACACTTTATGTGGAGGTTCTTCCATGAAAACGTTCATCAAGATTCTGATTCTTTCGATACTGTCCTTGAACCTGGTCGTGGCACAGACGATCTACATGAAGGTTCAGGCGAAGGATACAACAACGCATGCACCGGGTTCGTATGTAACGCCGACGCAACTTGATGCAAAAGTGAGTCTTTCCGATACGGTAAACAAAGATCCCGGGTACGTGACGCAGACTATGTGGTCAAAGGCTCCTGTGTATTTTTCGATGGCGGCAGATACCACAAACCCGACACGATTAACTCCGAAGGTCATCGGCGGTCTGGAAACGAATTTGCTTGCTTCGGCAACTTATGAATTTGGAGCATCGATTCAGTTCACGGCCAACAATGTAGGCAATGGCCTCGTGCTTATCTGGTCTTTCCCCGGATCACCGACGAGCTTTTCCTCGACGTTTTTAATTCCCGTTGCAGCCAACGGTACATCTGCACTTTATACCGGGCAGCAGACAGCGACGACCGATACCGTGATCACGACAGCAGTTGGTTCGGCATCTGCGGTTTATACTGCAATTATCACCGGCAAGATTGTGAACGCCTCGACACCTGGCACGCTCCGGCTTTGGTTCAAAGGTACTACGATGCAATACACGGTGACGATTAAGGCCGGTTCATCCATGTGGGTTCGGAGGGTGTCCTGATATGCTGATTTCCGTTGTCACGCGGACGTATAAACGTCCCAAAATGTTCGCTGCAAATCGCCAGTCTTTGAAGATGCAAACGCTTCAGGACTACGAAGAAATCGTAATTCGGGATGAGGTTGGCATCGGCTGTGCGGAGGCGAATCATCGTCTATGTCTGGTCGAGCCAAAAGGCGACTATGTATGGGTGTTTGACGATGATGACGTGCTGGAAGATGATACGTTTTTCGAGAAAGTAAAAGAGACGGTCGATCAATTTCATCCTGACGTGATTTTCGTCAAGGGATGGATTGTCGGGCAGATACTGCCTGACAGGTGGCCGATTGAAGAAGGGCATATCGATGGAATCAATTATGTCGTCTCGCGTGAGATGTGGGATCGATGCAAAAACTCATGGGATCGTGCTTATGCGGGAGATTTTTCGTTTATCAATGCCGTGATGAAGCTCGATCCGCATGTTCGATGGCTCGATATAGTAGCAGCCAAGACGATCCGTGGATCTCATGGCGCAGTCGAGGAATGGGACTTTGAATTGCCACAAGGATTGCTTTCACGCGATCCGAACCGAGCGCGGCTCCGGCCAGTGAGAGACATGATGCATATCGGAGACATCATCCAGACGAAAGATGCTGTGGCAGGCATCGGATTCATCGCACAGAAAGGTGAGAAAGTCACGGTCACACGGGAGAACTTCGATAAGTGCGAAGGATTGATCCGCAGCGATATTGCGAAATTCGTTTCCTCTGCTCCGATGCGGGAAGTCGCGACACAGAAAGTCTTGATTTTCTGCCCTATCGGCGGAAAGTTGGAACAGAAAACACGCGATGCGATTTTCGCACAAGAAGACATCGAGAACTACGACATTATTTTCGCGCATGATAATCCGCACTCACCGATGAGCGAGAACGCGGGGCTGAATATACAACTGGCGTACGAGAAAATGCGAACGATGGCATTGCAGGGCAAATACGATAAGGTCTGGATTTGCGAAGCCGACATGATACCGCCGAAAGACGCTCTCAAGAAGTTGCTGGAAGTTGACGCAGAGATCGTGACCGGGTTGTATATTCTTCGACATGCCGCTCCGAATCCGAACATCGTCACGAAGGATAAGCAGTTCACGCTTTTTTCATTCGAGCATATCAAGAAAAACTGGGGAAAGCAAATCACGGTGGGCGGCGGTTGCATGGGTTGTGTATTGATTGACAAGAGTGTACTTGAGCGATTCTCGTTCATCTTGAAGGATAACAAGAACGCACCGGATATTCCATTTATGGAATGGTGCATTCAGAACGAAATCCGACAGGTTGCCCGGCTGGATGTTGTCTGCGGGCATGTGAAACCGACCGGGGAAGTGCTCTGGCCGAGTGAGAAGACAGGATTTCGAGAAGAGAAATCGGCAGCATAAGGAATAACGATGGCAACTGAAAATCTTGATGCATTTGCAATGATGGGAAAGCTTGCGGAGAAGTTCGGTTCTTCAATTGCACCGAATCCGGAAGGCATAGTTTACGTCGATGCGGCATTCGCGAATATCAATGTGTGGCCGTACTTCGGTGATTGGACGATTCATGCGAAGCCAGCGGTGATGGCCAGACAACCGGCACCGGTGACGAACGTGTATAAGATCATCGCAGGGAAGAACGCGGACAAGACGAAAATCTCTCTCGGCTCTGATACCGTTGCTTCCCTCGCCGCGCTCGGCATCACGGTGGTGGAGATAGATAGCGTGGGGCCGCAGGGGGAAAAAGGCGACAGGGGAGATCAAGGTCCGGCTGGGAATTCTCCATTGCGATGGATTGGCTATATATCACAAACGGAGCAAGATGCACCGGTTCTGATTCCGGAGACCACAAACATGACTCATCCTCCAACGACTCAGAGAATGGGTGTTGGCTTATATAGGCTTCTTAGCGCTGACTTTGTCGCTGGCAAAGTTTTGATTCATCCATGGGGATTCAACGTTCTTATTCCATTTTACGATTTCAACGACAATCCCAGCGGTGAATTGCTCGGCTTCATAGCTTTTATCACTTTCGGTAACGGCGTCTTAAACTTTCAGACCTATCAAGCCACTCCGAAAGACGGGGACGGATATTTGATAAATGCTGACGGGATCATCGATGGTGGTTGGCATTTCGAGTTAGAGTTGCTGCCGTGAGTGCGAAGGTGTATATATCCGATCCAGAACCAACCGGGCATGGTGCGACTGTCAAGCAGGCAATTTTTGCGGGTGGAAATGGATTGCTCGTTGATAGTGATGTCGCAATTGATTCGACGGCGGACATGTTCAACACGCTTTCACTTGCCGCAGCTGCTGGGGCGAAGATCGTAGTGAGGTCAATGACCGATATACAGACCTGTATCGGAATTGCACAGTCTGCTTTCTTGCAGAGCGGCATCATGTCCTTTATGCCCGGTGGTCCGAACATTCTCGGACAAACGATTCTCAATCCGGACGAAATCCCCGTCGGCATCATCACTTCAAGTGCGATTCTGCAATCCGGACAAAACGCGCAGGCCTCATTCGGCAACTGGCTGGAGTTTGTCGGTATCGATCAATGGTTTGGCGACGGCGCGCAGGAGAGTGGTGTCAATGGTTACATTGCCGGACAAATCTACGCCATCATGGCCGCTCGCGGTTGCAATGCAATGGAGGCGCGGATCTGCGCCCGCGCCACGGCGAGCAACGGCGGCGTGTGGAATATGTATAACGGATTCGGTGAGATCAATGTCGCGGCAGCGATCGCATACGTGATACCAACAAGGCAACAGACGATGAATCATAAATTGATGGCGGCATAAAATGACCTATACGGCATCGACTCGAACGATAAGCGGACTCACGCCGGGAACAATTGCTCAGGATTTCATTGGCACGCCTGCCATATTCACAATTGGTTCAACGGATTATTTCGGCACTGTTGATACTGTTGCGTCCGATGGCCTGAGTTTCACACTGAACGCAGAAGGCTATTTGCCTTCAAGCGATGGAACAGTCACGAATCTTTCGCTTTCGGATATCGCAATCCCTCCGCTGAACCCGTTGATTGACATCGTTTCTTTGATCGATCTGAAAACGTATATGGGAATAGCGCAGACGGACACGACAAAGGATGTGCAGTTCTCATCATGGATCACAACGATTTCTCAACTCATCGAAAATGAACTCGGCAATCAACCTGTCCGTCCGCGTCCGATGGAGGATTTTCTCGATGGCGAAGGTGATACGAAATTGTATCTGAACAAGGGCAGAATTGTATCATTGCTTCCCGATCCGAATACAGGAAGCCAACTCGACAGTCTTCAATGGCGTGCTGCTGCGTTGGGAGATTGGGAACAGATGGTGGAGAACATCAACCTTGTCTATCTCAATCCTATCAGTAATTGGTGCATTGAATTGCTCGATTATCGAATTTTCCCTATCGGATGGAAGAACATTCGCGTATATTACAGCGCGGGATTCGATCCGATTCCCGGCGACATCACCAAGATGTGTTTCGAGATGATTCAGACGATGTGGGATGAATCGAAGTCCGGTGGTCATCCGAGACTTGGCATGAGAAGTGCCAACCGGGGAGGGGCCGGAACGAATCTCGGCGATTCATTTCTGGATATGGATGCACGCTGGAAGGCAGTCATCGACCGATACCGGAGAATTATATGAGCAATCGAAACATCGATGCGGGCATGGCGATTATCGTCGCGGGAGTGCAGGCGATTACAACAGGTGCGACATATACCAACACAGTCAAAACCGTCAGAACATCATTCAGCGATCCTAACATCCTTCAGGAATTCGATGTGGACGTGATTCGGGTCAGCGGAACACACAAAGGCCGGGACACAAACGCTCAGGTATTCGATTCTCGTGTCACCGTCTGGATCGTAGGCTATGCAAAATCACCGAATATCGGATCATTCATCAATGATCTTCTCGCTTATGCCAAAAGCATCGGTATCACGCATATCAACGATGCGGGAAACAAATGGCGTATGGATGTGACTGGCAACGGACAGAAGGGCATCAAGGACAATCTGATGAACATCGTTCCGGGCGGTGAGTTGATGTGGGGCGTTGTCGAATTTGATCTGGACTTTCTTTTCCAGCAGGCAGGATCATGATCGATATTAAAATCACCGGCAGTCTTCCGATGATCAAATCCGACCTCACGCCTGCAATGGCAAGGGTCGCGGAATTGCTCTTGCAGTCAAATTTGGAAAGGTTCGAGAACGAGGGCTATGGCACATGGCCTCCACGACGCGATGGATCACCGGCAACACTCGCAGGAATTGCAAACACGCTCCAGAAAACAAGCGATTCGCGTTCCGCGACAGTTTCGGCGATGAACACAATCCATCAGCGCGGTGGCCCGATGAGAATCACGGATCGGATGCGGTCTTTCTTTTGGGCGAAATGGTACGAGACACAAGACCCGCGCTTCAAATGGATGGCACTCACGCGCAGTGGCATGCTTTCATTTCCCGTGCGGACGTATCTCACGTTTCGTGAAGGCATCATTGATGACATCAAGGATATTCTCGGTCAAGAGATTTTGGTTTCAGAGACAACATCACACATCTGAGGACTGTCAATGGATGACACTTTTGAAGGCGCGATAATCAACGGAAAGCGGTTTCCCTTTGTTCGTATCACGATGGCAGAGCAACCGAAGATACAGCGCAAGCTCAATAGGCTCAAGCTGTACGATTTCTTTGTTGCGTGGTTCTATCTGCGACGCATTCAGAAGATTATCCTGCGATTCAAGAAATACGGCATCCCAGCAAAGGATGTGATGGATCAGACCGAAGATCCAAATTCGTTCATCATGACGCTCGCCCGAAGATCATTCATTGGTGGCCTACAAGCGCGACGCACCGAGACCGAGCCTACGCGGCAGTGGAAGAAAGTTCGGGATGCAGCATTCGAGAAGCGGGGATTATGGAAATTCGGAATCGTGCCAAAGGAACTTTGGTGCTCACAGATTAAATTTCAGGACGCCGGAGGAATACAGGCAGATTTTTTCGCACTCTGGAGGGCCGCGGGAAAAGAATACAGCGAGCACTTGGACTCATTGAAAGATTCAAAGACAAAGGAAAAGACAGCGGCAAGCGTCGCCGGTTGATGGAAGAACTGCCATCGGACTATAACTTCGATTGGCAGATATTCTCATTGGCGAAAATGTTGGGACAATCAGAGGATGAAATCAAAGAGCAGTATACGTATACAGAGACTGTGGAACGAAACCTTTTCGGGATTCACGAGAATTATGTTGATCGGGAATTAATGCCGAAGAAATGACATGGCAGATAACACGCTAAATATCACCGTTGAAACTGACGATGCCCAGCTTCAATCTCTGAAAGAAACGCTTAACAACACGAACCTTACTGTTGGGCAATTAAGCAAAACGTTCAGGGAATATTCCAGCACCGTGATTGCTGGAAGCCAAGCGCAAAAAGACTTGATGGATATAAAAGCTCAGGCTCTTTCTCAAATGAAGTCTGAGCAAGCCCAAGAAAATAGCCTGACGAATGTCATTCGAGGTGCGCGTCAAGAACGTCGAATGTATATGTTTGCCGTCAATGAGAGTATGGCGGCGGTGACGGCCATCATTGGCAAAGAAGATGCGTTGACAAAGAGCGTTGCACAGGGAGCGCAAGCGTTTTTCGGGATGCAGTTTGCTCTTCAAGCTCTTGGCGGAACATTTGCTGAATTCGCCATGCCCGTTGCGGCAATTATTGCCTTGTTCATCGTGATCAAACAATTATTCTTTGATACCGCAGAACAAGCAAAGGAGTCCGCCGAGGCTCAGAAAAAATACAACGATGCGTATGCTGAATGGCATGGTCTTGTTGTGGAAACGCAGGGATTGAAAGAAAAAGCTGGTGAGGGAGATTATGCTACAGAACAAAAGAAACTTGATCGTCTGAGGAACACTCTCCAAGATGCGAAGGCCGATTATGATGCGTATGTCGCAGAGGGTAGGGCTGCAGAAACAGAAGGATTGAAAGCCGAGAAAGCATATCTTGAAGCAAAACAGGCCGTGCACGATCAAGAAGTTGAAATCTCCAGTCAGCGGAAAAAGGATTCTGCTGATGAAGAAAAGAAACGCGAAAAGGAATTGAACGATCTCGCTACGCGTCAAGATGCGATGCACCAGATTGGATTGATGAACGATCAGGAATATCTCGCAGTTCTGAAAACACGGGAACAGCGCGCGCTTATCGGGGATGATCTTAAAGAACAAGCTGCTTTGATGAAAGAGATCACCGATCTTCAAGTCAAGATTGCACAGAATCCCGACCTGCAACCGCTCGATACGAGCTTGAAGCGTCTGGGAAGAGTCTCGGTTTCCACAACAGTAAAAGGCGTTCCCGTTGGTCAAGCATCTGCAAAGGACAACTCAGAAGCCATTACTGGATACATTGTCGATCCGCTTCGAGAAGGATTCCGCACGCTCGCGCAACAAACGAATGAGTGGTTCTATAATGCGTTCGACCGAAGCATCGGTACGAATTCGGTACTCGAGAAAATGCTCGTCAGCACGCTGGGTGCCGTATTGAACACGTTCACAAAAGACGCAACGGATTATCTCGCCAACATTGCAATCACTGGAATCACAACGTTGCTCGGCCTCGCTTCCGGTGGCGATGTCTCCTTCGGTGGCCCGCTTCAATTCGCGGCAAACGGTGGGAATTATGGCTATGGTAGAACGCAGAATGTGATCGTCGGTGAACGCGGCCCGGAACTCATGCAAGTGGGAACAAACGGCGTGCGCGTAGTGCCGAATCACATGCTAGGTGGTTCCGGTGGTGGCATGAGCACTTCGGTGCAAATCGGCGATCTGAAGCTCGCAGGAACCGATCTCGTGGCTTCTTATACGTTGACTCAACAAGCTCGCAGAGGACGGCGGTTCTGATGGCACAGACTTCTTTACAATTGCCGACGATTCATGGGCTTCCGGTGGGAGATGTGAAGAGTTATCTGTTCTACGATGACTCTATGGGGCCGCTTATTGCACCTTCGGGATGTCCATTTCTTGACATTGGGGAAATCGTTGAGTCCATCGACATGGAGGCAGGATTCACCGATCTCGATAATGTGCAAGTAATCGTGCGAGAAGATTACACACAATTGGAATATCCGAACATACCAATATATTCCAGCGTTGGGATTCCTGTTTACGATTCAGGCAGCGTGCAGGAATTTGGGAACGGAACAAACCTCTCGCCGATTACTGGATTTGAAAATCCCGCCGATACATTCTTCAACGGCTTCCCGGGAAATCACACAGCGAGTAGAACGACTTTGGATTCCAAGACCGGATCTGCTTGTTGTAGAATAACAGCTTCCGGTGCAGGAAGTGCGTGGTCTAATTGCATTTATTATTATTCAATATCCATCGATGTGACCAAGACCCATAAGTTCATGTTCTCGGCGAAATCAATTTCTGGAAACACTGATCTTTATGTCTACGGAATTTTCACGGGAGCGGGCGCACATTTTGTTTTGACATCCGATTGGCAAACGTTCGTCATTAATGGCAGCCATCTCCCCGGTGACGTGAGTGCTCCGATGTTCTTCCTCGGCGGTGCCGGGACGTGCGATATTGATGACATCAATTTCCAGGAGGCGTCGACGCATGATGTCTCAGCGATTACTGCTAGTATGTATGTAATGTCAAAGCGATATTCGGGCGGTGGTAACTTTGTGAATACATGGGCAAAAGTTACAAGTGCAAGTTCTGGTGTTATTCATATCGATGCATGGTCGAACGGCACGCCAACGAACGGACAGGGCTTTCAAATCTATGCAACGCGTCCCGGACAGCCTTCCGGGTTCTGGTATAATCTGATTCAGAACAATCCCGATCTACCAGTGGAGATCATGTTTACTGTGATGGAAGGAACTGACGAAACGTTCCTATTTCGCGGGAAGCTTTATCGACAGAATATCAAATGGAATGAGGTGTATCTCGATAAGCTCTCCGGCACGCCGACGCGATGGGAACGCGGAGTAAAATTCCAACTCGTATCATCATTACAAGTTCTTGAGGAAGTGACCATCGATGCATTACTGACAGAGTGCAAATTGCATGCAGTAACTGGCGGTAGCACAGGCTACGATTTCGTGAAAATGCAGGATGTCGTTGCAAGCATGATCAAGCTCGCATTTGCAATAGCATTTGATTCCTCGACGTGCGTGAATAATTCGTACGACATACAGCCGGTTTTGGAAATAGTCGATCCGCCTACGCTTGCATGGACAGATTGCGGAATCGCGGTGAGATCGACGGGAGGTGCTGATGTCGGCTTTTTCGACAAGACAAGTACCAATGTCGCAGGCTGGTATAACAAATACGCAACGGCGTACGATCTCCTGAAATCGTTTTGTTTTCAGTTTGCCGTGGTTCCACGTTATCAATTCGGGACACTGGACGGACTCATCGATCCAACGCCGTCAAACAATACGCATAGATTGATTTTCAATTCTCGCGGTCAATCGGGTGCGATGGTCACAATGTCCAATTCTGTTCCGGCCTCTGTCTTGGTAAGCGATACACCACGAAGAGCATCAAGCTACCGAATAACAGACAGCAGGAACGGAGATTTGACTTATTACATTCTCAATGGTGTATTGGTGAAGGGAGAGGCTCCGCCCGCGCAGTTTGACATTGATGGAACCGTAGATTTTCAAGTTCATTATACGTTGGATGAATGGCAATGGAGTTTGGCTGCATCGGCTACTTCGTACGGACATCTTGTGACCATGATTCAATGGAAAAATTATCAAGATCCGTTGGTCGGTTATTATGAGAACGATGTAACCAATGACAATTGTCTTGCGAAGGCATTAGTTCAATACTTGAATAAACGTTTCGGGCCGGGCAGAACGCAATATACCCGCGCATACAATTCCATTCAGGCGAACAACGGATCGTACACTTCTCAGCGATACAACCGGACTCTCATGAGAACACAGATTAACGATGGAGTGGCTTCGAGGACTTACTATGCGACCGAGGTCAGGAAGAACGTGCTGACCGGGAAATCTCAAATCATTTGGGTGCAGGAATGATTACTCTCGGCTATAATTCTGGCATTATGGATGCGTGTGATGCTACTCCATGGGGAAGCGATCAGGGATCGAACGTCGTTACATCGATTGATACAACAATTTTCAGAACGACAACCGGATCGATGAAACTCGCGATTGCAAGCGGAGCAACTACTGGATTGCTTGCGCATAACAATCTTTGCGGCAATCTTTCTCTCAGTACGACGATTGCCATGTGGATTTATCCGACAATCGCGGTTCCTGCAAATGCCTTGAATCTTTCACCGGATGGAGACACGAATATCAATATACCGGCTTTAACGGCTAACGTATGGAATCGCGTCGTGCTCACGATTGCAAATCCTTCGTTGATTACTGCCGGTGCGCATCTGTATTTGTACCAAGCAGTGGATATTGGGGCATGCTCAATTTATTTGGATGATATTCGCAAATTTGTCACGCGGGACTTTGCCACATCTTCGGTCAAAGGAATACAGACGCCAGAGAGAGTGCAGAAGAAGATGATCACGTATAATTCCATCGACTTTTCGGTGAACAATGTCTATCTGGCAAATCGAAGGAATCCTCAGATTGATTTCCAGCCGTTGAGCGATATGATCGATCTGTTGTTCATGCACAACTGGTATGAGGCATCGGATAAGAGTTTGTTCTACGATTCCGACGAAGTGCTTGTTGAAAACGAATCACAGGGAACATCTTCTTTCGGCGAACCTTCGGTTGAGATTGCACAGTATGAAGCCGAGTACGCAAATGGATTTGAGTTGGCAAAAGAATTCACGTTGAATTTTGTTGAACGAACGCCCTGGAAGGCAATCCTTCCGGCAAGCTGGCATACATAAGGAGAAACAATCATGAGTGTACTCGCTGTTAACTACGCAGACATCGTTTCGTCTGGCATCACGGACTGGAGAATTCTCGATCCCCGCACAGGCGCGGATCGCTACTATCCTTTTCTGAATCCCCGATCAACATCGGTGGACATGAAAACGTTGGGGAAAGAAGATTCCCTGAAACGATTTCATGCCTTCGATTATGACCTTCAAATGAAGGCCACGGTTCCGGTTGTTCGCACGACCGCGAATCAAATCAAGTTGCTGGACACGCTCTCATCGAATCAATTGAATCAGAAGATCACGCTTTCCAACGGTCAAACGATTTCCAGCGCTCTGGCAACGGAACCGTATTTCGGTTTCGGCTGGGAACTCGCAACCGATTCGATGGAAGATGATTTGCATCTGAATATCACGGCAGATCGTTATCTTACCCGTGCGGAGTTCGCGCAGATACTTGGAACAGCACCGGGGAACGGAACATTGAACGGTTCCGACAATCTCAAATTGATGGACTCCGCTACCATCGACGACATCGCACCGGGCGGGATTTCAAAGATCGAAGTTGGACAGACTGGAACTTCGTTCACCGATAACATTGGCATGCTGCAAAGCGCGAAGTTCAGCGCGAAGCTCACCACAAAGCGCGATACACGTGGACGCACATTCCGAAGTGGTGGCATCATGATTTCTGTCGATGCAGAAGCAGCACAGGCATCGAATACAGAGTTGCTTCAGTATCCAAACCTTGACAAGTATCAACTCGATTGGAAGTTGACGTTCGTCAACGGAATCGTGCTGACTCTCACCGCCGGGCTTGGCTTCCAGATGGAATGGCTCGCGGACAAAGACGCAGACGGAAACACATACACCAAAGTCACCGGCGGCGGGATTATTCTTCCTTCTGCTTGGGATGCTTGCTGGTCGGCATAAGGAGGATATATGAGCGTCTTAGCACCGAACATAGGCAATATCGTTCCTTCCGGTATCAGGGAATGGTGGTTCATCGATTCAGGTGATTCCGACTGGGGCGTATTGAAAACTGGAATACGCAACAGTTCCGTGTCTTTCAAGGCGATCACGAAATCGGACACGTTAAAACGCGATGCGACGCGGGCGTATGAATTATCAGCGAAAGCCGATTTTCCATGCCCGCATACATACGCGAATCTGATCAATCTTCTTCCCACGCTGGCGAATGATTCCGTCCTTTTGCAATCTCTGCTTCTCGTCAATGGGCAATTTCTAAGTGGGAATTCTCTCACCGGAATTGATGCGGGGATTAAATGGACGCTGGTAAACGATTCCGATCTGCAATCGGATATTTTTGTCACGATGGAGATGGCTCGACGGTTTACTCGTGCGGAGATAACGAGCAATTTGCTGACAAGTGGGAGTCCGTGGATCATTTCGCAAGATCACAGTGGCACATACATCGCGATGGATGCGATTACGCAAGATGATATTGCGCCCGCTGGAATTTCAAAGATCGAGGTCGGGACTAACACTTACACCGATAATCTCGGTTCGATTTCAAAGGGAGTGTTCAAAGCCGAATTGCTAATGACTGAACCCGATACGATTGGGAAACCGCATGGATTCAAGATTGCGCTATCCGTCGAAGCCGACGCACTTCAAGCGACAAATGCGGAGCTTATCGAATATTCCTCGCTCGATAAGTATCAATTGAACGTCAAGATCACATTCGTTTGCGGATGGGTACTGACATTGACTTCGCGGCTCGGTCTGGAATGGGAATGGAAATCCGATAAGGATGCAGATGGAAACTCCATCGTGCATGTGAAAGCGGCTGGCAATATCAATATCTCAGAGTTCGCCGCGCTCTGGTCATAAAAGGAGACTCACATGGCAAAGAAGAAAATCACGCTTGATGAATGGAAAATTGCCGCGAGGGATTGGAACAAAAGGAATGGTGCGAAATTCCGCAAGGCTCTTCACGATGGAGATGCCTCAACAGTCAGGGCAATGTTGACGGAAGATCCACCGCCTCCACCTCCGACGATACCATAAGTCAAGGACGCGCCAATGATAGCGAGGGCAATCAACTGGATAGTAGCTCAGGACAGGGCCGATGATAGAAGGGATGTAGGAATAATCGTTCTTTTCATTATCGTCGGCCTTCTCTGTTACGGAATCATTCAAATCAAGGCGAACGTGAAAACGATTCTGCAAAACAACAACTATGCGAATCAGCAACGCGCCGTTGCAGATTCTATTTCGCACAGACAGATCTTCGTTGCTGATTCGATTTCAAATGCTCAATGCCTTGCCGAAGAACAGAAGCGCACTCGAATTGCAGAAGATTTGAGATCGGGATATATGATTCTGGTCGATGAACACCTGCGCCGTAATGTGAAAGACAGCATAGAACTACGCATGGAAAAACAACGTTTGGAAAGAGAAGCGAAATGGACGTCGCCGAAGTAAAACACAGATCGATAAACCCGGGCAAAAAAGGATTTAGAATGGAAGCCAAAGAAGTCTATCAGATGATCGATCAGAAATTCGATGCCGTCATGGAAAAGATCGGGGAGATTAAGGAAGAACAGGCAGAAATGAAATCCGACGTGAAGCATATCAAGGATCAAACGACGAGAACGAATGGAAGAGTAACAGCACTTGAAAGCAATTGGAATACGCTTCGCAGTTGGAAGGTAGGAATGATTGTAGCCTGGACGATCATTTCAGTAGCAATTGGTGTTTGCGGGTATGCGATCATTGACGGTTATCAAACTCTCCAGATTCTAAAAATCCTACATCAGCAAAGCGGTGAAATCAAATAAGGAGACTATCATGGACTGGAATCAATTAATGGCGGTTGTCGTACAGCTTGGCATCTTTGCCATGTTTGTTACGTCGATTATCGAAGTCATCAAAGGCATTTCTGCCATCGGCATCAAGGGAATTATCGCAGACCTGTGGGGCGCGTTGATTCATAATCAAAAAATGAACGACGCCTCGTTCCCAATTCTAAACTTTGCTGTAGCGTCTATCTGTTGCTGGGCGTTCAACGTGACGATCATGTCCTATATATTCCACAACATTCTTTCGCTTCAGCTTCAGGCATCGACCCCGTTACAGCAATGGTTTGCACAGAGGATTGATTATTTCGGAACGGCAAGCGTGACGTATCTCGGAGCCGATCAACTATTCAAGAAATTCTTGGACGTAAAGACCGAGGCCGCTTCGCTCGTCAATTCTGAGCCACCGAAGCAGTAGGCTATCCAATCTTTGGGGAAGAAAGAAGAAGCCATGAAAATCCGTAACACGCTGTTACCTTTTTTGCTGTTGCTCCCGAGCCTTGCATTCTCACAGTTCAAGGTCTATGGGTATCTCACGACGTGGGCTTTGCAGATGGGGGCATCCGTTAGTGCATCCTCGAACTATGAGAATTGCCTCTATACGAACATTGATTGGGATGCCTGCACCGATTATATAACGTTCAATGCCTCTTTTGCCTCCGATGGCAGTATGGCACTTGCGAACGATTGGGCAACGAACAGCAACAGCGCATGGGGAAATGCTTATTTCCAGTTCTCGAAACGCCGATTCCTGAATGATTACATTCATTCGAAAGGAAAAAGCGTTCAGCTTTGCTTTTTCATTTCTTCCAGTGATCCGCTGCTCAAAACATCGACGGGCAAGAATGCGATCATCAAAACCGTGGTAGACTCCGTTATCGGTTCAGCGAATCAGTACGATGGTGTTCATTGGGACATCGAACCATTCACCGATGGAGATTCCTTGACCGTCCGTGCTTTTCTCTCGCAGATGCGGGACACGCTGAACAAGTATCACCAGTGGATTGATCCAACGAAGAAACCACTTCAAACGATTGCCACATACCGGGATTATTCCTTTTGGGCAACGTGTCCGAATCTTTATGATGCGGTTCTTGATATGAGCTATGATATGTTTGCAAATTGGATTACCGGAATTTCATGGTATAACGCACCGTTGTTTCAAACGAATTACCCATGGGCGACCTACAATAATTCTTGTATAGCATCTGACATGGCGGATATTATTGAGTTAGGTGTTCCAGCGAATAAACTTGTCATGGCGTGTCCATTTAACTACAATGCTTTTCAGGGCGGTGTCTCCAGTGGAAGCGAAGGAATTTACGCACCGCTTCTGTCAATGAAGACCTATCCGAATCACTTGAATGGTGAGATGTTTTACTTGGCGTGGAATCAATGGCTCGATACAATGACTTGGCATTATGACTCAGTGCGCGTGGCTGCGTGGGCAGGGCAGAACAACTCGGGCAGTGCGAACGATCTTCTGATTCTTTTTCAGGATACGGTCTGCGTGCGACGAATCCTGCAGTACGAAGCTTCTCAAGGCATTCAGGGCACGATGGTCTGGGAAATTCCCGGTGCTTATATCAATTCACCGAATCAAACACGGCATCCGGGCTTGAAACCTGATTTCCTGCTTCAAGCGGTTAAGAAAACACGTCTGGCGCTGTCTGGCAGCGTCTTACCGCCTATTGTGGCGCCTCCGGTAGTAATCCAGCCCGTTAGTGTGACCGATTCTCTTAGAATCTTCACCCAAGGCGTTAATAGCGCAAAATGCGACACGCTGACACCGTGGAACAATGGATGGAATACCGGCTATGGAATAGGCTGGAGACTTGGGGCACAATCTGTGATATGTGACACAATTTCAAAGGTTCAGTTGAATTCTGTCAAATTAATTTGGAAGTCATTGAATCAATTACTACAATGAGGCACACTCATGATTGATCTCGCTTTCGTTTTCTTCGTGCTCGCTTTGATGGGCTTCTTCGATTCGATGGAAGAAAAGGGCGAACACCTCTACCGCGATAAATGCGGCAACAATCCGGATGCGGCGCGCTGGATTTCGATATCGAAGTTCGGCATGTGGTATGCGCTGATCCTTTTCATCGTTTCATCGATGGGCGTCAGTCTCTGGAGCTTTGCGGCGATTGTCGTGCTGCACATCTGCGGCCTCGAAGACTTCCTCTGCTATTTCTTCGAGCCGATATTCCAGCATTCGAACCGCGAGACGCGGTACCCGGTGAAGTTCTTAATCTGGCGATTCCCCACGGATCTTCATTGGCTGGGCGATGGGGAATGGTGGGAACGGAATTACTTGCTCATGAAACTCTGCGGCCCCACGGTGTTGCTCGCGCCATTCCTGCGAGTCGTGGCAGTCTCAACGGTTGGCGTGATTGTCATTTCACTGATTATGAATTGGATTTTCTGATGCGACTCCGCGCCAGAAAGGACGGCAATCAAGATGAAATCGCAAACGCCCTCGAAGGGGCTGGGGTTTCCGTCGATAGAAGTTTTACTCGTCTTGGTGGCGGGTGTCCTGATTTGTGCTGTTCTTACCATAATCGCATTTTCTTGCTCGAAGTAAAGAGACCGGGCGAGGGATTGAACGACACAGAAAAGAAATGGCATCGCAAGTTCCCTGGTGCATTTATCGTAACAACATGGCAAGAAGCGTTTCGGGCGGTTGGGGTTCCTCTGAGAAAGGTAGGGTAAAATGGACAAGCGAATACGCGACATAATCAGTAAGACAATCCATCTTGAAGGTGGCTACGTAAACGATCCTGACGATCCGGGTGGCGAGACGAACCACGGCATTTCAAAAAAGAGTTTCCCGGATGTTGACATCAAGAATCTGACCTTCGAGCAAGCGATCCAGATCGGTTACGATCGCTATTGGACGCCTTTGAACATGAGTAGCTACACAAACGATGGCTATGTCTGGAAGTGCTTCGATATCGCGTTCAACTGCGGCCAGCAAGGATTGACACTTGTTGAGTGCGTTGTTGTCCCTGAACGCATCGACACCGATGAAGGCGTGGACGATCTAATCACGAGCTTGGACATTCACTACGAGGCCATTGTTGCGGCGCGTCCTCGTAGCGCGAAGTTTCTGAAAGGCTGGGAGAACCGTGCAGCGATGCGGTACCATTCCGGCGAGAGTTACAATTCCTGACCGAGACGTAAAAACGTCTTGTTCTTTGCATGCGGTTCGTTGTGTGGCATTTTATTCATAAGTGCCGGAGACAATTGGACATTCGCGGACTGCACAACTTATTTGACCATCTCAGTAATTGAGCGGTCGGGATTAAATTAAAACAGCCGAGAACAATTGCAAGTTTGAACCTTCCGGCGGCCTGAACACCCGCCTTCCTGCAACAGCATCATCCTCTACAATGCCTCACGGCAAATGAATCCCGGATCTCACACAGTCCGGGATTTTTGATGTTTAACGGTCGTCGACATTCGTTTTCTGCTCAAAATCGCCAATTATTGGACATAGATTAATTATTGTTAATGTTCATTATTGTATTGCGTTTGTATATACAGCGGTATATATTATACCCAGTTACTTGACACACAAAACAGGAGATAAGATGGCAAAGAAAAAAGAGGGTCGCGTTCCAGTGCCCATGAGACTTCCCGCAAAGCAAGTAAGGGCAATTGATGAACTTGTGAAGTCCAAGAAGCCGAAGTATCACAGTCGGACACACGTTTACGAAATCGGTGCAGATATGGTTATCAAATCAGAGCAGGAGACAAAGCCGTGAAGACCTTCCTTGCCTACGGTGCGAATCACATTATTCACTGTTTCAATCTCGATATTTTCTTCTTCGAGGAGAACGGAGTGAGTGAATACGTGAAAATCTACAAGCCTGGAGTTGAAAACAGGAAACGAAGAAAGTCAACTATCTAATAGCACTCAAGAGGAGAGAGAAAATGAAAATCCAGATAAAAAGTAGATACAATGCGAGCGTGTTGTTTGCGCTTGAAACAGAATCCATGAAATTATGTATCGAAGCGGCAGTAAAGAAGGGCGCAGACCTTCGGGGCGCAGACCTTCGGGACGCATACCTTCGGGGCGCAGACCTTCGGGGCGCAGACCTTCAGGGCGCAGATCTTCAGGGCGCATACCTTCAGGGCGCAGATCTTCAGGGCGCATACCTTCGGGACGCAGACCTTCAGGGCGCATACCTTCGGGACGCAGACCTTCAGGGCGCAGACCTTCGGGGCGCATACCTTCAGGGCGCAGATCTTCAGGGCGCAGACCTTCGGGGCGCATACCTTTGGGACGCAGACCTTCGGGGCGCAGACCTTCGGGGCACAAAAGGAATAAACAAACATCTCTGCACGTCTTTGCGAATCCTTCTGGATCAGCCCGGTAAAATTCGCGCCTACAAATTGGTAAAAGAGGACGGCCTTGCACCATTCAACGGCGGTATTACCTACAAACTCAAAGGGAAGTATTCGGTTCCTTCCGCGAGCACAGATGAAGAAAAACAATGTGCCGAGGGCATAAATCTTGCCACGCTTGATTGGTGCATGAGAGAGTGGCAGGAGGGATATAGAATTCTTGTTGCTGAGTTCATGGCAAAAGATATTGCAGCAATTCCAACGGCAACGGATGGCAAGTTCCGAGTATTCCAATGTACGATTGTTGCTGAAAAAGATTTGAAAGAAATCGGGCTTGTGAAATAACTCCAGCCCACCGAGTAGCGAACCCCCACTAATCTGGGAAGAGAGATGAGATGATGGAAGAACAAGAACGCGAAATACTCTGGTGTGCTATGGGAATCGTAAACCACACAAACGAATCTGTAGGAACTTCTGTCGAAATGCGGCAAGACACGAACGACTCAAACTTTGAATTTGCGGTAGACTCTATCAAAGAACTCCTGCAATCGCTACAAGAGCTTCGTTCCAATCACTGAAAGGGAAGACGAGTATGTGTTATGAAGAAAGAATAATTGATGGGAAGTTATACGGTAGAACAGATCCGAGAGGAGAATGGATTGAGATTGACGATCCTGATGGAAAAAAGCTCGAAGCGCATAAGAAAAGAATTAAACTACATTGGCTTTGTTCATTCTAAAAGGATTAACCATGCTCCCCGACTTTAAGACCCATAACGAAGCCATTTCATTCACACAAAGGAGAAAGTCATGAAAGTCAATGTATACATTTCTGAATTAGATGGAGAGATTTATACAGTAGATCCAGACGGTGCGGCAGACAGGGAATACGCTGGAGACAGAAATTACACCTTCCTCGGCACCGAAGAGCGCAACATCCAGATGCCGAAGAAGACGGTAACAAAGACGGTATCTGCTATGCTATCCACCTATGAACCCGGCGTGAATGAGGCAAAGACCCTTGTTCCAGCAAGTGCAAAAAACGTAACAATTTCCTATGACATCGAAGAATAGCCATGCTCGACCCTCGCCCGATAGTGCTCTATGTTCTGGCGGCGGCTGGTGCGGCGTTGTTCATCGGGTCAATTATCATAATCAACTATCTACCGGATATTTGTGAATGGATCAAGAGAAGGAGAGAGAATCATGGAAACTTGTGAATGGGTTATTTGCTTGGCTCTTTTGGTCGCGGCCATGTATGTCTACGTAGTCAAATTCTCGCCAGAAGGATATGAAGATGCGGAAGGCTATCACTCAGGAAGAGAATCAGAACAGCCCGAAGGCGTGAGCGGGGTGAATGAGGAGGGAGATTAAAATGTCATATATGAAATATGTTCGTTCTAAGCATGGCGAAATCATCATATTCTCTCCATCAATGAAGCATAGCGATATTGCAGAGTGCGTCGGAGGAAAAAAAGAAATAGAAAGTGCAGGACAAATCGGAATGGCAATAGACGAGAACGAAATTAGTTGCTATGGCGAATCTCTTACTCTTGGGGTGCGCTCTGACAAAGAAGATCGTGGTAGGGTCTATCGGAACATAAGCATGTATTCGTGAAGATTAATTTTTCACTTGTTGTACGATTTCCCTTGCATTTGATATAATTGGATGTTATACTGCTTCTGTTCATAAACGAGGATTGAAATGACAGGCATTGAGCTAAAGAAAGCACGTCTCAAGTTAGGATTTACTCAAACTGAACTCGCGGAGACTATGGGCAGAGAAACCTACGCCACGATATGCAAGTACGAACGGCGGGGCAATAAAGAGATCCCGGCACACGCAGCAAAGTTCGTCACCGAATTATTGCATGTCAAAGAATTGATTGCAGAGGTTGTAGCATTGAAGAAAAAACTGGAAGGTAAAAAGTAATGGATTGCGGTTATTGGGGTGCAATATCTGGAAAGAGATATTCTCGCGTGCTGATTTCAGACAATAGCCGCAATCTTAATTTTGGCTCTCTTGTGGCGGGAAGCAAAAGCATCAAGCCCGCATTGCCGACCGATAGGCAAGTCCACATTGTCGGTGTAAAGTGCTGCCGGTATTTGATTGGAATGTCTTACAAGCATTCGCCAGAGTCCAGCCAAGAGAACCATTCATTTATCATTGGTAGTGCGATTTCGTCAACAATAGCTCAAAGATATATGTTGAGAGAATTCTCAACCTCTATACAAGGAAGAGCAGCCGGTAAAACCGGAAGGGTGAGAGTTCAAATCTCTCTTGTTGACCATTCATTTATCATTCCCCTGTCCCCTTACGGTTGGGCAAGGCTGCACAACTTGTGAAGGGGGCGGGGAGTGAATAGGAGGAAAAGATGAAAGTGTTGGACATCGAACACACCCAGACAATGAACCACATGGTAGAAGATGGAATCTTGAGGCCGGACTGCACGGAAGAAGACTACACAAAGTGCCCAGGGTGCAATAAACAAACACTCATCGAGGATATGAAATACCAAGGCAATGAACTTTATCTCTGCTCTCAATGCGACAAGGAGCATGAAAATGACTAAACGCGACGAACCCGAAATGACAATATGCGGATTATGCGGTGAATCTCTCGATTATCACGATTCGCGATTCGCGAAGTGTGAAGTATGCGGGACTATGCACGAACTCAAAAACGTTGAACAAGTCATTTTGCCCTACAAAATCGTTCACCAAAACAATCCCGGACGGCATCTATTCTTTCCCGGATTTCTCACAGCAGAACCGATATTCTAAATTCACAATTCAATCAAAGGAGATGTCATGAAAACAGAACTCAACGAACTTTCTGTCAACGGTGTCAGATATGTGCCAGCAGATTCGGCAAGCGTGACCGCGATAGATACGAACGGTCTGAAGTACTGTATCGTTCGCACGTATTCAGCTGGAGTGTTCGCGGGTTTCGTGAAATCACAGAACGGAAAAGAAGTTATCATACTCAACGCTCGTCGTATCTGGTATTGGACAGGTGCGGCTTCATTGTCTCAGCTTGCAATGGAAGGAACATCGAATCCGAAACAGTGCAAATTTCCCTGTGAAGTAACTGAGGTCACGCTTACTGAGGCAATCGAAATCATTCCCTGCACAGAAAAAGCGCGAAAAAGTATCGCGGAGGTGGAAATATGGAAACAGTAATTAACGGCTCCGGCTACGGCTCCGGCGACGGCTCCGGCGACGGCTCCGGCGACGGCTCCGGCGACGGCGACGGCTACGGCTCCGGCGACGGCTACGGCTCCGGCGACGGCTCCGGCTACGGCTACGGCGACGGCTCCGGCGACGGCTACGGCTCCGGCGACGGCTACGGCTCCGGCGACGGCTCCGGCTACGGCTACGGCGACGGCTAATAATTTTCATTATTAACTTGACAGGCAGGCAATCATTCACCTAATTGTAAACAGACCAAGCGATGAACTCACGAAATCAAAACATTCCTTCCCGTAGCCGTCTCAATCCGATCTGCATTGCTTGGTCGCTTTGCTATCTGGGACGGCGCGGGAATGGAGTGATTGGAGGAGATGGGAAATGGAAACAATTCTTTGTATCTCAATTTATATTCTCGGGTATATTTGCGCTTATCTTATTCTCAGATATTGCGCGAGACGGGATTGGGGGCAATGGAAAATTAGCGATAGAAACATCGTGTTTGGCATGTGTATTCTTTCATGGTTAAGTGTTGTCGGGGCAATGATCATTCTTTTGACTAGTGGCGATAACGAAAGAGATGCCAACTGGTAATTTATTCCACAGACCGAGGAACGGACAATGGCTTTAGCGCGAGAGAATCCAGAACTTTATTCACTCACACAAAAGGAAAGAAGTATGAATCCGAACGAAGCAATGACACTCACTCCGCGAGACTCAGCGGAAAAACTCATTTCACAAGCTATCGAAAAGAACGTTCCGGTCGAAACAATGGAACGGCTTTTAGCTATGCGGACTCAACTTAAGGCCGAATACGCAAAGGAACAGTTCGATCGGGCAATGGCGACGTTTCAATCAAAATGTCCAACAATCAAGAAGACGAAAGCCGGGGGACAGACGAAAGGCGGACAGACAGCATACTATTATGCGCCTATCGAATCAATCTTTGAACAGGTGAAAGACCTTCTGGCGGAGGCTGGATTTAGCTATGCGATCCAAACAGAGACGGAGGAAAAATATGTCGCCGCAATCTGCATTGTGAAGCATAAGTTCGGGCACTCGGAGAGTTCGTCGTTCCGCGTTCCTATCTCTGCGGGAACTCAAATTATGTCTTTAGCACAAGTGACCGCTTCGGCATTGACATTTGCCAAGAGATATGCGTTCTGCAATGCGTTCGGCATTCTCACCGGGGATGATGACGCAGACGGGCAGGATTTACAGCATGGCCATCGGGCAGAACCCGATCCACAAACAGAAACCCGGCCAGAACAGAAACAGCGGGAACACACAGAGCTTAAGGAATTTGACCCGTCAGCAGAGGAAATTGGATTCGGGAAGCATTCAGGAACGGTATGGGCACTTATTCCATCCGATTATTTGACATGGATGGCGAATTCTGAAAAGTCACAGCCGGACACAAAGGCAAAAGCAGATGCAACCTTGAAATACAAAGAATCCATTGCAAAGCAGGTTCCCGATCCACTGGATGCGGCATTCGGAAAGAAGCCGGTCGAACAATCACCGATGCAACCCACCGCGATCGAGGCTCTTCAGGATTCTCTTGATACAGCATTTCGCTCCGGCAGTCTTGAGGCTCTTGAGGGATGGAGGAAAATCAACAAAGATGCCCTTGCGAATCTATCTGAGATGGAAAAAGAAGAATTACGCAAGGCATACAACGCGGCCAAAAAACAGTTGGAGAATAAATAACCATGGAAGAACTCCAAGTATTCCGACCCAAGAATTCAGAAGTAAAGTTCAATGCGGCTCTCTGGAACGCCCGTGCAGTGGAGGCCAGAAGGATGGCAGACCAGATCGCAATTACCGATGAAGTAGAAGAGGGTATGGCGGTCGATTCAATGACGACATGGAACAAGTTCTACAAGGAGGCTGAAGAGGAGAGACAGGCGCAAGTCAAACCCTTTAATGACGTTGTGAAGGAAATCAACAACGCATACAAGGCTGTCACCGTTCCGGTCGAAGAGGCTGTAAAGATTGTCAAAAAGAAACGGTCTGATTATCTCTTTGAAGTTGACCGCCGAATTGCTGAAGAGAATCGAAAGCGTCAAGAAGAATTCCAGCGGCAAGTTGCGGAGGCTCAAAAACTCGCAGAGAAAAAGAAGATAGAAGCCCCCGTTCTTGCGCCGCCTCCAGTGATCCTTGAGACAAAAGAAGCCGTACGAACAACAACTGGAACGGTCTCTGCATCGAAGGTATGGAAAGCCGAAGTGATTGACATAAACGCGCTCTTCGTGGCACGTCCCGATCTTGTGAAACTCGAACCCAAGATTCGAGAAATCAATGCGGCCACATCGAACGGAGAACAAATTCCCGGACTTCGTGTATATCAGGAATACGCACAGTCTACGAGACGATAACCTCAATCCCGGAGGGCGCGTCTCGGCCAAGTTTAGGCGCGTCCTCCATCCTTCCAAGGAGATGGAAATGTACGATTATCAAAAAGAAAAAGCATGGACGGTTTCGGAAGAAGGGCAAAAGCAGTTCCTAAGAATACGAGATAGAGTGAATAGTCTTCTTGAAACAGCCGGAGCCGTTAGGCTCGACAAGGCAATATCTAGTGAGACCGGAAGTAGCTGGGAAATGATGGCATGCGTTGATCGACTTGTGGAACTGGGTGAGTTGAAGGAACTTACTAACAAAGATGTTCCCGGACAATACCGAGTTTTTGTAAAGTCTTACTAACCCCATCCTTCCGAAAGGAAAAAGAATGAAAGAATATGTATCAAGATTTTTGAATAAGGAAAGGACTCTTGAGGTTGTTGAACCAGAGTTTAACGCAGAGCGAGCATTGAAAGAATGCCATATCCCGATTGAATTGTGGTTAGAAATGTCCGATGCTATCCCGGGATCTGCTCTAATGCGTTCAATCATACCCATTCGAGAACAGCCACGACTTAATACGGCATTTATGGCAGGATTCGTTTGCGGATGGGTACAAAAATCATGGCGAATGAAATGACCTGTCCCTCTTGCAATATCCCTCTTCGCGACTATGGCAAGACTCCAAGCGAAGGACGGATCGGGATATGCGAGAAGTGTCATGAGATGTTTGTGTTTGACAAGAACGGGAAATTGATAGAGAATGAAACGAGTAACATTTTCAGGGTTCGTGGAAAACGGAAAACTGTCCCTAAGAAATCCTCAAATCTTCAAGGTTGAGCTACAGGATTTACATGGGGATGTATCTGTTGAGATAGTTGAAGGACGCGGGAAACGAAGCCAGCAACAGAACAAGTACTACCATGGGGTCGTGTGCAGGTTAATCTCCGATCACACGGGATACTTGCCAGAAGAAGTACACGAGTTCCTGAAGGAGAAGTTCTTAACTGAAAAGAAGCATGTCATAATCGGGACAGATGAACGTGACATTGAAACGGCCTCTACCACCAGATTAACAACAAAAGAGTTCGAGGAATTTACAGAGAACGTGCGCAGGTGGGCGGCGGTCGAACTTCAAATAAATATCCCGGAGCCAAACCAAGAAGATTTTGTATGATTCACCGCACCAAGCCCATCCCGTCAGGTTGAAACGCTGGTTAGCCCGTTGCCGAGCGACGAGGAAATGATTGAAGCGGCAAAAGAAATGTATTCGCCGGAGTATGGAACACAAAACGAATATATACCAATCTTAAAAGTTGCATTTGCAAGAGGAGTACAATGGACAAAGCAATGGATAAAAGACAATTCAGCGAGGCAATCGGGCTAACGAAGGGCGGGTAAGTTGCCGCAACGGGAAGCGCTTTTTGCTTACCAGTTGATTTCGGCAACTTGACCCGATGGTTACGCGGCGCGGGAACCGCGCTGCTTGCGGAACCGAGGGCGTAAGCCCGCCCTTCGTTACGCGGTGCTTCGAGCGAAGCGAGAACCAGTGAACGGCTTAATTAGAAAGGGAAAAACCATGGAACAAGAGACAACGGTAGCTGTAAAAACATCGGACTTGATTAGAATAGCAAACGCCATTCTCGATTATGAACATCCGATGGTAGAATGGAAAAAAAATACCAAGGAAATGGCCGATGCGGCAGAAGAAGTAAGAAGAAGGGCGGTCCTTGAGATTCGCTGGGCGCTCATGGGAGAATATATTTCTGCCGACTTTATGAAAGTGCTTGATGAAAAACGCCGTGAACGCTTTTCCGCGACCGCGTAACGGTTGCGGCTAACCGGTGTATGAAAAAACCTTACTAAAAACGAATGTCGAAACAAATAAACATATTAACTGATACGGAAATTAAAACGGAACGCTCATTACATCCGGTTGAGCCGCTGGTTATACGGCAGCCCCAGAGCATTGCACTGAACATAGATTGCATGGAATACATGAAGACTGTACCTGATAAGTTCTTTGCATTGGCAATTGTTGACCCGCCTTATGGCATTGGTTATTGTAACGAAGAGGATGGAATTATTTCAAGAGGGAAACCACAGGCGGCAAAATTAAACCTGTATAAACACTTCGATGATACGGAAAGACCGACTAAGGAATACTTTGATGAACTAAGAAGAGTGAGCCAAGATCAAATTATATTTGGAGCGCAACACTATACCGACTTCTTGCCAAAATCAAGCCAATGGATTGTTTGGGATAAGATACCCTCTGGTTGCGATAAGCAATTTTCGGGGATAGAATTGGCTTGGACATCATTAGATGGAAGCATAAGAAGATTTACATACAAGTGGCAAGGAATGTTGCAGGGTAATATGAAAAACAAGGAACAAAGAATACACCCGACACAAAAACCGATTGAGCTTTACAGGTGGATTATAGAAAATTTTGCCGAACAGGGAAGCAATGTTTTAGATACCCATTTAGGAAGCGGAAGCTCTCGTATAGCTTGCCATAAGGCGGGTCTTGATTTTGTTGGATGCGAAATAGACAGCGATTACTTTCAAGCACAGGAGAAGCGATTTAATGAATACCTTTTACAATTGCCAATGCAGTTCGCTGCCGTATAACGATTTGCACGTAAGCTGCGGATGCACAAAACAAAAGGAATTGTAGTATGTCGAAGCAAAAGAAAATAATACAAATCGGAATTGACCACACGGCTACCCTCCGTCAGCTTGACGTGCGTGTTAGGCAGTGTTGCCGCCACTGTGAACACCTACGACAAGAACTTGAAGATGACGAAGGAACTGGAATTTACACACATTCGTTTTGTGGAGAATTTGCCAAGATAGCGGGAACGTTTACATGGGTGACAAGAAAACCAGATTTGCTTGTTTCTCTTGACCTAATAAATAACTGCGGACATTACAAACAAAAGAAAATAAGTGATACACCATTATTTGAGGCGGCAACATCCGCCTAACGGATGGCGGCTATGCTGCAAGTAAACGGACTTAGAATTTAGATGAAACCCGATACCATAAAAAATATTACCAAAACGGACTTACCAACGGACGCTGATCTTGTCAGCATGGGCCGCTTGGTTAGCCCGCGCCAACAGACAACAGAGGAAAAAGAGTTTACCAAGATGATGATGACGACCGGCGTGGATGCTGATGGGATTGTTGAAGACGAATATATTGAGACATGGCTATTGCCAATTGAACGCATAGACATGGATAAACGAGGATTCATACGCCTACACATGGACAATGGTGGCACGGATGCAGAAGCGCGACTATCCATTAATGACATGAAAAACACACTTGCTCAATATGAAAAAATGTTGGCGACGGGCTAACGGTACCCTGCTAAGATGCGAAAGGATAAAGTATGAATGACGAACAGAACCCGACGCAAGAAAAACTACAACAAGACGGACTAACCACTAGTAGCTCAAATCGTCATCTTGAGCACGATGTTATGGCGCTCCTTGAATCAATAAGAATTTGCGAGATCGAAAGACAGACCGCCCAACTCAGCGGACTGACAACGGGATTCGAGCACCCGAATACTATGAGCGCATGGTGGCATATCGTAGTTGAAGCGCAAAAAATCCTTGGAGCGCCATAACGATTTGCCGCTAACGTGCGGGTGAACAAAACTTGAATAATGATGAATGCCGATACCAATAAAAATATTACTGAAACGGAAGATTGCAACCACGCTCATCCCGTCACCGTTGAGCGGCGTGTTATACGGCACGGCAGTCTTTTTTCGGGCATTGGCGGATTTGATCTTGCGGCACAATGGACAGGATGGGAAAATGTTTTCCAAGTTGAGATTGATGATTACTGCACAAAGGTTTTAGAAAGGAACTTTCCGAATGCAAAACGATACCGCGACATACGAGACTTTGACGGAACACAATACCGAGGAACCATTGACGTTGTTTCCGGCGGATTCCCTTGCCAACCTTTTAGTGTTGCCGGGAAGCGAAAAGGCAAGGAAGATGACCGTTATCTCTGGCCTGAGATGCTTAGAGTTATATCGGAAGCCAGGCCGGCTTGGATCGTTGGCGAAAATGTTGCTGGTATCGTTAAGATGGCACTCGACAACGTGCTTGATGACTTGGAAGCACTCAACTATGAAACACAAACGTTCCTTATTCCGGCTGCGGGTATCGGTGCCAACCATAGACGGGACAGAATATGGATTGTTGCCAACGCCCGGAGCAAGCGAGGATGGAAGGAAAATAAAAGAGGATTGGACATTCCACAAAACATATTTCAAAAAAGCGAACGGAAAGAAAATACAGTCCTCGCTTCACATCCTTGCAAGAGCGGGATTGCTTCCAACACCGAGGGCAAGGATGACCGGTGCAGTGACACCAAATCGATCGATGGACAAATTCAACAACTTGGAGAGTGTACTGGCAAGGGAAATGTTTCCAACGCCAACAGCGAGAGCATGGCAAACACCGGGAGAACATGGACAAGGTGGACAGAACCTTGCGACAGTGATTGGTGGTCAACTGAACCCGGAGTGGGTCGAGTGGCTAATGGGATACCCCATAGGATGGACAGACTTAAAGGATTAGGAAACGCGATTGTGCCGCAAGTGGCTTTTGAGATTTTTAGAGCCATTGCCGCCGTGTCCGTATAACTACTAAGTACTAAGAATCGATGAATGAGCTAATAAATACAAGGGGAAAAACGATGGAAACTGAACGCCATATCAGAATCAAGATTTTCCGTTACACGCCTGAGGGGATACCGGAGAGAAAATGAGACATATTGATCTATTTTCAGGAATCGGCGGATTTGCACTTGCGGCACAAAGATGTTGGAAGGAAAACTACGGAAATATAGGGCACAGCGAAATAGATGAAAACGGCTGCACGGTATACCACGAACACATTAAGGACTCTGAATGCTTAGGCGATATACAAAAGATTTCATTCTCACAGCAGGATTCCCTTGCCAAGACGCTTCCATTGCTGGAAAGCGAGAAGGACTTGCCGGAAAAAGAACCGGACTGTTTGGCGAGTTGGCAAGAATTATTGAGGAAACTAAACCAGAATGGTTTGTGCTCGAAAATGTTCCCGGACTTCTTTCTGTCAACGGTGGGAGAGATATGGCGTTCATCATCGCCAAGCTTTCCGAAATCGGGTATTGCGTGGCGTGGAGAGTGCTTGATGCTCAATACTTCGGAGTGGCTCAAAGAAGGCGAAGGTTGTGGATTGTCGGAAGTTTTGGAGACACATGTTCCGCCGAAGTATTATTTGAGCAGGAAGGCGGTGCAGGGAATGGTAAGGCGAAGTCAAAAATGGGGCAGAGGGGGTTATGTATTTCTACAAGAGATGGTGAACGAAACGACCCAACGAATGAAACTCTTATCGCTTTCGCTGTTGGAACGACTGACTTCACGGGTTCCACAGGAACAAGAAGTAGAAATATCGTCGCTCAAACAATCGGAGCAACCCCAAGAGGAAACACTTCCTTTGTATGGCAAGACACTTATATTGCGGAAACTAATGCCGATAGAAAAGGAAAGACTGATGGGATATGAAGATAACTATACAGCAAGTTTAGAATCAGATGGAAAACGAGGACACGGTCTTGGCAACGCGATTGTTCCACAAATAGCCTTTGAGATATTCAAACGAATCAAAGAAGTTGATTCTCTTCCCCGACACAGCTAAGTGAAAAATAGTTGAATTATTAACTTGACAAATTTGCAAAAAAGACGTATCATTTTGTAGCGCAATTATGAAACGTATTTACGACATAGACTAATAACTCACAGCCCCGTTGGAGTTAACCCTCCAATCCGTTTCGTAGTTGCGCTACGATGGGGCTGTGTTTCTTTTTAGGTGTGTTATGATAGAATTCAAATGGATTCAGTACGAACTCCGCAAAAAGATACTTATCGAAATTGGATTGACTCCCGACGAATATGAAAAAGCAATTCAAAAGATTGCGGATGAACTTGGCTTATGAAATGGTTTAAGCACATGACTAACGCGATGGAAGATTTGTTTATCAAAGACCTTGAAGCAGAATTTGGAGATTCTGGATACGTATTCTGGTTCAAGACTCTTGAATTATTAGGGGCACAGGGAGAAGCCGGATCGATGGACATAAGCGAAAATGTCTGGCGACAGGTGATACACAGCAAGCGGACGGATCACCTACGGAGACTCTACACCTTTGCTACACAGCGCGGAAAGCTAAAGGTTGACACACTGTCAAATGGGTTGCTCAGGGTAAAATGTGAGAAATTCGCCGAATATGCGGATAATTTCACTAGATACCAAAAACCACTTAAAAGTGACTTTAAAGCTCCTTTATCGCAAGAAGAGAATAGAAAAGAAGAAGATCATATTCATGATGATGAATTTTCTCTTTCATTAGAACAACATCTTTTGAAATTTTGGGGGCGCGAGGGAAAAATGGGCTGGGGCGCATTATCAAAATTCGTTGACTTAATAAAAATCCACAGCAAGGAAAAAGTTTTCGTCGCAATCGAAGAGGCGGCGAATCACAACGCCAAATCTCTGGCGTACGTCAAGGGGATATTAAATGGGAATGGGAAGAAAAAAACAGAACCCGTATCTGCTCTTGCTCTTGCAAGACAAAGTGGAATGAAAGTATGAAGCTATCCCTTGAACAGACATTCATCGCTTCTGCTTTGTCTTTGGGTGAGCAAGTCACCGAGGCTCGGGCAATACTTCCAGACGGATCATTCTTCCAAGACCCTCAATGTGCAAGTCTTTGGGAATCTATCCTTGATACCTTTGACAATCACGGGACGGTTGATTTTGTTCTTATCGAGGACTATGCGAAATCCCGTAACCTTGACACTTTCCCGGTTTACGAGTGGTGTTCAAAAGTAGATACGTATACCCGAGTTATAGTTCACGCCCGGAAGATAGCTGAAAATTATATGAAGCGAATGGGCGAGAAGTCTTTGATTGAACTCTATACAGACTTCCGAGACAATCCTGATCCATTTGAGGCAATCGAAAGTTCAATTTCTACGCTTGCAGCCCTTGTCGGACAGTTCAAAAAGGAACACGCGGTATCAATGTCTACGGTCGCCGGGGAAGCTCATACGGAGCTTGAGAATATACGCAAAGGCATGCAGTCATCTATTCCCTTTGGATTCTTTGACCTTGATTTTACTACTGGGGGAATGGAGAAGGGCGATCTGGTTATCATTGCTGCTCTTGAGAAGCACGGAAAGACCACTTTGATGCTTCAAACGATGTTCCAAAATGCAGAGCATGGTATTCCGGGGATCATATTCTCGGCAGAGATGAAGCGGAAACAACTCTTGTTTCGGTACGCTCTTATCAAAGAATCAATCCCGTGGATTAAGGTGAAAAGAAATAATTTGTCAGAAGAAGATTGGGCGCGCCTGTCGCGAAGGATCAATATGATTGGATCTCTGCCTCTTTATGTTCGGGACGGAGTAATGACGGTATCAGATATTTATTCTGATGCAGAAAGGTTTATCACGGAGCGCGGAGTGAAGATTGCTGCCGTGGACTATATACAGAAGATAGTTCCAATCACAAAGAAGTCAACCGACAACCGGGAGCGCGAGATAGCTTCAATCTCTTCCGGTTTGAAAAATATCGCAATGAAATTCGATGTGCCAGTGATTGGTTTATCTCAGCTCAACAAGGAAATGCGTGCCCGTGAATCTATGGCTGTCGAACAGGACATGGATAAGATGATCATCATTGACTCAGACGATCATCATGAAATTGTTGGATCTGGAAAGGTGGTAGGAGTCAAGATTCGTCAACGCATGGGATTGTCTGGTGGATTCGGTGATACTAAACTATTCTACGACACACTTAACGGAAGCTGGAGAAGCCACTCAAATGTTCCAGAACCAGAACCACAACAAGATGCTTTTTGAAAAGCTGAAATCAGAAAACGCTCCTGAAGGAATGGTAGAAAGAAACGGGAAATACTTTTATGGTAGAGTCCTTCGAGAAAAACCATTGACCATCGTAGGATTCAAGAACAAGAAGTGTCTCATCATTGCAGAGGGAAAGTAAAATGAAGAAGAAAAGGTTAGACAAGGTTATTCCCCGCGCAGACATGTCCGTTATTATCAAATGCGAGGAGTGTAAGTACCATGTAAAGAATAAGTTTGATGATATTTGTGACAAATGCGACTGCAACCTAAGTCAATTTTCCCCCAAACACAGAGAGATGACGATGAACTACGAACAAGAGTTTGAAAAAGAAACTGGGCATTCGATTTATCGAACAGATGAATATAGTCTCAATGAATACACTGAAGAATTTGTCGAATGGCTCAAGGCTCGCATTTCCTCTACCGCTCGACAGGCATTCATCGAGGGAGGAACAGAGGTATTTTTGAAGTGGGTCGATAGAAGTCCATTGGATAGTCAGATTGATTCGCTTAAAATTTTTCTCTCCACCAAATACGACAAACTGCATAAGGAAGGAAAATGACTTACAAGAAACTGAAGCGCAAAAAATCCTTGGAGCGCCATAACGCCGGGCGGGTAAGTTGCCGAGCAGAAAATGGACATCTTTTGTCCAATTTGGAGCGAGGACAACTTGACCCGATGGTTGCCCGGCACGAAGCGAAGCGAGTGCGTTACGGGCAAGCAGAGGGCGATAGCCCGCCCGGCGTTGCCCGGTGATATTTCACGGAGCGAGAGGTTTTGAATCGGCGAACTTTATAGAAAGGAATTTTATGGCAAAGAGAAAAGGCAAAATAGATATATACACGGTCATTACGGAGCTGATAGTTTTGGTGACAGAAATTGCCTGCGAGCAGGCGACACGCGACAATTCGGGAACCGATTGGGGACAGCACATGGCTGATAGATTAAGTTTGCTATTAAAGAAACTTGAACATGCAGAATTTGAGAGTCGATTCACGCGAGCGAAGTGACCGGGCAACGGATGGCGGGTAAGCCGCCGGAGATGAAACTATGAATAACGAACAAAAATCGATTGAAGAAACTAATAACAAAACGGATTTGCGACCGGAGGAGCGTCCGGTCGCGCTTGACCCGCTGGTTAGCCAGTGCGGCTATGAGAGCCAAGCCAAGGTGCTTCTTGAGTGTGTAAGTAATTGGGAGGCATTGATACACTGGTTGTTTGCGCAAGATTTCTTCATCGACGATGATGGTGTTCCATTGCCAGACGAATTAATTGCCGATTATATGCGCGATGCTGGAGCAACGCCCAAACAAATAAAAAGGATTCTGAAAGCGTGTCATTCAGAGGATGCCGCATCTGGCTAACGGATGCGGTGAAGCTGCCGATAGAAAGAACTTGAAAGATTATGGAACTCGGATCTAAAAACATCATAAAGGCTACGGACAAAAGTAGCATGCTGGCTCGGTCAGCTTGCACCGCTGGTTCTGTTGCATTTTATCTATAAGGAGGCGCGGCGCGATGGTTTACATTGATGATGCAAGAAATAATTTTGGTAGAATGAAAATGTGCCACATGATAGCCGACACTCATGAAGAACTAATCAGTATGGCGCAAAAGATAGGTGTTAATATCAAGTGGATTCAGAAACAAGGGAAGTATGATGAGCACTTCGATGTCTGCATCTCGAAAAGAAATAAGGCTATAGAGTTTGGCGCGATATTAGTTGACGCACGAAAAATAGTTGAAGTTACCAGACGTAAAAGATTTGAACTGCATAAGGAGAAATGAAATGTTGGATAGAGAAAAATTCAAAGAATTAATTGGTTCTTTTTATCCGGCAGATCAACACGATCTTGATGCAGAATATGAACATGTAGTTTCCACCCTAAATACACTATATGATTCATACGAAAAACTCTCTACCCCCGAAAGCACGAAGGGAAAAGAAGAGAACGATGTAAAATATACTGCGGTGCATTGGAACAAGCGTTCATAATCTCGGAGGATGTGATGGACATAAAAGATATTTTATCAAAGCTAAGCAGAGCAGATCATTCTGGTTCAATTTGGGTAGGGAAAAACTACTCTTTGAGGGAACTTGTGAACGATTTGCAAGCAGTCTCCGCGCTATCTGAGAATGGTGGCAGAGAGGCAGAAAATGTGATGCGCAGACTTCTTTGGATGATGCATGGTGCAGATCATGTTCTCTATGGTGATGACGGAGAAATGCAGTGCAGCAAGTGCATGATAGATTTCAAGAGAATGAGTGCGCAAGACATTGAACGTAAGTTTTGGGAAATAGGAAATAAAGCTATCGTATCGCATCCCGTAGCTTATAAGATCGAAAAAGAGGAAGAGGTGTGTGGATGGTGCATAGTTTGCTATGTCGGCGCATCTCCATTTTATTATGACGGATCTTACATTGAGAGCAAGCCATCCATGACCGGAGACTTTAGTCGTGCGATGGTATGCGCCACAAAACAAAACGCAAAAGAAGTTCTTGAGCGGATAGGAGGCATGAATAGATTCGCAGTCGAACAGCACATGGGATTCAATCCTCTTCTTCCGCAAGGCAAAAAGAAAGTTTAATGAGACAATTAATCTTGGAGGATGTGATGGACTGGAAGAAAGAATTTGTTTTTTGTTCCGTAGAAGGCGCAGTAGATTCTATGTGGGCGGGATCTTATCCATGATAAAATATAGGATATTGGGAGAGAATCTTTGTACTTCGTGCGGTCTAACCAAAGGAAAAGATCGATGGATATAAACCTAGAACAGATAATTTCTGCATATAATGAAAAGTACAAGAACCACTCCCTAACATGCGCCGGTTTGCCATACGGAGTGACCCCGTTAGAATTGTTTGAATGGTTAATCTCCGCACTCTCTGCCAACTCGATAGACAGGGAATCAATCAAGAAGCTCTATGATGAACACAGCATCCACGGCGAGTATCAGACACGGCATCCGCATCTCATGACATTTGAGGGATTCGTTGCGTCAGTCTCCGCGCTTGTTGACAAAACGAATAACGAAGAGCCAAATGAATTCGGGTCTGTAGACCTTACCAATGTAGAGCCTGATAAAATCAATTCCGCGCTTCAGGCTAAACTACTGGTTAACTTGGTGTTGAATTATGTTAAACAAGTCTCTCAATTTCGTTTGGAGCTTTACAACATAATGTATGTTGCGCCTAACATATCAACGACGGATAGGGAAAAAGCAAAAGCAACACTTGACAGATTTAACGAATTGACGAGAAGTTATGAGGACGAAATTAAAAAAACCATAACTGTGGCTCATGCCGACCAGACGTCTGAGAATGGTGGGAGAGAGGAAAAGCTGGTTGAAGTAATCGCTGCGGTAATTGCGACATATCGGGTGAGCAAGCAAAATGGAGAAGAACTGAGTGGATATGAGATAATTGAACTTGTTCGGGCTATTGCAAAGCAACATCTTGACGAATTCGCCTCTCGTTCCAAGATTCAAAATGGTGGGAGAGAGGAAATATGTCGCCTCGTTCGAGACGATCCGCCAGGCGAATTGTGGACGACATCTTGTGGAGTAAGAGCGACGGATAGCGAAGTTTTCAATGGAATATATTGTCCTTTTTGTGGGAAGAGAGTAGCTAATAAATTTGGATTATTAAAAAGTAAATATGCGCCAAAGTCCAAATGGCTCTCCGCAAGGCAGAAGGAGGAAGGAAAATGAACGATGATTATGATAGAGTTGCACGTTTGTATAAGAAGATACTTGCAATAGAAAAAAAGAGTAATCAACCATGTACTGGTGGAATTGCAATGTGTGATAGTATGGAGATGTGCGATAGTTGTGTTGCACGGAATAGATTGGGTGATCTTGAGGATTTAGTAGATGATTATTTTACCGAATGCCACGCGGGCTAACGATTTGCGCATAACCTGCGCATAGAAGAAACTTGATTAAAGGATAATACCGATGCCAAAACAAATTATAAAGAAACGGAAAACTGCACCACGCTCCAAGCGTCAGGTTGATGCGCTGGTTAGCCAGTGCGAGGAGCGAGGGAACAGAACTATTTATACGCACGATTGGAATTATATCGGCGATGAACGCATACCAAGATACCCAAGCAAGATAGGCGAGAAAAGACCTATCCACGTTGACATAAACAGTTGGATTGGAAGTATTGGAGCGAAACATTGGTATGTAACTGTAAAAGAAAAAAACAACATGTGGTGGTCGGAAAGAGAAAACGCTTGGGTAGAAATTTCCTGCGACAGCGAAAAAGAAGGATACTCGCTGGATAAAGCAAGCGTTATGACAGTTGAAGAAGCTGTAGAGTTAGCGATTGCCTTCCTTAAAATAATACATCCAACGGACTACAAAGAGCAGGAATTAACTTGGGATGGAGAGGGTAGACCGGAATGGGTAAAATAAGCGACGAGCATCTGGCTAACGGTTGCGGCTAAGATGCTGTAATGAAAATTTTCAAGTTGTTAAAAATAAGTAAATGCCGTGCGAGGGAAAAAGAGATGAATGATGATAGTATAATGCCGTTTGGAAAATACAAAGGTGAAAAGTTGCGAGATGTTCGGGCATCATATCTACTTTGGTTAAATGCGCAATGGGATGACGCGCCACCCGAGAGAGACCGCGATAAGGAGTTGAAACAATACATTGAGGAAAACTTGGAAGTGTTGAGAATGGAGAGGAACAAGGAATGATGACATTGACAATTATAAGATTGCGAAAACGTGAACTACTTTCGCGTTGCAAGGGAAATCTAAACAAGCGCGGTTATGGTAGCTTCAAACGGGAAATGTGGTACATAGACCACATTATCGAAACTGATTTGAAGTGGCGCGAAAAAATGAAAAAGCTGGCAGGAGATTTAATACTTTGCAAAATAGAAAATGAGAACCTATGCAAGCAACTTGCGGAAAAATGAGCACGGCATTTACTCTTTGGGAAATTGTAGTGAGCTATTTCAGTCATCTTGAGCCGCTGGTTAGTTTGCAAAAATTGCTATGAAGAAATACCAAATAATATACGCAGACCCCGCGTGGAGTTATTACAATGACAGCACAGCACAACCGGACTGCACGACGGTAAAAGGAATGAGACGACCACCATATAAAGTAATGAGTACGGAGGAAATAAAACGATTGCCTATTGCGGACATAGCAGAAGCAAACGCCATTCTTTTTATTTGGACGACAGACTACCACCTGAGAAAATGTATGATGGTTATTGAGGCATGGGGATTTGAATATAAGACTGTGGCGTTTGCGTGGCAGAAGAAAAATAAGCAGGGAAAGCCAGTTTGTTTTATGGGCGCATATACGATGAAAAGCGGGATAGAACTGTGCTTGTTGGCAACACGAGGCAAGGAAGCGCATAAATTAGTTAGGAAGCACAATGTAAGGGCGCTAATCGAAACGCAACGATTAGCACACAGCCAGAAACCAGATGATGCGCGAAATAGAATTGTTGAATTGCTTGGGGACTTGCCGAGAATAGAGCTTTTCGCAAGAGAGAGGAAAGACGGATGGGATGCGTGGGGAAATGAGGTCGAAAGCGATGTGCAATTTTTGTCAAACTAACGGATGGTTGTTAAACTGCCGTTGCACTAAACTTAGGAGATGGTAGTATGTCGGATCAAAAAAATAAATTACAGAATGCGGAGGAACCACAAAACGCTCATCAGGTCAGTTTGAGCAACTTGGTTAGGTTTCGCCATTGTAAAAAATGTGGATACGAGGGACACGACGCTAAAGATTGTGAATACCCACATCCACAGGGACATGCATCTGATATGCGTAGGAATAGGGATTGGAGTCATTTAGCAAATAAAGTTGTTGGAGGCGAAACATAACCTCGTGCCAATGCTTGGATTTGGCAGAAGGAGGAGAAATGAAGGCTTATAAGAAAAAGATAGTTGTTGAAGTCAGATGTCCATTGAAAGAATCGGAGATGGTAGCAACTGCGCATGGCAGGATAAGAGCAGAGGCGGGTGATTATATCTTGACTGATTCGAAAACGGGGGACACATGGCCTATAAAACCAGACATATTTTCGGAAACCTATGAAGTTGTGGAGAAAGGGAAATGAACGTAGTTGATGACTTTGTGAACAAGGGAATATGCCCCTATTGTGGTAGCAAACTTATCGCTAACGGATTTGATTTTGACTGTCCTAACAACTGCGGTCACTTCAAATTTATAGATTCGTTTGCAGACGGCTATTACTTCCCCAGAGATTTCAAGAAGACAGATTTTTGCATGCTTAATCCCCCGCAGACCAAGGAGAGGAAATGAAAAAGATTCTCGGTAAGAAATGGGATGAAGTTAAACCCGAACTATTCAAAACTGCAAGGAAGTTTGATATGACATACTGGGGATGCAGAGAATACGGTTGCGATTGCCAAGAATACGAACCAGACGAAAGCGAGGGTGAGTGATGGAAGAGTATCCGATTATATTCTCTGCTCCGATGGTACGCGCTATTCTTGAGGGCAAGAAGACGCAGACGCGAAGGGTTGTGAGAACTGGGAAACTTTATGGAATGGAGAAAAAGAATCCAGAGGATATTTGCGACGTATCCGATTTTTCGCATGGTGCCCCATCCTTTGATGCGCCGTGGGGCTTTTATTTTGATTTGGGGGATGACGTGAAGGTTCTACGGTGTCCTTATGGAGAGCGCGGGGATCGTCTCTGGGTTCGGGAATCGTTTTTGAACAATGCTCTTCCCGGCTATCCGCCTGTTTGGTTCTATCGAGCCGATGGTGAAGACAAGCCCGCAGATCGTCAATGGAAGCCATCTATATTGCCCATAAACGTCAACGCGGAATATGTCCTATCTGCAATCTCGAAATGGCAATGGATAGATCAAAGATTCATGGAGATCATGTTAATCCCAATCTCACTGAGGCCGAAGGATTAAATTCTCAAGCCAATTGCCAAGCACTGCATGTAAAATGCAATCTCATAAAATCCAACAAGAACCAGACTGAAACATCAAAAATGATACAAGTAGATGAACGATTGAAACGAGAACCAGTAGAGGAGCAAGTATGAATCAGGTAGAACATGGAAAACCTTATCACGTCGAGTATAGGAATTCAAAGGGCGAGACAAAACATATTGGAGTCGTAACGGCTAACAAACCTGGCGAGGATGGATTTGAATATGATTTTCAACTCAGGCTTCCACCTAGGGAACGCATGGTCTCAAGAATTCATAACACAACATTACTGGAGGTCTCATGATATTACTCAAAAGATTCTGGCCTGTTCTTGCGGTCATTGCAATATTCGGTGCAGGATATTATTTCAGAGATTATGAGGTGAGGCACAGTCCGGTTACATCGGTAACGAAACATGACTCGGTAGCCGTAGCCGGCAGGATTGATTCAAATGTCGTTCATAATATCAAGCCCGTTAATCCTGAATTGAAACCACAGATTCCGAAGATTGCCGATCATTGGCCTGGAACGGTGGATAGTCTCAAGGGATTACTGATGGAGGCTTACGATGAAAACATCGCCGATGAAGAACTGATATTTCAACTCTCGCAGCCGAAACTTATTCCCATTGATCTGCCTAAGGTTGGAAAGATTGTAGCGACGTTCTATCCCATCGGTGATTCTTTGTCGTGGACTTTCAAGGGTGATTCAACATGGCGTTACGTAGACTCTACTACCACCACGCGAACGGTAGAATCCGGTCGGGCATGGTATGAGATACCAGTTGCAATTATCGCGGTTGTTGGTGCGTATTTATTGGGGACGAGGTCGAAATGAAAACGAAATTAAACGAACCCAGCATGGTCAAGGGAATACGCCAGTATTTGAAAGAATCGGCGTTAGAAAGGCGAATTATGCAATTCGCTATTTTTATGCCTATAGAATCTCATTCGATGCAGATGAAGAGGCTTAATGGAGATCGAATATGACCGTCAACATAGACGAATACTGGACGGCATCCAAAGGAACTCCGCTCCGCTTCTGCATCACCAAATCAATGATTCGAGAAGCACGGCGGCAAATAAAGGCCAATGTTCCAGATAGGGGCGCCGTATGTTTTCTGATGCTCGTCAATGGTGAACTCAAGGTACTTCATCAATCCACCATCAAGGCCATCGAGCGGTTTGTCATGGGATGCGAGAAATCAACTTAATTCTTGACAGAACTGAAAAAAAAGCGTATTCTTCCACTGTCAGGTTTTCATTTTGACACTCCTCGACCCCGGTTTTCTCTCACGGGAAGATCGGGGTTATTTGAAAGGGAAAGATGAAAGACGGGAAGCTGTTCAGCAAACTTGATCCAAGAATCATCAATCTCGCAATTCACGAATATCTCTTCGGTTACGATTGGCAATTCATTTTCATTCGCGGACACAGAAACTGATGCCTGATCTCAAACTCATCATCGGCACCGAAGAGATCCAAGTCAACACGCATACCCCCATTCAAGTATTCGTTGATTCCACTATCGCTCAAGAATTATTCAGATTTTACAACGCACCAAGAAACGAAGAGAGAATCGTCAAAGTAACATCGAACAAAAAACTGGTGATGACGGCGTAAACCAAATTCCATAACCTCATTCAAGCCAAAGGTCGCGAGACCGATTCCAGCCAATCCAAAAGCAGAAATGCTTTCAGATTGGCTTTTGTGTTTATAGGCTGAAAATGACAAAGTGCGATTGAAGTGCGAAAATGGCAAGGAACGGAAAGAAAACAGGCGGCGGCAGTAGAAAGGGAAAACCAAACAAGTCACGTGATGAAGTCCGTGATCTTATCGACAAGGTTCTTGGTGCAAAAGAATACGGTGGCACTGATTTCATTTGGCGCAAACTTGCAGAGCTTGGAGCAGGCATAGAGATGGCTGAGGTGAAGGACGGCGAGACGCGTGTTTATTCGAAAGAGCCGAACGTGATTGCACTCAAGACGCTCGCTGAGTACAGATATGGTAAACCTCCGCAACCAATGGAACATTCTGGAGAAATTGGTTTGACAAAGTTTGTGGAAGACCTGAAATGACCGAAACGATAGTGAGGCTTTCCGAGGTTGTGGGTAAGGGCTACAAGGACTTTTGGATGTCTCGCAATAGGTATCGTATCCTTATCGGTGGGAGAGCGTCAAAGAAATCTACGACAACAAGTCTCTGGCTCATTGAGAACATCATGAAGTACCCCGGTGCAAATGCACTTGTTGTTCGCAAAATCTATAAAGACCATAAGGATTCAACCTATGCGCAGCTCAAGTGGGCTATCCGTCGTCTGAAGGTCGAACATCTCTGGGAATCCACAACCCATCCACTTGAAGTCACGTACAAACCAACAGGACAGAAGATACTCTTTCGAGGCCTTGACGATCCACAATCAATCACATCGATCACCGTTGAGATAGGGTATCTCTGTTGGGCTTGGTTCGAGGAGTTTTATCAAGTATCGAACGAGCAAGACTTTGACATGGTAGACGGTTCTATCCGTGGAGCTATTCCGGCTCCGTTGTTCAAACAGATTACAGGAACAATGAATCCGTGGAATGAGAAGCACTGGATTAAGAAACGGTTTTTTGATGTCGTGGATGAGACAGCGTTTACTCTTCGCACGGACTATACCTGCAATGAATTCATCGACGACGCGGATAGGCAGTGGTTTGACGAACTGAGAAAGAAGAATCCACGCCGGTATCGTGTTGAGGGTCTTGGCGAGTGGGGTGTCGCAGAAGGTCTTGTGTTTGATAACTGGGAAGAACGAGAATTCGACAAGGATGTTCTTATAAAATCACGACCACATATCGAATCTGCTTTCGGTCTGGATTTCGGATATACCGCAGACCCAACAGGACTGGCCTGCATGCTTGTTGATATAAAAGCGAAAGAACTGTATCTCTTCGATGAGCACTATCAGAAAGGCATGTTGAACAATGAAATTGCAGATATGCTCAAGTATAAGGGCTATGCAAAAGAAAGAATAGTTGCCGACAGTGCAGAGCCTAAATCGATCGATGAGATAAAAAGTTATGGTATCGATAGAATTGTGGGAGCACGCAAGGGCAAGGATTCGATTATGAACGGAATCCAGTTCCTTAGACAATTCAAGATCATCGTTCACCCTCGATGCACGAACACAGTTCTTGAACTCAACAACTATGCTTTTGAATCAAAGGATGGGCAGCTGATGAATAGTCCCATTGATGCGTACAATCACATAATCGATCCTATGCGCTATGGGTGTGAGCGATTTATGAATAGTCCTGAGTTTTCAATTCTTTTTGAAGTGTAATGTTCAGGACTGCATTCAAAATAAAAACCGGCACGAAGGATGCGATGACACAGGCGGTTCGCAAACAGTGGGTAAACGCATTCGGTGTAGCGGAGACATGCGATTTGCAAGTTGAGTTTGGTACTGACAATGACGGTGTGACCGAGTCCGAAGCGGTCTGCGTGAATGAAAAACATCACCACGAAGAGGAACAAGTATGATCCACTTTGTGACGTTCATCATTCCCACAATTGGTCGGCAAACGCTTATGCGAACGCTGTCGAGTCTTTGCGAACAGACCGATCCGGATTGGGCTGCAATCGTGATAGGTGATAACGTCTCAACGCAATTAATTTCCTCGGATTGGTGGGGAGCAGAGAAACAACGTAACATCTACACGTTGAACCTTCCAAGCAAATTGGGTCATGATAACGTAGCTGCTTGCGTGCGCAATGTCGGGTTGTCGTTTGCGGTCTCGGAATGGATTGCGTCACTCGATGACGATGACACGGTGACGCCGGATTATGTTGAACGACTCAAAGCGGAATGCAATGATTTGGATTTGATTCATTTCCGGGCAGAAATGGAAAATGGCGTTGACCTCCGGCCTCCGCTTGGGAACTTTGGATTCTCGGCGGGGAACGTGTGCAACGCCTTTTGTTTCCGCCGTGAATTTGCGCGGGATCATAAACTCGCGTTCATTGATGGCACGAGTGAGGATTGGCTCACGGTAAAAGCGTTCATCGGCGCCGGAGCACGAGCGAAGATGTCTGAGAGTATTACCTATCGGATAAGGCACTGAGACAATGGCCTATCAACAGTTTGTGATGGAGCGCGGTGGTATCAAGACGATCATCAGTATTCCCTGGACTGTCGATCAGCTCCAATACGGTCAGAATAAATCTGAGAAAGTCAAGGATGAGGCAGATTCCTTTAGCAAGGTTCCGCTGTTATTCAGGGCAGTGAATCTCCGGTGTAATACGCTTACGTCTGTTCCGTATAAAATCACGAAGATTAATGGCAAAGACGAAATCGAATATCCGTACGAAGAGATGTTGCCATTTCAAGATTTGATCTGGAAAACGGAAGCATCGTTGCTACTCAAAGGCGCATCCTATTGCGTGCGTCTGGCAGATGAAGGCGGAACGCAGGTCGGCCTTCAATGGCTCAATCCATTCACGGTCGTGGTGAAGAAAGTTAACCGCAAAGACCCGACTTCGACCGAGATCGGATTCCAGCAATATCTGAATGGCAAGACTTATCCGCTGACGAAGGAGGGTTATTGGTCAGCTGATGAGATGTTCTATCTCCGACAATTCAGCGTGTCGGATGACATCGGCCCGGGTACTGCTCCGGCGGCTGTTGGCATGACAAGTTCACGCTTGCAGCATTACCTGACATTTTTCGCTTCGCAATTCTTCGAGTCCGGTGCTATGCCGGTCACGATGCTTGGTTTACCCGGTGATCCACAACCGGCAGAAAAAGAACGAGTTGAGAGTTTCTTCAAGAAAGCAATGCAGGGAATGCGTAATGCTTTCCGCGTGCTGGCGGTTTCAGGAGAAGTGAAACCACAGATTCTGACACCAGACTTCAAAGACCTTGCCATCCCAGCTTTGAAGGAACATGCTATCGATGATATTTCGTGGGCATTCGATATTCCAAAGACGGTCTTGATTTCCAATGCGGCCAATTATGCAACTGCTGATTCGGATATGCAGCATTTTCTGAAACATACAATCATCCCGCGCACGAAGTTCTTTGAGCACCAGTTTAATACGAAGCTGTTGAATGATTTCGACATGAAGCTCACGTTCTTCCCGCAACAAATGACCGAACTTCAAGAGGATGAGAAAGAGCGATCCGGTGCGTTCCGCAATTATGTCCTATCGGGCATGAAGCCGCAACTTGCAGCCGCCGTGCTTGGTATCGACATCCCTGAAGACTACAAAGCCGAATGGGAAGCCGGGCCGACCGAACCGCTGTTGACCGGCAGGCAGTCCGTGCTTGCTCAGGGTGTAACCGAAGCACCTCCCGGCCCTGTGGTAGAAGAATCAGGTGGAAAAGATGTAGGCGAGAAATCCGCAATGCGTGATGATTTGGATCGGTGGAAGCGCAAAGCCCTGAAGCGATTGGATGCGAAGAAGTCTGCACAGGTTGAATTTGAGAGTAGTTTCATCCCAAGCGAAATCAAGGCAGGTGTTTTTGCCCTGCTTGAAAAAGCCGATAATGCCGATGTTGTGCGCGGTATATTCGCTGAGGTCGTGAATCATTATTGCGCACCTGCGGCGACGCTCAAGACGAGTGTTGAATTGAACCGGGAAATTCTCCAATCCATTGAGTCTTTGGATTCCCGAGTAAAGGAAATCAAGATCGACGTGGCGGGCATGACAACATCCGTAGGAGATTCCTTTGGTGCGATGCAGTCCGAAATGAACCGGATAATCGAAACCGCAAAGACCGGTGATGATCAATGGCGTGCAGAGTTCAAGAGTTTCCGAGAACAATATGAAACCAAGAGCGCACAGGAACGGAAACAATACGATGAGTCCATGAGTGCAGCACTGTTTTCTATTTCCTCTGAACTCACCGAGACGGTGAAAACGAACGCGGATCGCATTCTCGAAAATAGGATAGCCGAACAGGATGGTACAAAGACCGCAGAGGCCATCAAGAACGTATCCGACAAACTGTATGATAAACTCGAAGCAATCCATGCCGATGTGAATCGTAAGCGCATACGAATGTAATTTTCAAGCGGGTTGGGGTTATCAACTCCATCCGGCTATCGGTGCACGAAATTCCGAATACCAGCAAAACGCCATGCAATGGTATAAAGAAGCTGTGCAGGATATGATTGCGACGTTGACGAAGAAATGAACTCGGCATTTCAAGATACTGCGTTTCAGGTGAGTGCGTTTCAGATGGCGGGAAGCGCACCGCCGCCTTTGATTATTCCAATGGGATCGGGCTTTGCAACATCGAGAAGCCGAAGCAAAGACGATGATGATGTGCTGGCATTCATGGCGGAGAATGATTTGATATGAGCGAAGAAGCAAAATCAGCACCGAAGTTGATAGCGCAGATCATTGTACAGCTTACCGATAATGGAGAGATGAAATTCTCGTTGCCGCAGAACAAGCGCATGGCTGTCAAGATGCTTTTGCAGGCATTGGAAGGCGCGGCGATGATGCCGAACGAAGAAGAGAAATCACACATCGTCAAGCCCGGTATGATTTTGGGTGGCTTGCCGACGCAAAGAGTATCGTAACAAGGAGAATGCAGATGGACACGTTAAACATAACCGTCACGATGGACGATAGACTCGCAGACTTACTTTCTGCGTTCTCGGAAATCACGGCCATCAAAAAGGGATCGCGCAATAACACGGACGATCAAACTCGCATCCAGAAAGTCCACGACCTGACGAAAGAAATGAGCGTAGATCGGGATTGTAACAAGGCTACAAAGTCTGGTGCACGCTTCTCGAAGGAAGACAAGGCGATGGTCGAGAAGATACACGATCATGCCGTGAACCTCGGCGCGGAATGCGGCCCGGATGGCACGCAGAATTTTCCGGCTGGCAAGAGCGTGAATCTCGAAGAGTATGTTAATAAAGTCCGTTCTGAGTTCCAGGAGGAGTTCGGAACCGATCAATGGACTCCGAAGACACCCTATTGCGTGGATGTGCTGGATGATTCCGTCATTGCCAAGTTCGGTGATAATTACTACCGTGTGCCTTATGAAGACGTGAATGACGAGATCACGTTTGAGGAAGACATGACGCAGTGGACGATGGTCGAAAAAGAATGGTCGGATGTTGAGGCCAAAACAAGGCTTGCGGCGAAAGTCGCAAAACGTCCCGATGTGAAACCGAAGCAAGGACTGAGCAAATATGGAAACGTCTCGTTCGCTGACGAGAAGAACAAGAAATATCCCATCGATACCGAAGCGCATATCCGTGCAGCGTGGAATTACATCAACAAGCCGAAGAACGCCGGGAAGTATTCAGCCGGTGACGTGGCGAAAATCAAGCGCCGGATTGTCTCAGCGTGGAAACAGAAGATTGATAAAGCCGGGCCGCCTTCTGCCGCGACAAAGAACAATTCCTTGCAAGACCTGGTAAACGACATTCGCAACTCGTGGTATGAATGGTGGCAGGAAGACGATACTCTTCCCGTGGATTACCCGGAAGACGCAGACGAGCCGAATCAATACGGATACGTCTCGTGTCCGACCGTCCTTGACGTTCTGGACGATGCAATCGTGATTAGTCTCGGCACGAAGGAATATCGTGTGGGCTATACGACGCTCGGCGTGGATGATTATGATTTCGATTCACCCGACAAATGGACGCAGGTAGAATATACCTGGGAAGATGTGGAGAAAGCATCGAGCGAAGGCACAACGGTCAAGTCCTCGATGCTGATGAATTTCTGCGGCGCGATCAAGATGAAGGAAAATGGACATCTGGGCGAGAAGTGCATTGCATTTTCAACTGCCTCCGATCCTGATGTTGACGCAGATTATTTCGACAAAGCCACCGATTACGGATTCAGCGAAGCCGTGAAATCGATCACCGGCCCGATCTATGTTCATCACTGTTTGCCGATCAAAACGGCAAAGGGTGTTGTGCGAATCAAGAAAGCCATCGGACAGGCGACCGCAACAATGGACGATGACGGCATTGCCATCGATGGCGTGCTTTATGATTCCTTCGAGACCGCACACGATGAATACGTGGCGAAGATTGCCAAGACCGTTAAGGCCGCGATTGCTGCTGGAAAGATGGGCTGGTCAACTGGAACGGCTGTGCATCTTGTTGCTCGAACCGCAGTAGGCAAATCGAAGCACATAGACAAGTGGCCACTTGGCCTTGATTTTACTATTACACCGACCCCGGCAGGAATCAAGCAAGGGGTTACTGTTGCATTGAAATCGATACAGACGCC
>Ga0335071_10000401_pt1 | contig 49326 bp, 51 predicted proteins | sample Lox_Sample_15_FD_206724 | JGI IMG/M metagenome (GOLD analysis project Ga0335071, IMG submission 206724) | Soil microbial communities from Loxahatchee National Wildlife Refuge, Florida, United States - Lox_Sample_1.5 | ecosystem: Environmental > Terrestrial > Soil > Wetlands | place: USA... | reverse complement strand
GGAGCCGTTACGCCGCCGCGATCCGCAGGCGCTCGCAGAGATTGCTGCACAGCACGGCCGCGCACTCGCACAGGAGCAGGCACTGCAGTTCGCATTCTCCCTTCAGTGGAACTCCCTCCGAGAAGCTGCCGCACGCAGTGCGATACGCATCCTCGGCGATGTGGCCATCTTCGTGAACCTCGACTCCTCCGATGTATGGGTGCATCCCGACCTCTTCGAACTCGACGAACAACTGAAGCCAACCCGTGTGGCAGGCGTACCGCCGGACTACTTCTCGGCCACCGGACAACGCTGGGGCAATCCGCTCTATCGCTGGGACGTCCTCCAACAACGAGGCTTTGACTGGTGGATCGAGCGCATGCGCCGCGCGCGCAAGCTCTACGACATCTTGCGCCTCGATCACTTCCGCGGCTTCGAGGCCTACTGGTCGATTCCTGCAAGCGATGACACCGCCATCAACGGCCAGTGGATCAAAGCGCCGGGCCTCGAGCTCTTCCGCACACTGGAAAGCGCACTGGGCCCGTTGCCCTTGGTGGCCGAAGACCTCGGGCTCATCACAGCAGAGGTCGACGCCCTGCGCGCGGAACTGGGTCTGCCGGGGATGAAGGTGATCCAGTTCGGGTTCAGCGACAAGGGCGCTCATATTCACCTTCCCCATCGATACACGACGGACACGGTCGCCTATACCGGGACGCACGACAACGACACCACGCAGGGATGGTGGGCTGTGCAAAACCAGAAGGAGCGTGCGGCGATTGAGGCCTACGTCGGCAACGTGGCGGAGCTGCCGGTTTGGCCGATGATTCGCGCGGTGGAGGCGAGCGTTGCGGATGTGGCCATTGTGCCCGCCCAGGACTTGCTCGGCCTCGCCTCGGAGGCTCGTATGAACACGCCCGCCATTGCAAGCGGAAACTGGAGCTGGCGTGCCCCGGAGCAAAGCTGGACGCCGGAGCTGGCTGAGACGTTGGCGGCGATCGTCGACGTGACCGACCGGGACAACGATCCGCTGGAGCAACCTAAACCGAAGGATTAGCAGGGCCTGTTACTCCGGTCTGACTGTTTCGGCCATGCTCATTGGTTCACCTTGCCCGAGCTTGCTATCCTTGCCCGAGATGGACACCGCGGCGATTCAGACCCACGGATTGACTCGACGCTTTGGCGAACTCACAGCCGTGGAGAACGTCACGCTGCGCGTCGCGCAGGGCCAGTTCTTCGGCTTCCTTGGGCCGAATGGAGCCGGCAAATCCACCACCATCAAAATGCTCACCGGGCTGCTCGAACCGAGCGCCGGATCGATTGAGATTCTCGGGCGCCCATTCCACGCGGCGGCGCTCGATCTCAAGCGCGACATCGGCGTTGTTCCTGAGGGCATGGCCCTCCTCGGCCGGCTCACGGCGCCGGAGTATTTGCGTTTCGTGGGCCGGATGTACGGGCTCGATCGCGAGACAGTGATGCGCCGGACCGAGGAACTGCTCGAGTTCATGCAGCTGGCCAACGATCGCCGCAAGATGGTGACCGACTTTTCCCACGGCATGCAAAAGAAGCTGGCGCTGGCCGCGGCGGTGATTCACGGCCCCAAAGTGCTCTTTCTCGATGAACCATTCGAGGGTGTCGATGCCGTCGCGGCAGGCATGCTGAAGACCATGCTGCAAGGCATGATCCAGCGCGGCGCCACGATCTTTCTCACCACCCACGTGCTCGAGATTGTCGAGCGTCTGTGCAGCCATGTAGCCATCATCCACCAGGGACGGCTAGTGGCAAACGGGTCAATCGAGGATCTGCGGGCCGGCGTGGCCTCCAGCTTGCCCGGTGCGGAGGCAAGCCAGCGGCTCACGCTCGAGGAGATCTTCCTCTCGATTGTCGGTGCCGGCGGCGGAGAGCCAGTCCAGGAGCTCTCATGGCTGACCTAGAAGCAGATTCTAATCTTCCAGAGCTGCGAGCCCGAGCAGGCCCTCTGAGCCGTCTGGCGCGCAACCAGTATGTGGCTCTGGCCCTCATGCGGACGAACGCGTTTGCGAACAGTTTTCGCACGGGCTCCGGCGCATTTGAGTTTGGCGCGCGGGCTATTTCCTTCCTCGTCTACAGCGTGATCGGACTGGGGTTGGGAGCAGGAGCAGGAATTGCAGCCTACTCGCTGATCTCCCACGGCGAGCTCCATCTCCTGGCAATAGAATTCTGGGTACTCTTCCTGCTCTGGCAGGCCATCTCGATCGTCCTCGCGTCCTTTCTTGAACAATTCGATCTGAGCGGCCTGCTGCGCTTCCCCGTCAACTTCGGTTCCTTCTATCTGCTGCACTTCGTTTTCGGCTTCTTCGATGTTTCTACGCTGGCCGGAGGTCTTTCGTGCGTGGGCCTTTTCCTGGGAGTCGGTCTCGCGCGGCACGATCTGCTCGGCGCGGCTCTTCTCGCTCTGGTCGGATTCGCTGCATTCAACATCTTCCTGGTCCGCGCGATCTTCGCCTGGTTGGATCGCTGGCTTGCCAAGCGGCGATCGCGCGAGATTCTCAGCGCGATCTTCCTTGTCTCAATGCTGAGTCTGCAACTGCTCAATCCTGTCCTGCGCGACGATGTATCCTCTGCAGCCCGGCATCACGGCGCTCACTCCCCCGCAGAAGAGCGGATGGCAGGGGAAGCCGGGTTGTGGATCCGGAGAGCCGCCACAGTGCAACGGTGGTTGCCCCCCGGGCTGAGTAACGTCGTCCTGGAGAGCGCCGAGAGACATGACGCGGCATTAGAAATTGGCGCACTGGGACTGCTCGGGGTCTACACTCTCGGCGCTGCGGGGCTGTTGGGCATTCGGCTTCGCGCCGAATATCGAGGCGAGAGTTTAGGAGAGGCTCCGTCGCGTACATCCGACTCCAAGCAAGATCGGGCGTGGCTGATCTCGGGGCGCGGGCCCATCGTTGCCCAGATTGAGAAAGACCTGATCACGCTCTTTCGATCGATGACGCAAATCTACGCCATCTCTGTCCCGCCCATCATGGTCGTGATCATCGCCAGTCTGTTTCGCAAGGGAATGCCCTTCGCGCAGCGTTCGTTCCATCTTGTCCTGCCCGTGTGTGTCGCCTACGGCTTGCTGGGATTTACGCAACTCATCTACAACAGCCTCGGCGCCGAGGGAAAGGGGATTCAATTGTTGTTTCTGTTCCCCTTGCGCATGCGCACAATCCTTCTGGCCAAGAATCTCTTTCACGGTGCTCTCTATCTGCTCGCCGCCGTCCTCTCCGGTGTGGTCACAAGCCTGCGCCTGGGACGTCCCGATGCCGATGTCATTGCCATTACCGCAGCGTGGCTGGCTTTTGCGCTGCCGGCCAATCTCGCCGCCGGAAACATCCTGTCGATTCTGATGCCGTATCGCATCAATCTCGGACGCATCGGCCGTCAAGCCGGATCGCAGGCAAATGCATTGCTGAGTATGCTGATCCAGGCTACGGTTCTCGGAGCTGGAGCCGGCGTGATGAGCTTCTGCACGTTCTTCGGCGACCTCTGGCTTGCTGTGCCTCTGTTTTTGGCGCTTGCGATTGCCGCCCTCCTGGGCTGGCTGCTCGTGCTCAAGAACGCCGATGCGTTGGCGAACTCACGAAGGGATGCGCTCATCGCGAAACTGACGCGCGCGGATTAAAGCCCTAAAGACCTTTGCGCTTGCGAAACTCGCGGACAACGTCCGCTGGGTCGCGATGCTCTCCGTCGACGGCCTCATTCATCGCGCGCATCTCATCGGCCGTAACTCGCCCGGCAAGCGCATCGAGCGCCGCCTGGATCTGCGGCCACTGCTTGAGTGCGTCGGTGCGGACGAGGGGTAAGGCCTGGTAGGGCGGGAAATAATGGCGATCGTCGTCGAGGACCGTGAGCCCCAACGCCTGGATGGGACCGTCGGTCGAATTTGCAGCGATCATATCCACTTGATGAACCGTCAGCGCGCGATACAGCAGACCTAGATCCATCGTGCGTGGCGGCTCGGCAAACCGGAGGCCGTAAGCAGCACTGAGGCCAGGCAACCCATCGGGACGCTGCTCGAATTCATAGCCAACACCCAGACGCCACTGCGGTGTGTATCGCGCGGCCTGGCTCAGCGTTGAGAGATTCAGGCGGCGCGCATCGTCGCCGCGAATGACCATGGCGAAGGTGTTTTCGAAGCCCAGTGGCGGCCCAACCGTCACGCCATACTTGGTGGCATAGAGCCGGCGTACGGTGTCAAGAACGGTTTGCGGATCGCGCCCGAGAGGCTGCTTGAGGATCGCCGTAAGGGCTGTGCCGGTGTATTCCACATAGGCATCGATGCGGCCAGCAATGAGCGACTGATGACAGATGTAACTGCCTGCGAGATAGAACCGGCGCTCGACCTTGAGATCCGATTTGGCTTCGATCTCCTGAGCGAGCAGCTCCCCAAGAACGACCTGCTCCGTAAAGTTCTTGGCGCCGACGATCGGATGGTCTGGGCGCGGCGGAGTGCAGGAGAGCAGCGACATGCAAAGGATCGCAGCCGTAGCCTGCAAGAACCGGCGTGTCGTCATAGCCCGAGCCATGGTCCCTGGGCCCATCATGCCCGAACCTTAAGGCGTCGCTCGATCAGCCCGAGGACACCATCGGCCACCAGTGCAAGCAGCGCCGCTGGCACCGCTCCAGCAAGGACCAGCCGATTGTCCACCGACGCTACGCCCCGAAAGATGAGCTCGCCCAAACCGCCCGCACCCACGGCAGCAGCAATGGTGGCGATGCCGATGCAGGTGACCATGGCCGTCCGCAGCCCGGCAAGGATGAACGAAGACGCCAGAGGCAATTCGACTTTAAAAAGCCGCTGTGCATCCGTCAGGCCCAACGCGCGTGCAACTTCGATGATTGCAGGATCGATAGCGCGGATGCCGGCGTATGTGTTCCGCAGGATTGGCAACAGCGCATAGGCAGTCAGCGCCACGATGGCGATACGCGCCGCTCGCTCGCCCAGCCACGGCAGCGGCAGCAGAAAGCCGAACATCGCCAGCGAAGGAATTGTCTGCAGGACATTTGCAATGCTCAGAATCGGGCCCGCCCAGCGCGTCGAGCGTGTCAGCCAGATTCCGCCGGGCACAGCGAGAGCCGTCGAGAAAAGCATGGCCGCGGCGGTAAGCCAGATGTGCTCCACCGTGAGCGCTGCGATTTCGCTGCCGTACTGTGCCAGGAAATTCATCGCCGTGCGACCTGCTCGCCTCGCTGAAAGGCATCGACGTAGCTTTTGATTTCGGGCCTGTCCGAAGCCAGGAACTGGGCCGGGGTAAGCGTAGCGATCAGCTTGCCCTCACGCAGGAGCGCAATGCGATCCCCAAGGTAAAGCGCTTCGTTCAGATCGTGGGTGACTAGGAGAACGGTCTTCCTAAAACGGCCAAGCAGACCCCGCAGCATGTCCTGCATCTCACTCCGAGTGAGGGGATCGAGCGCGCCGAAAGGCTCATCCATCAGGAGAATGCTTGGGTCTGCGGCCAGCGCCCGCGCCAGGCCGACACGTTGGCGCTGGCCGCCGGAGAGCTGATGAGGAAGTCGCTGAGCATACACTGCCGGGTCGAGCCCCACCGCATCGAGCAGTTCATGACTGCGCTGAATGCGCTGCACCCGCGGACGCCCCGCGGCCTCGAGAACGATTCCGACGTTGCGCTCGACCGTGAAGTGCGGAAACAGCCCGGTCTCCTGGATGACATAGCCGATGCTACGGCGAAGATGGATCGGGTCGGAGCCGGAGTTTGGAGTCCCATTGACCAGCACCTCGCCCTGCGCGGGCACAATCATGGCGTTGACCGTGCGTAGCAACGTGGTCTTGCCCGAACCACTGCGACCCAAAAGAATGGCCGTGGTTCCAGCATCGACTGTGAGGGAAATGCCTTCGAGCAGAGGCCGTTCTTGGGCCGTGAAGACAGAAACGGAGCGGAACTCCAGGGCAGCGCTCATGTCCCCACAGTGTACGGCAGGGTGCAAAGACATCCGGACAGTGGTCAGTCTTCGCGAGGAACGGTGTTTCCCGCTCGGATACCAAGGTCATCGATTTGTCGGGGCAATCCCGGCTCAGAGTGTTTTGATCTTTGAGAGAATCAGAAGATGGGCTGTTGGGTCATGGAAAGTTACGTTTTAGGAACCCGGCGATGCGCCGCGTAGCGCTCATTCACAATCCTCACTCCGGCCAGCGATTCTTTTCGCGCGACAAAACACTCGCTCGTGCGATGGCGGTGCTGCGCGATGCAGGAATCGAAGCCGATGCACTCGAGACCGACGGTCCCGGAAGCGCGAGAAACCTCGCACGCGCTGCCATGCGTAATGGCTACGACACAATCTTGGCCTGCGGTGGCGACGGAACCGTGCATGAGGCCTTGCAGGCTCTTGTTGGCTCCGATGTGGCCCTCGGCGTCCTGCCGCTGGGCACGGCCAATGCCCTGGCCCAGGATCTTGGCCTGGGTTTATCGCCCGTGAATGCCGCGCGCAAACTCCTGTCGGCTACCCCGACGAAGGTGCCCGTGGGACGCATCTTCTATCGCGACCAGCACGGCACTGAGCGGTCGTGTTTCTTCACCGTTGCGGCGGGCATCGGAGCCGATGCGCTGCTCATGGCGAGCCTCGATGCCGGGCTGAAACGGCGTTTCGGCTACGTGTTGTACCTGATTGAAGCAACTCGCATCTGGGCAACCAATCCCTTTCCGCTCTTTTCTGCCTTATTTTCCCTGAACGGCAATGGCGAGAAGCGCAAAGCGGATATCTCGCAACTGCTTGCAGTGCGCGTGCGCTCGTTCGGAGGCGTATTGGGGATGCTGGCGCCGGGCGCGACGCTGCGCAATGATGCGTTGAGCCTCATTACATTCAAGACAAGAAGCCGTTTTCGCTATCTGCGCTTTTTGCTGGCGGTGATCGCTGGCCGGCACACATTCTCAGACCAGGTTGAACTCCTCGAGGCGACCTCGGTCGAGTGCCAGACACGCAATGGCTCGAAGAAGACCATCTATGTCGAGGCCGACGGTGAAGTGCTCGGTACGTTGCCGGCGCGCATGGATGTAGCGCCGCAAACACTAACACTGTTGATTCCGCCGGGCTCCAAACCATAAGTGAGTGCCCATCTCTTTGTCCGGAGATTCGACCGTGCTCGATATTTGCTGAAACCAGCCGTCAACTGCGATGATCGCTCCTGGCTCTTTCAGGAGTCCCCACAATGCGTTCGAGTCGTGCTCTTCTTTGTAGCGCTCTGGTCTTGTCTTCGATGCCTCTTATGGCCCAACAGCCCGCATGGCAACCGGCTCCGGGCCATCTCACGCTCCCCCTCTGGCCGAGCGGAGTTCCGGGTGGCGCTGCGAACCTCCCGCCCGAGGTCGACACAACCACTGCCAAGGACAACCTGATCGCAGGCAGATCCATCGTGCGCCTGGGCAATGTCGCGAATCCGACCCTGACGCTCTACAAGGCCCCCGCAGCCGAACACGAAGCCAGACCCGCCGTAGTCGTCTTTCCCGGCGGCGCCTACCGCATTCTCGCCATCGACCTCGAAGGAACAGAGGTCTGCGATTGGCTTAACTCGATCGGCGTGACCTGTGTGCTGGTGAAGTACAGGGTGCCCAATACAGGACCCTATCCAAAGTCCGCCGCGGCGTTACAGGACGCGCAACGTGCAGTGGGGATGGTGCGTCAACACGCAGGGGAGTGGGGCATCGACCCCAATCACGTCGGTGTGCTGGGATTTTCTGCTGGCGCTCATCTCTCGGCAGCGCTGAGCACGCACTTCGATAAGCGGCTCTACGATACCGTCGACGATGCGGACAGGCTGAGCTGCAGGCCAGACTTCGCGGTCATCGTCTACCCGGGCTACCTGGCCCTGGCCGATCAGAACATGGCCACAAACCGCGAGATTCGCCCTGTAGCCGATACGCCGCCCTCATTCATCGTCCAGGCCGAAGACGACCCGGTTCACGTCGAGAACGCAACAAACTACTTCCTCCAGCTGAAAAACGCGAATGTGCCCGCCGAGTTGCACATTTACTCACAGGGCGGGCATGGGTACGGCCTGCGACGGACTGAACTGCCCGTAACAACTTGGCCGCAGAGTGCCGAGGCGTGGCTGCACACCATCCACGTGTTGCCCTAAAATCGGCCCATGCTCCTTGCTGTTCTGACAGTCTCCGATCGTTGCTCGCGCGGAGAGGCCCAAGATACGGCTGGCCCAGCAGTCGTGGCCTTGCTGCATCAGGCTTGGCCCGGAGCGGAAATCCAGACCGCGCTTGTCGCCGACGAGCCGGAGGACATCGGCGAACGGCTCATCGATTGGACCACGCGAAATGCCAGCCTTGTGCTAACGGTCGGCGGCACCGGGCTTGGGCCCCGCGACAAGACGCCAGAGGCAACACAGCGAGTGCTCCACCGGGAAGCCCCTGGCATTGCCGAGGCCATGCGCGCCTCAGGGGCCTCAAAGAATCCAATGGCATGGCTCTCGCGCGGAGTCGCCGGTACTCGAGACAACACGCTGATCGTGAACCTGCCTGGCAGTCTGCGTGGCGCGCAGGAAAGCCTGGCGGCGATCTTGTCGCTCCTGAAGCATGGGATGGAGACGATCGCCGGGACTGAGAGGCACAGCTAGCCCGGAAGGGACGCACACTCGTGGTTGAGGTCTCCGCAGCAAACGCTTACGGGAGTTCATTGCCAAAACCTGCCGATAGAGTCTTTGAGTTGATACGTCTCCTGTCCAAACCCCATGGCCATCATCGTGTTCGGCCAATAGATGGAGTACGCTTCGAAACAGGCCCAGGCCGAGAAACACGGGAAAACGTGTAGAATCGCTGCATCGTGACCTCTGCAAGAGAAAGTTCGGGAGAGCGCCGGCGTCCCGGCGCTGTCAGCATCCGCGATGTAGCACAAAGGGCTGGCGTCTCCATTGCCACCGTCTCCCGCACCGTCAATCACATCCCGACGGTGAACCCGGAACTCGCGCAGCGCGTCTGGAAGGCGATCGAAGAAGTGGGCTATTTGCCCAATACTCAGGCCCGTGCCCTCGTGTCGGGCCGCAGTCAGATGCTTGGGCTGATCGTCTCCGAAATCACGAACCCTTTCTTCCCTGAACTCGTGCAGGAATTTGAAAACCTGGCTGTTGCGCAGGGATACGAAGTGCTCATTGGTTCGACAAACTACGATCCGGCACGCACCGAAAGCCTGATGCGCCGGCTGCTGCAGCGCAACGTCGACGGCGTCGCGGTCATGACCTTCGGCGTAGAAGAAGAGCTGGTCAAGAAGCTCGTAGAGCGCGAATTTCCGCTGGTTTTCGTGGATGCTGCTCCCGATCTCCCAAACATTCATATCGTGAAAGTGGATTATGCGGAGGGAATCCGGCAGGGCGTGCAACATCTTGCAGCACTTGGCCATCGCAACATCGCCTTCATCAGTGGGCCGTTGACCCAGCGCTCGCCCCTGGCCCGTCGCGAAGCGTTTGTGCGGTCCATGGCAGAACTCGGGCTGAAAGTGCCTCCCCAACATCTGGTCGAGGGCAAGCACACCATGGAGGGCGGCATTGTTGCCATGGAACGCTTGCTCGCCATGCCGGATCTGCCCACAGCGGTGATGTGCTCCAACGACATGACTGCCATCGGCGCACTGCACGCTCTGTATCGGACGACGCACCGCGTACCGGACGATATCTCGGTGGTTGGATTTGACGACATCCACCTGGCTCAGTTCATGCTGCCCCCGCTCACGACTGTGCAGATGTCTTGCAGAGATCTGGCTGCAGCCGCCGTTGAGGGCCTTCGTGCAGGCATCGAGCCCGATCATCCCAAGCACGGCAAGCGCGAGTGGCAAATCCCTACACGCCTCGTTGTACGCCAGTCATCGGCCTTTCCGCGCGGTAGTTTGCCAGCTATGGTGCGGGGCGGCGCAGATGGCCGCCACGGCACCTAAGGCACTCGTCTTGTAACTTGTTTGAGCCTCGTGGTGTCTAATGTTTTGGAAGTCTTTCCCCGCGAGGTCGTCATGCTCATTGGCAAGCCGCCTGATATTCCCTCATCGGCCATCACTCCCAAGGATCGCTATCTCAACCGACGCCGTTTCATGAAGGGTGCAGCGGCGCTTGGAGTTGCAGCGGCCGGCTCGGCCAGAATGCTGGACGTCATCTCGCCGGGGACGGCTGTGAAGGCAGGCGCGAAACTGGAGACGGTGAGGAGCCCCCTCTCCACCTCAGGTGAACAGCTGACCAGCTACGAAGACATCACGCACTACAACAACTTCTACGAGTTCGGCGTAAACAAGGACGATCCGGCCAAGAACGCGGGAGGCTTGCCCACGCGGCCCTGGACAGTGAAGGTGACCGGCCTTGTGCAGCAGCCGAAGACCTTCGATATCGACACGTTGCTCAAGCTGCGCCCGCTCGAAGAGCGTGTGTATCGCCATCGCTGCGTCGAGGCTTGGAGCATGGTGATTCCGTGGGTGGGATATTCGCTCTCCGAGTTCATCAAGCAGTGCGATCCGCTCAGCAACGCTAAGTACGTGCAATTCCTCTCCTACTACAACAGCAAGGTCGAAAAGTGGTCTGGTGAATCGACCATCTTCTGGCCCTACTCCGAGGGCCTGCGCATGGATGAAGCCATGAATCCACTGGCGCTGCTGACTTTCGGCTTGTATGGCGAGGTGTTGCCGAACCAGGACGGTGCCCCCGTTCGCATCGTGCTGCCCTGGAAGTACGGATTCAAATCGGCCAAGTCAATCGTCGAAGTAAAGTTCCTGGAGAAGCAACCGTCGACCACATGGCATGAGATGGCGCCGGATGAGTACGGCTTCTATTCGAACGTGAACCCGACGGTCGACCATCCCCGCTGGAGCCAGAAGACCGAACGCCGCGTCGGAATGCCGTTCTACGCGCAGCGGCGCGCAACACTCATGTTCAACGGCTACAGCGATCAGGTCGCCTCCTTGTACACGGGCATGAATCTGAGGAAGTATTACTGATAGCCTTGGCTGTGGCAGGCGTTGCACGAACTTGCTAACTTGCCGACTTGCTAACCCGCCGGCGACACACAGATGAAACGATCGACAATCATCGCACTGAAAGTCCTCGCGTGGATCGCATGCCTCTGGCCCTTCGGGCTGCTGGTGTACGGCGCAATCACCAACACGCTGGGCGCAGACCCCACCGCCAATATCGAGCTGACAACGGGCTACAACACCCTGCTCCTGCTGATTCTCTCGCTAGCGATCACGCCGCTGCGGCGCGTGTGGTCCAAGCTGAGTTGGCTGATCCAGTTTCGCCGGCTGCTCGGTCTGTTCGCCTTCTTCTATGGAACAGTCCATCTGCTGGCCTATGTTGCCCTCTACGCAGGATTCGACGTGAATTCAATCCTCGCCGACGTGGCGAAACGCAAGTTCATTACCATCGGCTTTGCCGCGTGGCTGCTGCTGGTGCCGCTCGCGGCAACGTCGACCAACTGGGCCATTCGCAAACTGGGCGGCAAGCGCTGGAGCCGCCTGCACAAGCTGGTCTATCTCGCCGCCGTCTGCGGCATTGTGCACTACTGGTGGCAGGTAAAACCCGGCGTCCTCAGCCCCCTGCGATTGACCGTAGTGCTGGCCGTACTGCTGCTGGCTCGGCCGGTTCTCGCGTGGATTCAACGGGCCAGGACACGCACGCCAGCATATTCTCGGACCTAGTTCTTTCCGCGAGGCGCGGGAGCCTCGACAAGCGGTACTTTTATGTCAGTGAGATTGCCGTCGACCGTAAGGGCCGCCTCTCGGTTGGCGAGTAAATAGTCCTTGGGGGACACTCTGGCGGAGCCGTCCGCGCCCTGTGGTGTGTTCTTCGTTTCCGAATAGACCGCATCCGACACTTCCAGAATGTAGTCGCCCTGAAAAACGAAAGGGAAGAGAAAGCTGCCGTCTGAGAACATATCCACCGCCAGGGCCTCCTCCCGATCATCGCGGTAGAGCAAGTGCAGGCGGGCCTTCGTAGGCGGTTCGCCGGTAATGGCTTGGGAAATCGAGCCCTCAACCGAGTGAATCGCACTGAGAGGGATTGCAATGTCCGCATCGGTGGTGACTTCTCCTGCCGAGACTGCGACAGTGCGAGCGTCGCGTCTCCGCGGGACGTCCCCTAGGCACAATTGGGGCGAGCCGGCTTGGTTGTCGCCGGGCAGAAGAGCGCAAATGACATACTCGCCGGAGGGCAGATTCGAAATGGAGAAGCGTCCGTGCGCATCGCTTTGTTCACGGAGAGAGAACCCGCTGGCGCTGCCACCGGCAACCAAGGCCCAGTCGCCCCGCGCTTGTTTGCGATAAAGAACAAATCGCATGCCGATGGCGGGACTCCCGTCGTCATAGGCCACCGTGCCGGCAACCTCGCCGCCGCGCTCAATCGAGATGGGAAGGTCGCTGGTACGCTGGGCGCTCACCGACACCGCAACCATGTGGTCTTTCCACTGTTCGATCAGTTCCTCGTCTTCCTGATCGTCAGACTCTGGTTTACTCGGATCGAAATCGACGCCGTATATGGGGTTCAAATAGCCGTCGAGCACGGCAAAGGCGTAGTAGTCGCCTGGCGTGACTGCCTCGATTTTGAACTTGCCATCAAGATCGGTGACGGTGCTTTCTTCTGAGGGGCCATTGTCAGATTTCGGATGCTCTGGGCTCGGGAGGAGTTCGACTGTCGCAAAGCGCGCAGGCTTGCCCGTGTCGACGCACATCACCGTTCCGGTGACGGTTCCTTTTGTGGGATCGGCCTTGCGGGGTGCGAAGCGGGAATCCGGGCCGCAGGCGTACACCATCAGGCACACAGTCGAGCAAAGCCAGAACGAGCGAACAAACACCCGGCACCTCCGGTCCGCTTCTGGGAGGAGAGGGAATTGTAGCGCGGAGGCGTTGCCGGCGATGTGATTTGGCAATCACCTCGCCCAACGACGCGGCGAAGGTCAATCGACGCCTATGGCCAATTCGGCGACTTCGCCAACCTCAAGGGCCGATTCGAAGTCGAATGTCTGCTGCGCTACGGGACTCCAGTTCTTTCGGTGCAGTGGCGTTGGACCGAGGCGCGCAAGCGCCTCAAGATGTTCCCGTGAGCAGTAACCCTTATGGCTCGCTAGGCCGTAGCCAGGGTATTGCTTGTCGAATTCGACGAGCAGGGCATCGCGATGAACCTTCGCCAGCACACTCGCCGCCGCGATGGAGTAGCTGGTTCCGTCCCCATGGATCACCGACTGCTGCCGGCACGGCCATTCGATCGTATCGACGCCGTCGATGAGCAGATAATCGGGCTCAACCGCCAGCTGCTCGACGGCCAGCCGCATCGCCAGCAGGGAAGCACGACGAATGTTAATGCGGTCAATCGTCTCTACATCGACCGCCGCAATCGCCCAGGCCACAGCCTTGGCGCGAATCTGCGCGTCGAGCTCGATCCTCTTGGCTGCGGTCAGCTTCTTCGAGTCCGTCAGGCCGCGAAAGTGCGTCTTGCGATCAAGGATGACCGCTGCTGCCACAACCGGCCCGAACATAGGCCCGCGTCCGACTTCATCGAGTCCGGCGACGCGGAGCGCCCCCGACGCGAACGCGGCGTTTTCCAGCTTCCAGCTGCACACTGGTGGCTTGACACGCCGCGCTTTCCGCCTTCGATCCGCGACTGCGACCTTCCCCATCGGACTCAGTATAGAAATGAAAACCCCCGGCAGCGTGGGCCGGGGGTGCGTCTCGCCAATCAGCTGTTGAAAACTAGGCAGTCGCGGTCGTGGTGCGCTCCACTTCCTTCAGGCGGGCGGCCTTGCCCCGCAGTCCGCGGATGTAGAACAGTTTCGCGCGACGGACCTTGTAGCTTCGAATCTTCTCGACCTTGTCGACAACCTTGGAGTTGAAGGGGAAGATACGCTCGACGCCTTGGCCGAAGCTCATCTTGCGCACGGTAAAAGTGCCCTGGGGTCCCTTGTTGATGGCGATCACGAGACCTTCAAAGGCCTGGAGGCGTTCCTTGTCGCCTTCCTTGATCTTCACCTGGACGCGAACCTGGTCGCCCGGCACAAACTCGGGTAAATCAGTGCGCTTCAGCTTGTCCGCCAGGCGCTGCATAACTGGATGAATTGACATGGTTTCTTTCCTGCTTTGAACTCAGAGACTCTTATTTTAACAGAGAATCACTCTCCACGCCTAATCCAAGCAGACTGGCCCCGAAATGCCATTGCATCGTCAGCTGCCAGGGCTTCCGGACAGCCGAAACGATCAGTGGCGGGCCGTCAAACGACCCATGCGGAATGGCAGCCACGCCATCTCCACCGCGAGGCCGGCCAAGGCGTAAATCGTGGCGTTGAGGACAATCGACCAGTACCAGGTGATGGCGTGATGTTGACCGAGCAATGGCCGGATGGGCGCCGTAATGTCGACCATGGTGCGGATTGCCGGGCTGAAATTGAAACCGGGACCGTCGTGATACGCGCTCCAGGTCAGGCATACAAAGAAGACGAACCAGAAGAATGCCACCCCAGCTCCGGCCAGTCCCCAGTAGCCAATTCTGCGCACCATGGAGGTTTCCTGCTTGGTCAACCCACCTGCGTCATTCAGTCTATTCCTGCGGCAAATGCCCGGCAACAAGGCTGTGTTGCGCTATAGTCGGGGCCATGGAAAATTCACGGGAGCTCATGCGCCATGCACTTGCCACCATCGCCTACCGCGCCACCCGGGCCCTGGAAGGGGCGCCGGAGGAGTTTGCACACTTCGACGGCGCAGGCCGCCAGCCCATCCAGATCCTTGCCCACATGGGTGACCTCTTCGACTGGGCTCTGAGTATGGCCAAAGGCCAGCCCACGTGGCACAACTCGACGCCACTCGAGTGGGTTGCGGAGATCCAGCGCTTCTTCGCCGCTCTGCAAGCCTTCGATGCCTATCTTGCTGCAGGAGAATCGCTACACGCACCCATCGACCGGCTCTTCCAGGGACCCGCGGCCGATGCTCTGACCCATGTCGGTCAGCTGGCGATGCTGCGTCGCATGGCAGGCTGCAAGATTCGCGGGGAGAACTACTACGTCGCCGCCATCGCAATCGGCCGCCTGGCAGAGCAGCCTGATCCCGTCCGAACATTCTGACGGCTGCTTCAGTGACTCAACTCCGCCGCCAGCCAAAGGTCCCAAGGAGCCGCTTGTCCTCCTCGCTCAGATTCGCTCGCTCCAGTAGATCGGGCCGGTTGGCCAGCGTTTTGCGTAACTGCTGTTCGCGGCGCCACCGCCGGATCTGGCTGTGGTCTCCATTGAGCAAAACGGGTGGTGCAGCAAGCCCCCTGAACTCCGCTGGCCGCGTGTAGTGCGGATAGTCCAGCAATCCACCCGATCCGTGCTGCGACCGCGGTACCCCGGCTTCGTCCGCAGTAATTGCGCCATCCTCCGCGCCAAAGCTCTCGAACTCGCTCGACGCCTCGTTACCCAACACTCCAGGCACGAGGCGGATTACCGTGTCCATCACCACCGCCGCAGCGAGCTCTCCGCCGCTCAAAACGTAGTCGCCGATAGAAATCTCCACGTCGCAGTAGAGCTCGTTGATCCGCTCGTCGACCCCCTCATAACGACCACAGATGAGAACAAGCCGTTCGCAGCCTGCTAGATCGCGCGCCACCGCCTGCCTCAGCGGTTGCCCCTGAGCGGAAAGCAGGATCACCCGCGGTGGGGCAGGCTCCGCTTGCACGCGTTCCGCTTTGACTTGGATGCCGAGGCTCTCGATCGCTTGGGACAGAGGCTCGGGTTTCAGCACCATCCCTTCGCCGCCGCCAAACGGCCGATCGTCTACCGTTCGATGGCGATCGTGTGTGAACTGCCGCAGGTCGTGGATCCCGACCGACACAAGCCCATCCGCCTGTGCGCGGCGCACAATGCCATGCTCCAGAAAGCCGGTGAAGAACCCCGGAAAGATGGTGAGAACGTCGAAGCGCATAACCTTCCAGACTCGATGATAAAAGGCTCGAACGCCATCCCCGGCTTGAGGGCTGCGGGACGGACACGGCACCGCGCGCTTTTGTGCCGGTATGCTCTAATACCCGCAGAAAAAGATGCCCGATCTTGAATCGCTGCTAAACCGCTGGCAATCGGCAGGTATTCTCGACCAGTCTGTGGCCGATCGCATCCGTGGCTGGGAGGCCGGGCAGAAGCAGCCCACCGGCCTGCGCTGGCAGGGACTCGTCGCGTTGATTCTGGGCGCGATTTTGCTCGCCAGCGGGATTGTGTTGTTTGTATCGGCCCATTGGCACGAGCTGGGGCCGGGCGCACGCTTCACCCTCGTCCTCGCCATGGTCGGCGTGTTTCACACCGCCGGGGCCGCAACCCGGGCGAGCTATCGGGCCATGTCCACAACCCTGCACGCCGTGGGCACCGTGGCGACAGGTGCAGCCATCGCGCTGGTAGGACAGATCTTCAATATCCAGGAACACTGGCCGGCAGCGATTCTGCTGTGGGCGCTGGCCGCGCTCACGGGCTGGGTTCTCCTCCACGACGAAGCCCAGCAGACCATGACCCTGCTGCTCGTACCGGCATGGCTGTTTTCTGAACTCGAATTTGCCACCGAGCGCCACATCGGCCAGGACGTTTATCTGGGCCGCTTTCTTTTCGTCTGGGCCGTGCTCTATCTCACCGTGTTTCTCGGCACAAAGCGAAAGGCCGTCCAGGGGGTTCTCTTTGCAGCGGCCGCCATCGCCGCCATCACCGGCGTCGTTTTCATGCTTGCCAGTTGGGTGTCCTGGGGAGAAATGGTCGCGGTCCCGCTGCACATGCGCGTCTGGGGTTGGCTCGCAATCGCAGCCCTGCCCATGTCCTTCGCCCTGTTCCGCTTCGCCAAGAGCATGGTTCCCGTTGCTGCTGCGATCGTCTTCTGCGGCCTTCTACCCTGGTGCAACAGAACATGGGTGACCCAGATGCAGTGGGGCAACGGCAGGTCGCAGCCCTACACGCAGAGTGAACCCAACGTCCTTGCGTATGCGCTGGTTGCAACCTTCGCGGTTTTCATCATCGGTTGGGGCGTTCGCCAACTCAGCCGTGCTCTGGTCAACCTCGGTATCGTCGGATTCGCCATCACTGTGATCTGGTTCTTCTTCAGCAACATTTTCGACAAGGTCGGCCGCTCCCTCGGACTCATCGCCATGGGCATCCTCTTCCTTGCCGGCGGATGGGGTCTGGAAAAGATGCGCAGGCGACTGATCGCGCGCATGATGGAGGCCAAGCCATGAAGCTCGGCAAATCTTCCTTCTCTGCAGCCTCGCTCGCCGTCCTGGTCATTCAGCTCGCGTTGGTGTCGTCGATCGCAGCCAAATACCTGTACCAGCGCGCGCACTGCCCGCGCGTCTGGACACGCGCCGCAATGTACGATCCCGACCTGATCATGCGCGGCCGCTACTTAAGCATGCAACTGATCGTGAATGGGTGCCAGAGCACGTTGCCGTCGGCCAAACAGGCGCAGTTTCCGCGCAATCTCAACGGCGTGCCCAACGGTCGGGACTTTTCGGTTGTAGCCGACCAGGTCGCGTTTCCCGCAAAGCTGGCAGTGAAAGACAACAAGCTGGTCGCCATTCGCATTCCCGACAGTGAAGACGGCGCGCGCGGAGAGAGTGTCTTCGCAACCAATGGAGTTCCGTGCGAGCAGATGCGCCTCAGCGAGCCGGTGAACTTCTATCTCTCCGAGACGGCACTGGGCCCCTGGCCGTCCAAGCCAGGACAGGAGATCTGGGTCGAAGTGACGGTCCCGCCCCAAGGCCCGCCTCGGCCAATCCAGCTGGCTCTCAAAGACAACGGAACCTGGAAGCCGCTGGCCTTTCAGTAGCCCGCCAATCGGCGACCTTCCGTCGGTCCCAATGTAAGGCGCCTTCGCTCGTGACAGACTCGGCAGGGAACGAAGAGTGCTACTTGTTCAGATCCACAAGGCCCTCTGGCAGCGCCATCTCGACCCGCTTCGCCTCGACGTCCAGCCTCCGCAGATAATCCTTTGCGAAGGGCACCAGAATCTCGCCGTGACCATTCGCCTCGCGCAAAATCAGCAGCGGAGCCGGTCCCACGCTTCTGTCTACATCCTCAATCGCGCCGACAACGACAGGCTCATCTCCCGCCACATCGATCAGCGAGCACCCAATGAGATCGCCGACGTACGCCTCGTCCTCGGTGAGTGCCACCCTTGCAGCGCGCGGAATCGCTACTCCCAAACCGATCAGGGACTCCGCAGCCGAGATCGAATCGACACCGGTAAAATGCAGCACGATCCCGCCCTTGTGCAGCCAGTGAGCGAGCAGTTCGACTTCGCGCGGAACGGCCGGCTGGCTCGCGCGCGCCAGAACGGACCCCGGCTCCGCCACGAGCCACAGTCGATTGCGTTCCCCAAATTTTTCAGGAAAGTCCGTCAAAATGTCGGCGAAGACCTCGCCTTTGCGACCCTGGGCCTTGCGAATGCGCGCAAGCCAGACCCATTGCTCCGCCGCGGCCATCATTGTCTCCGTGGCTCGATGCGCGTCATTCAACCTTCAGGCTGGTCGTCCTCTTCCAGAATGTCGAGTGTGTAGCGGTGATGGAGCTTCATGCTGACCGCCCCCAAGATGGTCCGCACCGAACGTGCCGTGCGTCCCTGCTTGCCGATCACCTTACCCACATCCTGAGGCGCGACTTTCAGCCTCAACACCGTGTTCTCTTCCCGTCCTACGGCCTGGACCTCGACTGCTCCGGGCTCGTCCACCAAGGCTCGCGCTATTTCGCGGACCAGCTCATCTACTGCGACCATATCGTGTTGGGTCATCTACTTGCCTCTGACCGTCTGCAACCGGGAATCACCCGTTTCGATGCGTGCCGAATAGTAGCACACCTGTGCGCCGCCGTCAGCATCGGACTCAAAGCCAAACCCATGGCAGAGGGCAGGATGGGGACGAGCGAAACTACGCTGCGGCCGGAGCCGGAGCCGGGTGCTTTTCAACGATTTTGGCGACCGTCGGCGAAAACTGCGCACCCACTCCGCGCCAGTAGGCGATCCGGTCGTGCTTCAGCTCGACCGAAGCAGGGTTGGTGCGAGGGTTGTAGGTGCCCACCACCTCGATGGAGCGGCCGTTGCGGGCCCGGTCCTTCTCAATCACCACAATGCGGTAATAGGGCTGCTTGCGGGCGCCAACACGTGCCAAACGAATCATGACCACGGCGTTACAGTTCCTTTCAAATCCAGATGCTGTTTAAGTCTGGGGTTCTCGGCGGGCCTGGCCCATCCTGGACGGCCCTTGCCAAACGAAAAGCCGGACTCGACAGTCCGGCCTCGGCAAGACTCAACACCTAAGTATCGCTGAAAATGGGCCCTTCAGGCAAGCACGGCAGGAAACAGAAACCCCAGCATCGGCCGCACCCGCGTCGCCCAGCTCGCCTCATCGTGCGTCCCGCCCCGCACCTTCTCAAAGTGCATCGACTCGCCCGGGCACCATCCGTTCACTCTGAGACGCCGCGCCAGCGTCTCCGCGTCCCGCAGCGTCTTCGCGCCCTCATGGTCGCCCACGTCGAGCCAGATCCGTGGCCGCTCCCACAACTGCGGCGCATGCTCGTTCACATAGCCGAGAATGCTCTTGTGGTTCCACCACACGCTGGGCGACATCACTGCCAGCTTCCCAAAATGCTCCGGATGGCGCATTCCCAGAAACAATGACACCAGCCCGCCCAGCGACGACCCGCCCACGCCGGTCGAAGCCCGGTCGCGGCGTACGCTGTACTGCACGGCGATCCACGGCATCAGCTCTCGCGTGATCATCAGCCCGTAGCAATCCGCCTCGCCCCCGCCCATCTTCTGGTTCTCGTCGTGCGTATACTCGGCCAGCCGGTGTTCTCCGGTGTTGTAGATGCCCACAATCACCAGCGGCTCAACCTCGCCGGCCTCAATCGCTGCATCGGCGTGCTCGAGTACCTGCCAGGTCTTTCCCGCAAATGACGTCCGCGGATCGAAGAGATTCTGCCCGTCATGCATGTAGAAGACCGGGTAAGACTGCTCTGCCTCTTCGTCGTAGCCCGGCGGCAAATACACAATGATGTCCCGCGCATCGGGAAGATAGATGCTGGGAAACTGGCGATGCAGGCGCAACCGCGGATGGGGAAGGGCGTCGCTCTCGGCTGCCGGATCCTCGATAGGTTGTCGCTCGAATTCCAAAGCCCTTTAGGGACCTCACGTTCGATTGGTCTTGCGTGCAGCGAAAATACAAACCTGCGGCTGTTACAGTAACAGGAAACCCGCTGTTCTCCAATCGGACCTAAAGGGAACCACACCATGAACCGCGAATATCACAAGTGGTATTCCAGCCGCCTCGGCCGCGACATGGAACTGCTTGTCTTCGGTCACGGAGGCTTGCCGGTGCTGGTGTTTCCCACGTCGGGCGGGCGCTTCTACGAGTTCGAAGACCGCGGCATGATCGGCGCCGTCTGGGGCCAGATCGAAGCCGGCCACATGCAGTTCTACTGCGTCGACTCCGTCGACATGGAAAGCTGGTACAACCGCAGTGTCCCTCCGCGCTGGCGTATCGCCCGCCACGTCCAGTATGAGGACTACCTGATCCACGAAGTCGTGCCTCTCGTGCATCAGAAGAATCACGACCACCACTTCGTCGCCCTCGGCTGCAGCTTTGGTGGATACCACGCAACCAACATCGCGCTGCGCCACCCCGATGTCTTCACCGGCCTGCTGTCCATGTCCGGCGCCTTCGATGTTTCGAACTTCCTCGACGGCTACTACGACCAGGATTGCTACTTCAATCTCCCCACACACTACCTGCCCAATCTAACCGATCCCTGGTTCTTCGAGAGGTACCGCCGCAATACCTACATCCTCGGAACCGGCTGGGATGATCAGTGCCTCGGCCAGAACCAGAACCTCGACCGCATCATGAGCGCCAAGGGAATTCCCCACAAGATCTACACCTGGGAGACTTGGAACTCGCACGACTGGCCCACCTGGCAGGCGATGATCCGCGAATATCTCTGAGTTCCCGATCCACACATCGCAAACAACGACAGCTGTTGAGGAGGCGCAATGAGTGAATTGAATCCGTACGCGAAGTTTCTCGATGGTCGGCCGCTGGAGGTAATTCTGGGGTCCACGCCGCAGACGATTGCATCGCTGCTGAATACCATCGGCGCGGAAAAGTCCATGCAGCCGCCAGCCCCCGGCAAGTGGTCGGCAGCGGAGATCGTGGCGCACCTTGCCGACTGCGAGTTGGTCTTCGCCTTCCGCCTCCGCCAGACCCTGGCCGAAGACGCCCACGTCATTCAACCGTTCGATCAGGACAAGTGGGCGGCAAACTATGCCGGAATCGCCGCTGCCGATGCGCTGGCGACCTTCTCAGCCCTGCGCACCTGGAACCTCGATCTTTTGCGCAAATCTCTGCCCGCCGCCGCCCACCGCACCGTCACGCATCCCGAGCGCGGCACTATGACCTTCCTGACCATCGTCGAGACCATGGCCGGCCACGATCTCAATCACCTGGGCCAGTTGAAGCGCATCGCCGGGTAGTTCCTTCTCTGGCCGACCGGCCAAAAAGATATGCTGCTCAGCGAATCGCGGTTACTTCCTGCTTTTCCGGTGCCGCCATCCGCGGCGCCTTCATCGCAGCCAGGATCACTTCAGCCGTTGCCTCCTCGTTCTCGCTCGAGGAGATCATCAGATCGTAGAGGTGGGGATCGTTCCATGTCTTGCCGAAGGTCTGCTTCAAATAGTGCGCCCGCTCTCCATCAACCGCATGGATACGCTCCTCGATGTTGACGCCTGCATCAAGCCTCTTCCGCAGCCGGACGGCTCGCTCGTAAAACGGCGCATAGACGAACACGTGGAACACGTCCTTCTTGTGGCGAAGAATGCACTGCGCTCCGCGCCCCACAATTACGCAGTTCCCTTGCGCATGGGCGCGCTCGATTACCTTACGGGTCATCTCGATCATCACATCGCAGTCGAAGCAGCTTTCTTCCTCCGGGATAACTCCGGCAGCCAGCGCAGCACCTTGCATCGCGCGGCGGTTCATCCGGCCCATCCAGGATTCGGGCCGTTCGTCGAAACGCGTGACGACGCGCGGATCGACCCGCGCAGCGTTGGCGATCTCTTCAATCAGATCGCGGTCAATCAGCTTCCAGCCCAGTTTCTCCGCCGCGATCTTTGCAATGCGCCCGCCACCGCTCCCGAACTCCCTTGCAACCGTCATCACCCGATAGTTCACAGTCGCCTCCCTTTTCCGCGAACGGATTACTGTACGCCCGCCGAAATGCAGGCGCAGTGCCGAAGAACACACCTGCCCTGACGGGCACGAAGCTCTGGGCGCTGAAAGTAACGAAGGATGAGTGCTTTAGACGCGCTCGTTGCCGGGCAGAATTGTTCGACATGAACCACCACCCCTGCCCAACCGTCCCTTACACTGATGAGGAAAATCTTGGCGCCCGATGCAGTCGGGTACGGGTTGCCTGCTTGGAGACGGCATGAAGAAGATCGGCGTGTTGTTCGGTATGGAGAACAGTTTCCCGGGCGCTTTAGTCGATGCCATCAACGCGCGCAAAATCGACGGCATCCATGCCGAGTTCGTCAGAGTGGGCGCTGTCGGACTGAATCACTTCACGAACTACGCCGTGATCGTCGACCGAATCTCCCACGACATCCCCTTCTATCGCGCCTATCTCAAGCACGCCGCGTTGAACGGTACAGTCATCATCAACAATCCCTTCTGGTGGTCCGCCGACGACAAGTTCTTCAACTACTCACTGGCCGAGCAACTCGGCGTCGCAGTCCCGCCCACGGTGATTCTGCCGCACAAACAACACCCCGAAGGTACGACCGACCAATCGATGCGGAATCTCGAATATCCCCTGAACTGGGACGCCGTATTCAGTTATGTCGGTGAGCACGGATTCCTGAAGCCGGTCAACGGCGGCGGCTGGAAAGACGTCTACCACATTCACAATCGTGATCAGTTCTTCCACGCCTACGATCAGTCACACCGGCTCTGCATGATGTACCAGAAGGCAGTGATTTTCAGCGAATACTTCCGCTGCTATGTCGTGGGCCAGAACAAGGTCCACATCATGCCCTACGATCCGCGGCGCCCGCACGCGGAACGCTACATCCAAAACCCACCGGCTTACGACCCCGCCCTGCTGGAGCGCGTCGAACGCGACGCCCTCACCCTTTGCCGCGCCCTCGGCTACGACCTCAACACCGTCGAGTTCGCCGTGGAAAACGGAATCCCCTACGCGATCGACTTCATGAACCCCGCGCCCGACGCAGGCCTCGAGTCCGTTGGCCAGGCAAATTTCGACTGGATCGTCCGCGAGGTTGCGGATCTGGCGATTGGCAAAGCCCAGGCGGCTCCCGCCGTACCCAAAGAACTGCGTTGGGCGGCGTTCCTCAACGGGCCAGCCACCTAAGCGCCTGCTGCCCGCGGCGTTGACTCTTCCCACTGCGCCTGTTCGAGAAGGTTGCAGACCTCCTGCACGCTCGTAGGCCCAAAACTCTGATAGAACTGCCCCACCGCGCCGAACGAAAGTGGTGCGTAGGGGCAGATCATCAGATCGGCTTCCTGGGTCAGATCGTTGCATGCCTCACCTGCGCCCACCGGAACCGCGACAACAACCCGGCCGGCATGAGCCCGAACAGCCCGAACAGCGGCGCGCATCGTGGCGCCGGTCGCCAGCCCGTCGTCCACCAGGATCGCGGTTCGTCCCTCCATCGGCACAGGCGCTCGTCCCTGGCGATAGATCCGCTCCTGCATTTGGGCATCTTCCTGCTCGCGCCGCATCGCTGTCTGCAGTGTCTCTTCGCGAATGCGTAGTTCTCGAAGGATGTCGCGGTTGAGCACCACAGTCCCATCGCTGGCGATGGCGCCCATGGCCAGTTCGCGTTGCCCTGGAGCCCCCAGCTTCCGCACCACTAGAACATCCAGCGGAAAACCGCAGGCCTTTGCCACTTCAAAGGCCACCGGCACGCCCCCGCGCGGCAGCCCGAGCACCACAGCCGGCCCAAGGTCGGGCCGCGCCCTGATCGCTCGCTGGACGGCCTCAGCGAGAATTCTTCCCGCGGCTCTGCGATCCTGGTAGATCATTTGCCGGCTGCTCTCAGGCAAACCGGCAACAGTAAAGCACGGAATCAAAACTCGCGCACGGCGAAAAGGCGGCTAGCCACAGTCCAATTTCACCTCATCAATACGGCGATGCCGGTACAATGGCCGCAAGCTGGTCCAGAAAACCCATGCGCCCATCCTTCTCGCTCGGCATTGAAGAGGAGTACCAGACCGTCGACCCGGTCACGCGCGATCTGCGCTCGCACATCGAGACCGAGATGCTGGCACAGGGCAAACTCCGCCTGCAGGAACGCGTCAAGGCCGAGATGCATACCTCGGTCGTCGAGGTCGGCACACGCGTCTGCCGCAACATCGCCGAGGCCCGCGAAGACATTTACGACCTGCGCCGCGAGATGATCAAACTCGCCCGCGAACACAACCTCGAGCTGGTCGCCGGCGCCACCCATCCTTTCGCCGACTGGCGCACCCAGCAGATCTATCCCGACCCGCGCTACCACCAGGTCGTCAAAGACCTCCAACTCGTCGCCCGCGCCAACCTCATCTTCGGCCTTCACGTCCACGTCGGCATCGAGGACCGCGAAGCTGCCATCCGCATCATGAATTCGATGCGCTACTTTCTGCCCCACATCATGGCCCTGGCGACAAATTCACCGTTCTGGCTTGGCCTCAATACGGGCTACAAGGGCTACCGCGCCAAGGTCTTTGAGAACTTCCCCCGCACCGGCATCCCCGACGCGTTTTCGAGCTACTCCGAGTTTGAAAACTACGTCAGTCTGCTCGTCCGCACTAACTGCATCGACAACGCCAAAAAAATCTGGTGGGACATTCGCCCACATCCCTTCTTCAACACCGTCGAAGTCCGCGCCTGCGATATTCCTCTGCGCGCCGAAGAGACCGTCGCCATCGCCGCGCTCATCCAGGCCACCGCGGCCTACCTCTACCGCCTCCACGAAGCCAACCAGGACTTTCGCCAGTACGCCCGCCCTCTGCTCATGGAGAACAAATTCCGCGCCGTCCGCTACGGCCTCGATGGCAAGCTCATCGACTTCGGCCGCCAGCAGGAGATTCCCGAGCGCGACTTGATCGAGGAATACCTCGTCCTTGTCGACCGCGAAATCGATGAACTCGGCTCACGCGAGGCAATCAATGGCATCCGCAAAATCCTCGAAACGGGCACCGGCGCCGACCGCCAGCTCAAGGTCTTCGAAGAGACCAACGACCTTAAGGCCGTAGTCGATTACATGGCTGCCGAAACAAAGGCCGGGCTGTAGCTTCGCGCCGAAGCGGTCCCGCCTGACTTATCGATTCAACGGTGATCCCAATCGCGCCTCTGGTCAGTCGGCCACTCCGTCGAAATCCCTTGAATTATCTCAACCGTGAATTCCTTGCACCGCTGCTCCCCGCAAGCGGCCAATCAGGGAATCGAGAAGTTGCTCGTTTTTGCGCAGTCCCTGTTTGAACTCGCGACGATCCGTGTGCGCTATCTCCTTCAGAAGCTCTTGATGGCGTTGCTCGAGGATGTTGAGCAGGAACTCCTGCTCCTCCGTGCTCAAGATCAGCTCCATAAACCCCTCCTCGCACCCTTCCTCCATTCGATTCCTGTCAGGAGCCGCCCGGCAGCATCCGTCTGGAGAAGGATGCCGGAGTAAAACTATAGGCCCATTTGCTTTGATCGAAAAGGAGGCTTTTTGAGCGTCACAGATTGCTTGACGTTCCGGGCTCGATAAATCAACGATCCCGGCTCGATAAGTGGCACGGTCGGCAACGCCTCCCGTTCGTCGCTAAGCCCTTGCCCTTGGCAAACAAGAGGGCGCTTCGCATTTGGATTCTGTGCGGAAGAATAGGCGGAGGGAGACGAGACATGCCATTGGTCATCCTGACCGGCGCATCCGGATCCGGAAAGACAGCGATCGCGAAGACGATTGAAAGGAGTCGACCCTCGATCCTCGTTCTTCGCGCCGCTGGCAGCGGTGCCCGAAGCGAGTGCGACAAGGGGTGCCGAGCCAGCCCATGACTTCGACTCCTCCAATCCAGTGAATTTTCAGTTAATCTCAAGGGAAGGCCCACGGATCTCGAATCTGCGGCCTGCCTTGAATGGAGCTTGAAATCCGCCGGATGAACCAGGCCGCATCGCAACTGCTTTCCACGCCCTATCCCCCTGAATTCGCGCCTGGCGCCCGCTCGGCCGTCGCCACCTGCCTGCGCATCGATCCCAGCGAAAAGGTCACGCTCATCACCGACCGCGCCACCCAGACCATCGGCGCCGCTCTCGCCGCGCAGCTCGTCGAAAATGGCTGCCAGTGGAACGCGTTCGTCCTCGAAGATCTCGCCCCCCGTCCACTCGCCGGTATGCCCGCGCCCGTCCTCGAAGACATGGAGACGTCGCACGTTTCTATCTTCGCTGTGCTCGTGCAGCCGAATGAACTCGGCTCGCGCATGCAGATGACCGACGTCGTCAATCGCCGCCACATGCGCCACGCCCACATGGTGAACATCACGCCCGAAATCATGTGCCAGGGCATGCGCGCAGACTTCAACCTCGTCGACCGCCTCTCGCAGAAAGTCCTGGACCGCGCCCGCCGCGCCACCCGCATCCGCGCCACCACGGCAGCCGGAACCGACATCGTCGCCGACATGAACCCCGGCTACAAGTGGTTCAAAACCTCAGGCATCATCTCGCCCGAAAAATGGGGCAACCTGCCAGGCGGCGAGTGCTTCACCGCGCCCGGCGAAGTCAACGGCACCTTTGTCGTCGACGGTGTCGTCGGCGACTGGCTCTGCGCGCGCTATGGCCTGCTCGAATCCACGCCTCTCACAATTGAAATTCGCGGCAACCGCATCGTCTCCTGCTGCAGCCAGAACAAGCAACTCGAGGCCGATTTCTGGGCCTACACCCACACCGACGAAAACTCCGATCGCGTGGGCGAGTTCGCCATTGGTACCAACCTCGGCGTCGAGCGCGTCATTGGCAACATCCTCCAGGACGAAAAGTTTCCCGGCATCCACATCGCCTTCGGCAACCCCTACGGCGAGCACACCGGCGCCCCCTGGCGCTCATCCACCCACATCGACGTCGTGGGACTGCGCTTCAACATCTGGCTCGAATCCGACACAGGTTCAGAGCAGATCATGCGCGACGGCAAGTTTCTGATCGCCGCATAACTGCAGATCAGAACTCTGTAAGACTGAGCAGGTTCCCGTCATGGTCCTTGAACCACGCAACCTTGGCTCCTGTCGGCGAAGCCCAAATCCCCTGCTCATCCTGCTTGAGAAAGTCGTAGCGCTCGAAGCGCACACCGGCTGCCGCGAGGTCGCTGACGGCCTTGCCGATCTTCGGCACGTCCCAGCCCAGAACGGTGCCCGGCAGTGGCGTGTGCTTTTTGCTGATCGAGACGCGCAGCATGATGCCATGGGCGTCGAAGACCAGAGCAAAGGGGAGATCCTCGCGCACGAGCCTCAAACCGAGCACATCGCGATAGAAAGTTCGCGCCTTATCCACATCCACCACGGTGACGAAGGCCACGAGATTACAGCTGCCGAGGTTGCTTTTCAGAGTCATGCGCTATCATCACCGGCATTTTCGGTTGGCGCAAGAGGGGCTGGACGCCATATTCTATCGCGAGTGCGACAGGAAGAGATTAGCCGGGAGTATGACCCGCCGCGCGGAGCCTCCGTCTCCGCCCTCGATTGGGAATACCCGCGCGGAGTCCAGGTGCCCGATCACGCGCACGCTGCGGACCAGCTCATCTATGCCACGCAGGGCATCATGGAGGTGACTTCGGGGCAGAGCGTTTGGGTGATTCCCCCCGAGTTCGCGCTCTGGATGCCGGCCAAGACTTCTCATCGCATCCGCATGGACGGCGTTGTCCGCATGCGCACGCTCTACTTCCGGCCCGGGATTGTCACCCGGCTGACGAACGGCACAGTTCTCCACGTCAGTCCGCTTCTGCGCGAGTTGATCGTCGAAGCAGTGCACCTTCGCAAGTTGCGCGTCAACAACCAATATGAGTCAGCGCTGCGGGACGTTCTGGCTCATCAGCTGGAGCAGGCAACGCCCGCACCCACATTCGTGACCATGCCATCCGACCCGCGTGCGCGCGCGGTCGCGCAGGCGATTCTCGGTGCTCCGTCCGAGTCGCAGACGCTCGCCGATCTGTGTGCGGACGCAGGAGTCAGCATCCGGACTGTGCAACGAATCTTCCAAAGAGAAGTTGGGATCGACTTGGATGCGTGGCGCCGCCAGGCGCGCCTGACGAAGGCGATGCAGTTGTTGATCGCGGGCGCATCCGTGAAAGAGGTGGCCTTCGCCGTTGGGTATGGCCAGCCGAGCGCTTTCGTGCAGGCATTTCGGAGACTGTTTGGCGCGACACCGAAAGCGTGGGCCGCGCGTTTGCGCACCTCGCATTCCTGACCAGCGCCGAGAGAGCAGCCGCTTGAGCGCACTCCAACCTGCGGATTCCGGCGACCACACTCGGAAGGTATCATCCAAGGAACTGGCTATGACGACCACTCCTTCAGCACCCACGCTTCGTACTCTCGGGAATTCGGATCTTCACCTCACCCCCATCGGCTTCGGCGCATGGGCAATCGGCGGCGGCAACTGGGAGTTTGCCTGGGGACCGCAGGACGACAACGCATCGATTACAGCGATTCATCGGGCGCTCGATGTCGGCATGAACTGGATCGACACGGCAGCGATCTACGGGCTTGGCCACTCGGAAGAGATGGTGGCGCGCGCATTGAAGACGACGAGCCACAAGCCATATGTCTTCACGAAATGCTCGATGCGATGGTACGCCGATCGCTCGATCTATCGTTCGCTCAAAGCTGACTCGGTTCGGGAAGAGCTCGAGAGCTCATTGCGCAGGCTTGGCGTGGAGAAAATAGATCTGTACCAGATTCACTGGCCGAACCCGGAGACCGAGATCGAGGAGGGATGGGAGACCCTGGCCCGGCTGAAGGAAGAAGGCAAGATCCGCTGGATCGGCGTTTCGAACTTCTCCGTTGAGCAGATGAAACGCGCCCTAAAGATTGCGCCGATCACAAGCCTGCAGCCGCCCTATTCAATGTTGCGCCGCGCGATCGAACCGGAAGTTCTGCCCTTTGTGCAGGCGAACGGGATCGGCGTAATCAACTATTCTCCGATGGTCTCGGGTCTTTTGACAGGGAAGATGACTGCAGAGCGCGTTGCGGCCTTTCCAGCGGACGACTGGAGAAAACGGGCCGTCGAGTTCAACGAGCCACGGCTCAGCAGGAACCTCAGGCTTGTCGAATTGCTGCGCGAGATTGGTGCCGGCCACAGCGTCGGACCAGGCGTGGTAGCAGTGGCCTGGACCCTGCGCCATCCAGCGATTACGGCGGCGATTGTCGGCGGCCGCAGCGCGGAACAGGTCGATGGCCTGGCGCCGGCACTGAGTTTCCGCCTGAGCGATGCGGAGTACGCGAGGATCAACGACTATTTGGCAGAAAATGCCAGCTGAACTGCGCCGGCATGCGCAACGAAAAACCCCGGTCGCGCGCGGCCGGGGTTCGCTTTTCTTGGAGAGCTTCGATTTACATTGCAGCCACGAAATCGGGGACCACAATGGCTGCGTTCTCTTGCAGCAGCTGTGTCATGCGGGCAGCCATTCCGGTATACATCGAAGCCGCGCGGAAAGCGTTGACGCGTACGCCTTCACTTGCCTGGCTGAAGGCATATTGCACAAGCGCCATCAACACGCAGACTCGAATCTGCATCGCATCGCTGCGCAACGTCTCGAGTAGCTCCCGGTCGGCTGACTCGCAGTTGCGGGCAGCGTAATCGGCCATTTCCAGCATGATGCGGGAATTCTGATACATGGCCCACAACCCGTGCGCACCGTGAATGCGCTTCCAGGTTTCTTCCGGCGTGGTGTTTACCCCTTCCTTCCAGAGGAAGTGATCGCTCAATTCGCGGGCACTCCAATCCGGCCGAAGCCGCACTATGAGCGAATCCCACGACTGAGTGTTCCGCCGACGAATTCCTTCTCGCCACCGACCAAGGTAAAGAGCCACAACCGTGAGAGTGGCAATCTGAATCAAGGGAAAGATCATCTGCCGTCCTCATCAGGCCGGACAACCGGAAGCCTTTCTTTGAAGGCTACCCCCGGCGCTTGTTCCAACTGTTCTTCTACTCTTAGCAGAAAAGCCCCCTTGTGGAAATTTGAACTGTCCGATTCCGCACAACTTTCCTGCAAAGAGTACCCACGCACTTCGGGCACATAAGTAACTTAAGGTAATCGCAAGAGGAAGGCAATGCTACTTTTCGGTGAGCTCACACCATCAAGAACATGCAGATAAACGGTTGTTTTTAGAAGTGGTTATGCGAGGATCTCGCAAATCTGTTTTGAAAATGGCTGAACATTGGCCTTCGAGCTGCGGGCCGCGGGAGAGGGCCCCGGTAACTTACTGTTCTTTGGAACGGCGAGTGGCAGCCGAGACGGAGGTGAGAGCCGTGCGCTCGGCTCGGGCCACGCCTGCAACAGCCAGGAGCAGGTTCTGCATCTGTGGCGTGAAATCGCGACGCTCGGCCTCTTTCTGCGCGAAGCAGACGATCCAATAGATAAGCGAGCAAATGAAACTGCCGACGACAAATTGATTGAGCGATGCGTACTGAGCTCCATTCGATTGATGAGACTGGAGCATCGTCACTCCGACACTAACCAACGAATAGACGCCCAGGCCTGTCGCGACCTGCAATTCGCGATCTCGCCAGCCAATAGAGAGCAGCTGGCTGCATCCCGCCATGGCGAGGAATAGCAGAATCCGAAGGATCGAAGTCGTCTGCTGAAGGTGAACGACCAGCTGAACGTTAGCCGGATATTGGGCGACACCAGCCAGCCCTGCGAAAGGCCAAATGAGGACGCCCACCAGAACAATCACCAGCGCGATCACCAAGAGCGAATAGCGAGGAAGAGAAGAGCGGATTGGCCGCAAAACGGACCATGCGAGTTCCACGAGAACGCAGAACTGCAAAACGACATCGATGACCGTCTGGACTAAGTAAGTTGTCAGGTAGTTCGAAAATGTCGAAGACAGGAGATGCTGACTTGCATAGCCACCTGTATTGCTCAGAAGGTCCCAGGCACAATAGACACAAAACAGGGGCAGGAGCCGCCACGCACGACGAACGACGAGCAGCACAACAACAGCTACTTCGGCGAAGATATAGCCCAGCCAGAGAATGTTGTCCAGACTCATCATCGACATCCTGTCTGAACTCTGCGATGCGATGAAGAGAGTGTAGCAGCAATCTCTTCGCGGCTACTGAGGACTGAGACTATCCCTTGTGACCGCCGTTCGGAATGGGCAGTGGTCCTGCTGGGATCAGATGTCCCTTGCCACCACCATTCGGAATAGGCAGCGGCCCTGCCGGGATCAGATGCCCCTTGCCACCATTCGGGATAGGCAGCGGCCCTGCAGGAATCGCGCTCGCCTGGAGAGTGAACAAAGCAACAAACCCGATAGCTGCGGCGACTTTCACGATCTTCGAACGCATGAACATGAACTCCTTGCGTTAATTACTTCAGTACGTAGGGCAAGACTACCCGAAAAGGTGCACGAAATCTACAACAAAAGTACTGCGGCCAAGGAATTTTCCCCGAACCGGCGAGGGAGCATCTTTTCCTGCCTCGAGAAAACAAGGAGATAATGGTACAAAGTCCTTGAATCCAGGCAAAAGCGGACGAAACCCGAAGTCTCGGTTCTGTCTCCAACGCGTAGCGAAAAGGACACGCAAGAGCTCTCTTCGGATCCCGGCCGAGCCCGACGTCACCGGAGAGAGGCAACATGCACCGGTTCTGAGCGGCAGCCAGGCTGTGACGGGAGTAATTTCGGCGATTTTCCCACGACTTCGCGAAGGCACGACGACTTGCGTCGCCGAGCGCGCTATCTTTACGTCAAGACCCTTCAGAAGGGCGAGCGAATAACCCTGTGATCCCGGATCTTCGCGAACGGTTCAATCAGAGTTTTACGGAGCGACACTATGCTGACCTGCTCTCGTCCCTGAGCAGGGACAGTGACACGGCAATCGAGTTCCGAGTGGCCGAAACGCCTGTCTTCGTCCCCAAGACGCTGCTGGATGAGATGGCAGAGCAGGGCCGAGCCCTAGCCATGCGGCTGATCGATGATCCCGAGTATCTTGCGGCAGCTCGCCGGGCGATTCCAGCAGGCTACGACGTTGCGAACCAGACTCCGCGGCCGCATTTCTTGACCGCCGATTTTGCCTTGATCCGTCGTAGTTCTGGAGATATGGCTCCCCGCCTGGTTGAAATCCAGGCATTTCCTTCGGTCTTTGCCTATCAGGCCTTGCTTTGCGACGCGTATCGCGCGGTCTACGGCTTGGCCGACAATCTGGGCGTCTTCCTCAGCGGGCTCGATGCTGATGGATATTGGGAACTGTTTGCGCAGACAGTGCTCGGCGGCCACGATCGGAAACACGTCGTGCTGACTGAGGTGGATCCGTTACACCAAAAGACACGGCCAGACTTCCACTGCACAGCGAAACGGCTGGGCATTGCCGTGGTTGACATCTCCGAACTGGTGCCAATCAACGACAAGCTCCATTACCGGGACGAGGGCGGTCGTCTCGTGCCAATTGAGCGCATCTATAACCGGGCCATTGCCGATGAACTGATTGGGCGTGGCATTCGTTTGCCATTCGATCTGACTCGTCCATGGAAAGTGGAGTGGGCCGGGCACCCAAATTGGTATTTCCTGATCAGCAAGTTCTCTGTGCCGTGGCTGACTGACCCGGCCGTACAGGATACCGCGGTGCCTCCGGCTGTATTTTTGAGCGATTTTCTAGAGGGGCCGGGCCGAGCCAAGTTAGCCGCCCTGGGAGTGAACTTGCCCCCGGACAGCCGTCCCGAGACGATCTACCACGATCTTTTGCTCAAGCCGCTCTTCAGTTTCGCAGGCAAGGGTATCCAGTTCGATCCCACGCAGGCGCAGCTGGATGCGATCCCTACGGAACGTCGAGGAGAGTTTCTCCTGCAGCAGCGCATGACCTTCGTACCGACGATCGACACGCCTCACGGCGTGACACAAGCCGAATTCCGCATCCTTTATCTATGGCCGGACAGAGGCAGCTTGACGCCCGCCCTGTCGCTAGTACGTCTCGGCCGCGGAAAGATGATGGGAGTCGATCACAATAAGGACCAAGCCTGGGTGGGGGCCTCAGCGGCGTTCTTTCCGATGCCTTAGTTAGGCGTTGTGGCGCTTGCTGGGATACTCCCACGCAAGTCGTAGATGGGCTGGTACATGATCGATTACCTGTCGAAAAACTTTCGTGCCCTACGTTTCACCTCAGAATTCGGTTACAGTGTCGTTTAGGTTCTCAAAAACTACATTCCGGGAAGCAGCATGAAGGACACTTCGAAGATCAATCTCGCGCCCAAACAAGGCCACGCACCCGCGGCCTCATCGCGGAAGGAAGTTCGGTGTGCGGTCCGCTTTCCTCTCTCCCTCCAGGCGGTGCTCTCTTCGGACCGCGAGGAGTCAAAGGCTCTGACTCGGAATGTCTCGGCGAGCGGTGTGCTGCTTGAAGTGCACAATCCGCTTGAGGTGGGGCAGGGCATCGATTTTTCGCTGCGCATGCCTGGCGACATCCTGGGCGCACCTAACGATGTCATGGTTCGCTGCCATGGCCGTGTGGTACGCTGCTCGTTAAGCCAGGGCCAGTACCAGGCTGCTGCAACAATCGATGAATACCGGTTTGCGGAGCGGTGAGGCACGCGCTGGCGGTTGTGCAGCATATTTATGGAATTCTTGGACGAAACTCCTGATGGTGAAGTAACGGACGGCCCGGTCAGACCAGGCGCGATCCGTATTATTCTGGCGGACTCTCAAGCGATCTATCGTGTAGGAATCCGGAAGATCTTTGCGCTTGAAGACGACCTCCGGGTTGTCGCTCAAGCAGACTCGCTCGATAACTTAAAAGCTGCAATCGAACGCTACCCGACCGACGTGGTTCTGTTGGAGGGCGGTCTTCTGACTGGCGCCCCCAATGCGATCGCCGACCTCCTGCGAATCGCACCGGATGTAAAGTTGATCGTGCAGGCGATCTCCTCCGACGAATCGCAGACGGTTGAACTCTATCGGCGTGGTGTGCGCGGCATCATCTCCCGCTCAATCTCGCCCGATCTCTTGGTGCGCTGCGTAAGGCGCATCGCTGCCGGCGAAACCTGGATCGACAACCAGTCGGTGAACTGGGTCATCGATGCCTACCGGTCGCAGGCTGCTGCATTGGTTAGCCCGCGTAGCCAGCCGCGGTTGTCACCCAAAGAGATGGCGATCATCACGTGCATCACGCAGGGCAAGCGAAACAAGGAAATCGCATTCCAGCTGGGAACGACCGAGCAGGTCATCAAGAACTATCTTAGGAAGATCTACGACAAGCTGGGCGTTTCGGATCGGCTTGAGCTCGCGCTCTACTGCTTGCATAACAAGATTATTCAGTCCGACGTGGACGAAGAGACCGTCGCCAAGAAGATCGTGAGCCGTTAGGCTCCGACTCGATCGACTCAGCTTCATACTCAATCCCGGGCGAAGAGACTTCAGCGTGTCTTCGCCGCACAATCGCATGAGACCGGCTCCGTCGGCCCTTGGCCGCTGCAGCCGACAGCACTCTGTGCCTCAACACACGGTTTTCGCGCCAGTTCGAGCAGCCGGGTCAACTCGACAAGATCGCGCTCAGCCAGATGTCCGAGCAGCGTTCGGGGCTCCGCCGCGATGGCTGGGTCCATTTGGCGCAGAAGATCCAGTCCAGCCTCCGAGATCTGTGTCCAGACCACGCGGCGATCGTGCCGATCGCGGTGCTGGCGGATGAGTTTAAGGGCTTTCAAGCGACCCAGCAGGCGCGTGATGTCCGGCTCTGCGGTGATCATGCGATCGCCGATGGCCGAACAGGTGAGACCCTGCGGATGTGAACCGCGAAGAATGCGCAGCACATTGTATTGTGTGCTGGTCACGCCCCACTCGCGGCTCATCCGCTGAAATGCCCGCTGGAGGCAGTCGGCCGTCCGTAGCAAATTGAGCAGCGCCTCTTCCTCAGCGCTCGAGAAAGGACGTTCCTGCGCGATTTCTTGCTTCAGAGCAGCCATGTTTGTCTCCAACGGGCCCACTCTCTGCGGCCGTGATCCGTCTTGCCTACTGCTTCACGACATCCAGTTCAATCTCGAGGTTCACTTCGTCCCCGAGCATGGCAGTTGGGTACTTGGTCGCGATTCCGAAATCCTGGCGGTTGATGGTGGTCTTTGCTGAAAATCCCGCGTGCGGCCTGTGATCCATTCCGGGCACCGGCCCCGACGGTCCTTCCACCGTTAGGGTGACGGGCTTGGTGACTCCGTGCAATGTCAAATTGCCATCCACTTTCAGCCCACTACCGTTTTTCACGACCGACGTGCTGATGAATGTGGCGGTGGGGAACTGCGCGACGTCAAAAACGTTTGAGCTTTTGAGGTCGTTATCTCGTCCGCTGTTGCCGGTGTCGATTGTCGTGACATCGATCGTCATGTTGACTGCCGACTTGGTGATGTCAGCTTCATTCCAGGAGATCGTCCCTCCGATGTTGCCGAAGTGGCCATGCACGTGCGACAGGCTCATGTGGAGGATGGAGAAATCGACCTCGCTGTGCGCCTTGTCGGGAGCCCACGTGGAGGTTTGCGCCATAGCCCACGTGCCCGCGAGCGACAGGATTCCAGTTAGGATTGCCAAACGCTTCATCGTTTCCGTCCTTTGGAGAGGCGGCCCATCGGGCCGTGTGCAGGTTGCGGGCCGAGCTTAGCAGAACCCGGCCCGAATCTGGGCGCTGGAGCAGAGAAGTGCGTCGCGGCCACAGGGTACTCGTACGTACCTTCCATACAGACGATCCAGGGTAGGTATTCGTTGCAACAAATATTTTGCGAGTGTCAGGATTCTTCCGAGTTGTCTGCGCAAAATCGACGCCGCGTTCGGACCGGACCGCCCTCTCTTGCTCGGGCCCAGCTCGAGGCTTCGATGCCGGCGTGCGTCTGCTATGCTCCGGGGCATGTCTTTCGTGCGCGACTTCAGGCAGCTCAGCCGTTCGCAACGCCACGCATTCGTCGCTTCGTTTTTGGGTTGGACCCTCGACAGTCTGGACTTTTTCATTCTGATCTTCTGCGTCAAGGCTATTGCCACAGAGTTTCATGGAAAGCCCTCGGACGTTCTCGGAGCCGTATTCCTCACCCAGGCATTTCGCCCTGTGGGCGCGGCGCTCTTCGGACTACTTGCAGACCGGTTCGGTCGCCGCCCGGTCTTGATCTTCAACATCCTCAGCTTCTCTGTCATCGAGCTGGCGTGCGCCTTTGCGCCTTCGCTCAACGTGCTGCTGCTCCTGCGCGCACTGTTCGGTGTCGCCATGGGTGGCGAGTGGGGTGTCGGTGCAGCATTGTGCTTTGAGACGCTTCCAAAGCAGGGCCGCGGAACGTTCTCCGGCATTTTGCAGGAGGGATATGCTTTCGGGTCGATTCTGGCTTCGGCGGCCTTTGCCGCGCTCTTTCCCCTCATTGGGTGGCGTGGGCTGTTCATGGTGGGAGCGAGTCCCGCATTGCTTGTGCTCTACGTCCAGGCCAGAGTTGAGGAGTCGCCCGTGTGGCTGGCCGGCGCGAGTCACAGGGCCAAGGCGAAGGAGAGTGCGGACAGATTTGCCCAGGTCTTCCATTTCATTCCAACATTTCTGTTCCTCGTATTGTTGATGACGGCATTCATGAGCTTCTCGCACGGGACCCAGGATGTGTACCCAACTTTTCTGACTGTACAAATGAAGCTGTCACCCGAAACGGTAGGCCTGATCGGTGTGCTCTACGGCTTCGGCTCCATTGCCGGAGGCTATGTTTTTGGTGCTCTATCTGAGAGATGGGGCAGAAAGCGGGCGATCATCACAGCGGCTTTACTGTCGATTCCTGTGGTCCCACTCTATGCGTATGGACATTCCGCCCTTCTCCTCGGCGCCGGTGCCATCCTGATGCAGTTCATGGTGCAAGGCGCGTGGGGTGTGGTGCCCGCCTATTTGACGGAGCTGTCACCTGCTCCCGTGCGCGCGACTGCTCCAGGCCTGGCTTACCAACTGGGCGGGCTGATCACGTCATGGAATGGGAAAGCACAGGCACTGGTAGCCGAGCGCTGGGGCACGTATCCACCAGTCCTTGCAATCACTGTGGTGCTGGTCGCTCTAACCCTCGCTGCGCTGGCCGCGGTCGGGCACGAAGCCAAGGGTGCGGAGATGAGCTCAGTTTGAACTCTGCATTCAACGGCGGTAGCTCGCAATTAGTGTTCCGCGAGCGAGAATATGTCCAAGCATCGCGTCATCGAGTTGGGTGCGCGTGGAGCCCGGCGAGAGGCTCAGTTTCGTGTCGAGCGCGAAGAGCGTGAACACATAATGGTGGGTGCCGTTAGGGCACGGGCCGCCGTAGCCGATGGCTCCGAAGTTGTTGATGCCCTGCCGCGTGCCGTCAGGCAACTCGCGTTCCTTTGAATAGGAGGCAGGCAGGGCACGCGCGTCGGAGGGCAGATTGAAAAGCACCCAATGGACAAATCCGCCTCCAGGCGCGTCAGGGTCGTTGAGGATAAGAGCAAGGCTCTTGGTTCCAGCAGGTGGTGCATTCCAGTGCAGATCCGGAGAGGTGTTGGCGCCGTCGCAGGTAAGCGATGCAGGGAAGTGGTCACCCTGCAGGCCCGAACTGCTCAGGGAGAGAGCTTCTGGTCCATCGCCCTCGATCGCCGGTGCTGAGGCATGGCGACAGCCTGTAAAGACTAGAAACGCTGCCATCCCGGCAAGCACTCGGCCTCCTATCCCTCGAACGGCCTTCGATTGCCCTTGAATCCTGCTCATGATCCGACATTGTAGACCGGCGCGTCGAAGTGCCTTTGGTGCGTGATAGAGGAGGTGCACTGGGGGAAATTTGCAGACTCGTAACACTCGTTGATGCACAATCAAATGTGGGAGAATCTTGAAGTGCCGCGTATTCACTTTCAACTTCAACTCGCCGAGCTCAAGGACAAACTCCTTGCCATGGCGGCGCTTGCCCAACTGGCGGTCGAGACTGCCGTCGACGCGTATCTGCAACGCGACCAGGGCCTCTGCCAGTATGTAAAGCAGAACGAGACGGCGATCAACACCGCGCAACGGGAACTGGACGAGATGGCGTACGAACTGCTCGCAAAAGAGCAGCCCATGGCCATTGATCTACGCTTCATCCTGGCTGTGATCAAAATCAACGGAGACCTGGAGCGGATCGGCGATCAGTCCATGGCAATCTCGCGCCGCACACGCGATTTACTGAAGCAAGAGCCGGTGGAACTGCCAGTCGACTACTCTGCGATGGGCGAGTACGCGGGACGCATGATCCGGACAGCGATCCAGGCATTGCTCGATGGCGACGCGCGGCTGGCAGACACCGTCCGGGAAATGGATGACGAGATCGACCGCATGAATCGACGCGCCAACGCCGACCTCCTCAAGCTGATTCAGGATCAGCCTCAGTTCACGCAGCAGGCGATGAACGGCCTGATGGTCTCACGCAACCTGGAACGGATCGCCGACCACGCGTCGAATATCGCAACCGATGTGATTTTCTGGATCCGCGGCGCGGATGTGCGCCACCAACTGAGCTTGTCGATGGACTAGAGTCAAAAATCAAGAGTCGGAAGGAACGAGGCCGCCCAATGGCGGCCTTTCGTGCGTGTGGGGGAGGAATTCAAGTCGTGCCTAGCGGGTGGATTCGAACAGGAACCACGCGCGCCGTTCGGCTTCGTCGATCCAGACCTCGATCAAGCTGGTTGTGGCGAAATCGTTGGCCTTGGATGCTACCTCGTGAGCGGCGCGCAGGCTCTCCACAAGTGCCCTGTTATCCGAGTGGAGTTCGAGCAGCATGTCCCGCGCGGGAACGAATTCTTGGTCATTGTCAGTAACACGTTGCAGGCGGGCGATGTGCCCGATGGAGCGGATTGTCGTGCCGCCGATCTTTCGAACACGCTCAGCAATGTCGTCGCTGATCGCGAAAATTTGCGACGCCTGCTCATCCAACAGCAGGTGATAGTCGCGGAAGTGCGTTCCACTCATGTGCCAGTGGAAGTTCTTGGTCTTGAGGTAGAGGGAAAAAACATCGGCAAGAAGTGCATTGAGGACACTGGAAAGGCTCTTCACCTCTTCAGTGTTGAAGCCGTCGGGAACACTCGCTTTAGCTGCTTTCGATTGCGGCGCTGTATGAGTGGACATCGTATTCCTTCCTGAGTTGAAAAGACGCAACGAACGCACGCCCTTCGTGCGTTAATGATGCGGGCAAAACACAGTCGGTTGCACCCAGCGGCTTTTGCGAGAGCGGCAACTCTGAGTGAATACCTATTTCATTGCTTTGGGAGGCTCAGGTTGCCCTGGCTAAACGGCGCTGCGGAGGCGACCCTTTGCGCCAGTGGCCCTTTGTGCCAGTAAAGGATCGATGTGGAGGAATGCCCCGTCGATCTCCGGACGTCCCAAGCATTCGTCTCCGGCGATCATTTGCAGAATATTTCCCCGTTTCGCCGCATGATGGTTGTGTGAGCATTCCACCACGAAACCTTCAAATCAGCAGACAGGTAACGCGTAGCGGTCAGTACTTGGTCTGACCCCCCCCCCACCCCCTCCCAGGTCTGTGAGACTGTGAACCTGTGAAATCGAGGACAAGATACGTACTCGGGGAAGCGAAGCGCGCTGAAGGTGAGAATTCTCCTAAGCCGAATGGGGAGAAATACTTGGCCACAACCCATTCATTTCAGATGGGTTATCGTAAGTTATTGATAATGTAAACCCAATGAAATGAAATACTTGGCCAAAAACGGGGGTGGGGGGCCGCACCCGACGGTACCGACCGGGCCAATGGCTCGTCGAGGCAACCTCGCGGGAAAAAGAAAGGGGCGCCGGTTTGAGCGGCGCCCTGGAAGGTGAATGTCCAAAGCTCAGGCAATCGCAGCAGCCTGGTTGGCGTTATGCAGGAGAACGGCAACAGCACAGCTTGTCAGACGGGTTTCTGCCGAATCCGCGCGGCTCGTGAGAATGACCGGTACCCGCGCACCCAGAACAATGCCGGCAAGTTGTGCTCCACCCAGATACTCAAGTTGCTTGGCGAGCATGTTGCAGCTTTCGAGATCGGGAACGACCAGGATGTCGGCTTGCCCTGTGACAGGAGAATTGAGGTGCTTAATCTTCGCGGCCTTCAGGCTTACAGCCGTATCGAACGCGAGCGGCCCATCGAGGATACCCCCAGTGATCTGACCCCGATCGGCCATTTTGCACAGAGCCGCGGCTTCCATTGTGGAAGGAATCTTAGGATTCACAGTTTCGACGGCGGAGAGCAAAGCAACCTTAGGATCTGGAATTCCCAGCGCGTGAGCGAGGTCGATGGCGTTCTGCACAATGTGAATCTTGTCTTCAAATTCGGGCTTGATGTTGATGGCAGCATCGGTAATCAAAAGCGTGCGCGCGTAAGCAGGCGTATCCATCACGAAGACGTGTGTGATACGCCGGGCTGTGCGCAGTCCCGTATCCCGCTGCATCGCAACTTTCATCAGCTCATCGGTGTGCAGGCTGCCTTTCATCATCGCTTGGGCCTTACCGCTACGGCACAGGGCGACGCCGATCTCCGCGGCCTGCGCTTCGTTATCGGCTTGAAGGATGGAGAAGCGGCTGATATCGACGCCGTTCTTGGCGGCCAGCGCCTTCATTTCTTCTTCGTCACCGATGAGTGTCGGTTCAATCAGACCCTCGGCCGCCGCTTCGGTTGCACCTCTCAGCGCCACGTCGGACAGTGGCCAGACTACTGCGGTCGTGATGGCAGGCAAGGACTTGCAGCGAGCGAGGAATTTATGAAAAACGTGAAAATCAGGCGGATGGCTGACGAGAGGGTCAACTACAACCGCTTCGGCAATGGGGGCGAGATCGCTCATCGTGCTGGTCTCCCTTAGTCTCGTTGGCCGGAGTCGGAGTGATGTATCCGGCCTGACGCCTTCATTCTTACCTGAGGTGACGGATTCCTATGTGCGATCGATCACAGTACGGGCGGGCGTTGCGCAATGCGGTACATGAACTACTCGGCGCGCAGACCTTCCACCACGTCGACAGCCATGGCCCGGCGCGAGGGCACGTAGCTCGCAACAACCGCAACGGCGAGTATGCTCGCTGCGGCGAGGACGTAGGTCCACGGATCGAAGGCGCGCACGTGGAACAGAAGCGACGACATTAGCCGCATGGTCAGGACGGCAACAACCAGCCCCACCGTGATGCCCACTCCGGTGAGCCACAGCCCTTGCCTCACGAACATGGATGTAACCGCTTCGCGGCGAGCGCCCAGGGCCAGACGGATGCTGATCTCGCGCGTGCGCTGCGAAACTGCATACGCGATCACACCATAGATGCCTACCACGCCTAGCAACAGGGCCATGCCGCCTGCGACACAGAGGATGACCAGCGTAAACGAGGTGCGTGCCATCGACTTGCGGGAAAGGTCACCGAGGGTTTTCGCGTCAGCGAGCGGCAGATCGGTATTCACTGACCAGACCGCCCTTTGCATTTCGCTAAGAAGAGCCGCAGATCCGGCGCGCGGCGTCCGCAGGACGAAGTTCACATATCGCCGCATCATCTCCTTGTCGCCGTTGAACTGATCCTGATGGAGAGGCCAGTAGGCAACCGTAGGAGCCGGTTGGCTGGCTCCGTCGTAATACACGTCGCGCACGACACCGATAACCTCGCGCCAGTCCTCAGTGTTCGATTCGCGGATGCGCCGGCCGACTGCTGCCTCCGGACTGCCCCAGTACTCGCGGGCAAAGTTCTCTGAGATGAGAGCCACAGGACGCTTTTCGTACTCTTCCGTCCAGGTGATGTCGCGGCCAGCAACGATAGGCGTGCCCATGGTGGCAAAGAAGCCTGGGCCGATATATTTGAACGCTCGCAATGGCGGCAACTCTCCCTCCTTGTAAGAGTGATCGGCTGCAGCGACAGGATTGTAGTTCATGTCCCCGTTCATCGGGATGGAGGTTGACAGTCCAACGGACTGAACGCCAGGAATGGCGGCCAGTTTGTCCGCAATTGCCTGCTGCATGCGAAGAACGCGCTCCTTCTGCGTATCTGGAATCTGCGTGTCGGGAATGTAGACGCTGAACGTTTCGAGTGACGCAGGATCGGTGAAGCCCGGAGCAACATGCATGAGGGCGTTGAAGGTGCGGATCATCAATCCGGAGCAGATCAGGAGAACCAATGCGAGCGACACTTGCACAACAACCAGCGTCTTGCGTGCGCGATGACGTTCGCGGCTCTGGCTCAGTGCTCGTCCACCTTCGCGCAATCCGGTACTGGCGCGAACTCCACAATACTTGAATGCCGGGATAAGGCCAATGAGCAGGCCGACCAAGACAGCAAGTCCGATTGCGAAGAGCAGGACGGGGATGCCAAATCCGATCTCGTGTAAACGCGGCAGTCCGGATGGCGCTGCGGCGACGAGAATCCGGAGTGCGCCGAATGCGACACATAAGCCAACTAGAGATCCCGCAATGCCAAGGATCAGACTTTCAAGCAAAAGTTCTGAGGCAATGCTTATTCGGCTGGCGCCGAGTGCGGAGCGGATGGCCAGTTCCTGGCGGCGACCCTCGGCGCGCACGAGGAGAAGATTGGCGACGTTGGCGCACGCGATGAGCAGAACAATCCCGATCGAGCCCATCAGCACCCAAAGCACGTTGCCGATGTCGCCGATGACAACTTTTTTTAGCGAGCGGAGATTGGGCTGGATCTGGGCCGTCTCGAAGACACGGACACTGAAGCCTTCTGGCGCAGGGAAGCTATGAAGTGAGATGGGAATTAGGCGCCCGATATCGGCACTCGCCTGTTCCAGGGTGACACCGGGCTTTAGGCGGCCTAATGCGGCAAAGTTGAAGTTCCCCAGTCGCACTTGGCTACGATCAAGCTGCATCGGGAGGTAGAGACTCGCTTCGGCCTCGTCGAGGAATTCGAATTCACGGGGCAGCACGCCGATGATCTCGCGTGCCGACCCGTCCACGGTGAGGCTGCGGCCGATGACAGAGTGGCTGCCGCCAAACCTTCTCTGCCAATATCCATAGGAAAGAATGACAGTTTTGGGCGCGCCGGCCGAGTCATCGCGACGCGTGAAAAGCCGGCCGAGCGCGGGTTGAACTCCGAGCATTGGCAACGTGCCGTCGGTCACCTGCATCGCCGGAGTATGTTCCGGCTGCCCAATTCCGGTGACGCTCACCGAATCGTCGTTGTAGGCGCCGATATCCTGGAAGGTCGCGTTTTGCTCGCGCGCAACGAAGTAGAGGAAGGATGCATCGTTGATGATCGGAAGTCCGACACCGGGCGCCTTGTACCAGATCCCAATCAGCCGATCGGACTGTGGATAGCTCAGCGGCTTGAGCAGAACGCCATCGACCACGCTGAAGACTACAGTGTTGGCGCCGACAACGATGGCAAGCGTGAGCAGAATGATGCTGCTAAAGAGGGGTGCCCGTGCCAGACGGCGAAGAGCCAATTTGACCTGTTCTGTGAAGTGCGCCATGCCAATCCTCCTGGCAGTGGGAAACTGTGAATGAAAAGCAGAGCGAAGCGTCTTTGATGAGGAATACGACTTGTGCGATCAAAAAGTTCAGCCGTCGCCGCAAGGGAAGGAAATGAACCACTAGCGAGACGGCTGAACTTGAGGAGGCATGTGAATTTCGGCTACTTGATGCCGACCACCATCGAGTCTGGACCGACGAGATGTTCAACGCGTGCATCCCGGAAGCCTGCTTCCTTCATCCAGCCAATGCAATCGGATCCTGTGTAATCAAAACCGGCCGGAGTTTCGACGAGCATGTTGAGACTCATGAGCAGACCGAAGGCATTCTTTGAACGGTCGTCGTCGATGACCGCGTCGTAGGCGATGAAAGCTCCGCCAGGCGGAAGGGCTTCATACACCTTGCGAATGAGGATCTTCTTCTCATCGAGGCTCCAGTCGTGCAGGATGTGACCCATCAGGATGACATCTACGTGTGGAAGCGGATCGTTGAAGAAATTTCCCTGCTGGAAGCGCACGCGCGAAGAGAGGCCGTTGGCCTCCACGTACTCCTCGAAGATCGGCGCGACCTCAGGGAGGTCGAAACCCGTGCATGCCAGGTGAGGATTCTTCAGCGCAACCTGGACGATGAGATCTCCTTGCGCGGTGCCACAATCGGCCGCCGATTTGTAGTTGGACCACGGAAAACGCGAGGCGATGGCGAGATTTGCACCACGGCTGACGCCGGTCATGGCTCGCAGAAATCCCTTGAGCCGGGCGGGGTCGGCGTAGAGAGCGGCGAAGACGTTCTCCTCGCCCGGCTCCTCGCTTTGCCGCTCGCCTGTTCGGAGTGCAATCGTGAGCCGGCCCCATTGGCCATAGAGCCGCTTGTTGGCCATCTCGAGAATGCCGCCGATATAGGACGGCTTGTGCTTGTCGAGAAAGAGGTCCGTGGAGGGTGTGTTCGAGTAAATTCCGCCATGGCGCTCGAGGAACCCAAGGGCGACGAGCGCGTCAACAAAGTCACGTGCCGAGCGAGGGTGAAGGCCGATGCGCCCGGAGAGAGTCGCAAGATCTTCTGGGTGCTTGGCGAGTTCGGTGAACACCTCCATCTCGACGGCACTGAGGAGAGTTTTCGAGGCCCAGAATCCGAGGCCAATCTGCAGAATCTGATCGGGCGCGGGCGCAACATTATTGGACATGACCGTACGTTCCTTTCTCTTGCGAACAGAAATGTGGTTGCTTCGGGGAAATGCTGGTAGCCCACAACAGGGAAGTGAAGGGGAGTGTACAGCACACAACCGGTCCCCGTGGAGTGTTTTGTTGGTTCAGGGGCGTGGACCATGAGACTGTGCATCCAGGGCCAAAGCTGGTATGCTGCGAGCGCTGGAAAAAGCGATTTACATGAGGGGTGCAGGACATGTGGTTCCTTGGCATGGATGTAGGTACGGGCGGGACGCGGGCCGTGATTATGGACGCGAACGGAAAGTTGATTAGCGTAGCCTCGAGCGAGCATGCGCCATTCCGGACTCCCAATCCGGGCTGGGCCGAGCAGGATCCTGAGGACTGGTGGCGCGCGGCGCAGGAAGCAATCCGGGCTGCACTGGCGGCTGCGCCGGAACCAATGCAGATGATTGCCGGAATCGGGCTGACAGGGCAAATGCACGGTGCGGTCATGCTCGATGAGAACGGTGCCGTGTTGCGTCCCTCGCTGATCTGGTGCGACACGCGCACGCAACCCGAGTGCGATTGGCTGCATGAGAAGATCGGCTACGCTAGGTTGATTGAGTTGACCTGCAATCCAGCTCTGCCAAACTTCACGCTGACCAAACTGCTATGGGTGAAGACCCATCAGCCCGAGATCTTCGCGAAGATCCGCCATATCATGTGCCCCAAGGACTACGTCCGCTATCGCCTGACGGGCGAGTTCGCGATCGATGTGCAGGAAGCATCGGGAACATTGCTGCTGGATGTGACACATCGGAGTTGGTCCAAGGAAGTGGCGGAGGCTGCGGCAATCCCAGAGAACTGGCTGCCTAGACTGTTTGAGTCGCCGGAGATCTGCGCGAAGATTTCGGATAACGCTGCGGGCCTGACTGGATTGGCAGCGGGAACGCCAGTGGTTGCAGGAGCAGGAGACCAGGGCGCGGGCGCGGTAGGCATGGGCATCTTGCAGCCGGGCTCCGTTTCGGCGACGATTGGGACCTCCGGAGTTGTATTTGCGGCGACCGCCAATCCCACCAAGGATCCCCACGGACGTCTGCACACTTTCTGCCATGCGGTGCCGGGTCTTTGGCACGTGATGGGTGTGACACAGTCGGCGGGTTTGAGTCTGCGCTGGCTGAAGGAGACATTCTTCGCCGGGCAGGATTACGACAGAATGACCGCAGCGGCTGCGAAGATTCCCGCCGGAAGCGAGGGGCTCCTTTGGGCACCCTATCTGATGGGCGAGCGTACGCCGCACCTCGATCCAGAAGTCCGCGCAGCCTTTGCCGGAATCGGTCCGACCCATATTGCGCCGCATTTCGTACGCGCTGTGTTGGAAGGTGTTGCCTACTCACTGCAAGATACATTCACGCTGTTTGGAGAGTTGGGCATTCCGGTCAGCGCAGTGCGGCTCGGTGGGGGCGGTGCACGCGGACCACTGTGGCGCAAAATCCAGGCGGGTGTTTACGGGTTAGCTGTCGAGGTGCTTGCCGCGGAAGAAGGAGGCGCCTTTGGCTGCGCGCTAATGGCCGGTGTGGGAACCGGGCACTGGGCAAATCTCGATCAGGCCTGCGGTCAAGCGATCGAGGTGGCGCAGCGGATCGCACCCGATCCGGTCGATCTGGCTGCGTACAAGAGCGGGTATGCGCGGTGGCGAAAGCTGTATCCGGCGTTGAAATCGCTCGAATAGCGAAAGCGGTCAGATCGAGACAGGCGAGCATTTGAGGCGATTACGATCCGCCTTAATGATCATTTTCACAGAAAATGATCATTTTCAGCTGTACAGGAGGAGATGTCGTGCGCTAGCCTTGCGGACAAATCAACGTGCCTCGAGGGGTTTATGCGTCGACTTTCTTCTTTGGCGTCTTTCTTGTTGCTTTCTGTCGCTGCTGTCTCAGTGAGCCACGCTCAGGGCGGCTCGGCAACTCCCAACTGCGCTGATCTGCACCTCGTTCCCATGGTGCACGAGTGCACGGCAGTTGCCTCTATTCCGCTGGGGAGGGGTGTTGTTGTCACTTCGACAGCGAATCCCGACGATACCTTCGCTGCCAAGGACCTTGAGGAGACGATCAAAAGCGACGGCCTGGATGCTGTGTCGACCCAAGGTGCTCATATTGAGCTCCTGCGCGCGGACTCGCCGGCGATCCGCAGTTTCCTCAAAGCCCATGATCTTGTATTCAAGCCAGCGATGCATGATGAGGGCTACGTGTTGATACCCCGTGGCGAGAATTCTCTTGCCGTCATTGCAGAAACTCCAGAGGGTATCTTTTATGGCGTGCAGACGACGAAGCAGCTGATTCGCGGCTCGGGTCAGCATGCCGTATTGCTGGCCCCTACGACGCGCGACTGGCCGGCAATGGCCCACCGTGGACTCAGTGACGACTGGTCGCGCGGCCCCCTCCCCTCGATGGAGTTTCTAAAGCGCGAGATCCGAACGCTGGCAGCTTACAAGTACAACATCTTCTCGCCCTATTTCGAGCACACATTTGCGTATTCGTCGACACCAGTTGCTGCATTTCCGGGTGGTGCGATGACGCCCGATGAGGCGCGTGAGTTGGTCGACTATGCGGCGAAGTACCACATCACCGTCATTCCCGAGCAGGAGTCGTTCGGGCATTTGCATCATGTGCTGAAGTTCGAGCAGTACTCGCCGCTGGGTGAGACGCCCTACGGCTCGGTGCTTGCCCCTGGCGATTCTGGCTCGCTGCCGCTGATCGCGAGTTGGTTCGGCGAGCTCGCCAAGGTATTTCCGGGTCCCTATGCCCACATTGGTGCGGATGAGACCTTCGAGCTGGGGCTTGGACGCACACGCGAAGAGGTAAAGCAGCAGGGGCTGGGCAAGGTATATCTAGATTTTCTGAGCCGCATCCATCAGACGTTGGAGCCGAATCACAAGCGGCTACTCTTCTGGGGCGATATCGCCGAGAATCAGCCAGAACTGGTGGGAACGCTGCCCAAGGACATGATCGCCGTGCCATGGCACTACGATGCGAAGCCGGATTTCACAAACGCGATTGAGCCTTTCATCAAGGCTGGGCTTGAGACCTGGGTCGCTCCGGGCGTCAACAACTGGAGCCGTTTGTATCCCAACAACAATGAGGCGCTGGGGAATATTCGCGCCTTTGTGCGCGACGGCCAGAGACTGGGCGCAACTGGGATGTTGAATACGGTGTGGAATGACGATGGCGAGGGGATCTTCGACGAAAATTGGTTCGGTGTCTTGTTTGGCGCGGCAGCGGCATGGCAACCCGGCGAGGCTTCGGAGCAAGAATTCACGGATTCGTTTGGACAGGCATTTCACCGCGATCCGACTGGCAGAATCAGCGACGCGCAGCGGGCGTTGATGGCCGCCCATGCGCTCTTGAAGAAGGCTGGGCTGGAAGATGCGCAGGACGCTTATTTCTGGGTGGATCCGTTTTCGCCGGAAGGACAGGCGGTTGCGGCGAAACTGCTGCCCGTCGCCTCTGAACTACGGCTGGATGCGGAGCGCGCCTTGACCCTGCTCGCGCAGGCTCGTGCCGGAGCTGCTCTCGCGAATCAGGAGGCATTAGACGCAATGGAGCTGGGCGCTCGGCGGATCGACTTCATCGGCCTTAAGTTCCAATTCGCCGCTGAATGCGCGAGTCTCTACGCGCAGGCTCAAGCGCTCGCTCCGGACAAGAGCCGGCAGGATGAGGTCGACAATCTGCTGTACACGATCGGCTCCAACAATGGGCGGATGCAGGACATTCGTGACGGCTATGCCCTGATCGGACAGTTGTTTGAGAAGGCTTGGCTGCGTGACGACCGCCCTTACTGGCTGGCGAACAACATGGCTCACTATCAAGCCGCAACACAGCTTTGGATTCACCGCGGAGAGCAATGGGATGCAGTGATTGATCGCTGGGATGCGACTCACATATTGCCGCCCGCACTGGAGGTCGGATTACCCGCAGCGAAGTAGACTCTCAACGGATTTCCAGAGAAGGAATCTCGTTTTGGTGCAGGGAGACATCGGCGTAGACGAAACCGTCGCGCGCCACGACTTCTCCCGCCTCAAGTGAGATTGTCCCGGTGAACATCGGCCCGGCGTAAACGCAGGTGTGGAACTCACCCCCCTCGCCGCATGGGTCTGCCGAAGCGGGCAGATCCCGCAGCAAGCTCGCATCGAACTCGCGGCCTGCAAAGGATGCCGGGACCTGTTTCGGATCGACGCAAGTCAGCCGTGCGCGCAGACCTCCGGCGATCATATCGTGAGCAAGTTGATCTGTTGGAATCTCCCATAGAGGAAAGAGTGGCTCGAGACCGGTTGGAGCAAGCTGCTTGATGCGGTAGTTGCGCACGTCTCGCAGGAAAAGATCGCCGAAAGCGATCGCGTCGACGCATTCGCAGATTGCCCGTTTGCAGGCCTCGGCCATGCGCTGTTCATACACTTCATTCGAACAGGGCCAGGGTAGCGGGACAACCCAGAGCGGAAGTTCGGTGGCTGCGGCCTGGGCTTCGAGAACGGCTTTGCGCGTGCCGTGCATGGCAACCCGCTGAAATTCGGCATTGAGCGTCGTGAGGAGGCCGACCACTTCGATGCCAGGC
>Ga0335071_10000400_pt1 | contig 49362 bp, 40 predicted proteins | sample Lox_Sample_15_FD_206724 | JGI IMG/M metagenome (GOLD analysis project Ga0335071, IMG submission 206724) | Soil microbial communities from Loxahatchee National Wildlife Refuge, Florida, United States - Lox_Sample_1.5 | ecosystem: Environmental > Terrestrial > Soil > Wetlands | place: USA... | reverse complement strand
CCTGGCATCAAGCATGGCTTCATGCATGGCATCTGCCATAGCCCACCTCCAAAAAACAGGTCATGACAGGCTGTATCGCAGCTCAGTCGCGCGATGCCCAGGTGGGGGGCTCGTGCCGGTTACGATGATCCGCATCCACGCTCCACACGTTGAAGGCGCTTAGGCCCCGACGCATCGGACACTTTGCTCTGTGCGGCGGTCTATCTCGGCATGTTCGAAAATCGACAGATGAACGCAAGCAAGCTCGCTGACTATGTCGGGGTGCCACGCTCGACCATGGATCTCGAGGAGCCGAACGAGTCGGCCGAGTCGAGCGAAGGGGCACGACAGCGATCGAACCTGTACCCATTACGAGAGTCCGTGGGTGTCTAACCGAGCCGCCCCAATGCGTCCCATCCGGGTAGAATGGTCGGTGCGATCGTGCCCAGGCGCGGCCTACATCATCGCGCGATACCAATGACTTGGAAAACAGTGGGAGTATAGATCAGTTCCACATCATAACGCTTTGAAGGGAGAAGTCTCCCACCACCGCGCCGACTCCCACTTCCTGGCGCGTGCTCCGATTGATTTCGACGCTAAATTTGACCGAAGAACACCGGCAGACCAACGTGCGGTTCCTGATGGATAGATTTGCCAAGGTGCGGCACGGACTACGACGTCTAAGCGTCGTTCCGCTGTGGGTCTAGGCGACGAGTCGGAGTATTGCTTCATCAGAGCTGCTCCGAAACGTTTGATTGCGAGCGCTTGACGATACCGAGAGCACGTTGCGCTGAACGCAATTTGCGCTATCATCAGCAAACATTGCAAGCCAAATAGCATTTCAGGCCCTGAAGCGGGCCCGTGGCGCTACGCGAGCCCTGGTTATCGCAGATGTTACATTGAAATGCTGGCTGATCCGCAGGGCTTAAGGTCGTCTTTGATCGAGTGTCCGTGCAAGCACCCATCGTGTTTTTGGGCGAAGGCAAGCACGGCGATGATCATCAGACCCAGCAGGACAAGTCCCGCTACGATATTCCTCGTGACTGGCACTCTGGGCACTCCTTTTTGTTCGACTCGCTACATCTGGACCATCAGCTGCGCATGGATCGCCGAATTTGCGAAGAGCGCCGCCATAAACATCCGCATGCAGCTTGAGTTGATACGACTTATAGAACATACCTTGCGCCCGGAATCTTTCGCAACGCTTCAGTCGCGCCCCAGCTCAGCACGACGGTGAGCACGAATGCGATCAGGCCCTTGGCAATCGCCGGGATGGCGAAGTCGAACATCCAATAATGCAGCCAAAGCACGATCGGATAGTGCACCAGGAACATGCCGAAGGCAGCCGGCTGCATGGCATCGAGGCTGCTCCAGCCTGATTGCTTGTATTTCAGGAAATAGGCCAGGATCGTGAACATGCTGGCCACGCCGAAGGCCGCGAAGAACAGTCCATAGATCGCTTCATACCAATCGGGCAGCTCAGGCGGATTTCCGAGTATTTCGCGCTTGACGTAGATCAGCGCCCACATGAGGCAATAGGGGACGAGGGCCGGAATCATCCAAGCCAGGCCGCGCCGTCCAAGCTGGCCATCGGAAGCCAGCAATCCGCGGTCCAGATACCTGACGCCGATGCCGGCACCGAAAAAGAAGTAGGTCCCATACAGCAGGACACGCCCATGCTGGACCGAGAATGGTCCGAACTCGTACCAGGTGTATGGTCCGAAGTGGACTCGGCCCGGGATGTAGAGCACGGCGGTGACAGCAAGCATGACTGCGAAAAACCGCGCGGGCTGGTCATGGCCGCGCAGCGACAGGCGATTGATCGGGTCGAGAAGTGTCGGCGAGAGCTTGTAGAGCACGCTTGCGACCAGGTCGAAGGCAAGCAGCACCCAGAGGAACCAGATCGGGCCACTCGGCCAAGGTCCTTCGGTGATGGTTTTCGACCAGAACTCGGCGAAGCTCACGCCTGGATCGCGACGCAGTTCAATTGCGTAATAGGCCAGCGGGATGATCGTGAAAGCGCCGATTACGAACGGCAAACCGAGCCGGATCAGGCGATCGCGCAAATAGTCCAGCGGTCCCTTGCGCGCGAGCGCCGGCCACACAAACAGGCCCGACAGAAAGAAGAACATGGCCATGAAGAAGCTGTCAGTGGCGAGCACGATCATATCAAAGCCGATCCACGACTTCGGATCGGTATGACCGAAATGGGTGTAGGGAATGACGGCGTGGTGTAGCAGGACCACCAGCGTGAGAAAGGTACGGGCGCGGTCGAGTGCGGCGTTGCGCACTTTTGTTTTTGCCGGTGCCTGAACATGCGCCGGCACTGCCGCCTGCGAGATTGATGTCATCATGCACCTCCCCTTCTGATCGCTTCCTGCCGAAAGGGTCGAAACCAAACTGTTGAGGCGATTTAAGATCGGCTTAGCCGGCATTGAGCGAGTCGACTTTCCGGTTCCGGCGAACGATGAATACGGGGCTTCATTAACGTCATTAACGTCCCTGCGCATGCTGTTCCCCGAGGATTTTGTTCCCGGTTTCCTTTTCTCAGGCCCGCGCCTGCCACAGCGTACCCGCCAGCAGTACAAAGGCCGCGCACGTCCACAGCGACTGCCAGTTGGCCGGTCCTTCGTTAATCCCCGTATAGATCGCCGCTCCCAAAAACACGCAAGCAAAGATCGATTCCGCCATAGGGCGGACTCCTTTTCTGCAAGGATTGAGGAGCGTCACAGCCGCAAAGGGCACCGCTGCCATAGTGAGAGACGCAAAAGGAAAATCAATGAAGCGGGGGTCAAACACAAGGCCGAGTGCGGTCGCCGTGCCGATCACGGTGGTCACGATCAAGGCCCATCCGTGCATGGTCGCCAGCAAAGATCCGGTCTGATACCCTCCCGGACCCAGTAATTCGACAAGACTGGGCAAAGGACGACCCGACACAAGGGCACTAGCGCCAAACACCGGCGAAGCGGTTGCCGCCAGCAGAAGCGAGCCCCATAGAAGCCAGCCACCCGCTCCGTAACTTTCATAGAACATCTTTTGGACAGCCACCCCGAACAGGATTCCGGCCGTGGTTGCCGATATTCCAACCGCAAACCATGATGTTAGCCCGGGCTCCCTGGGCTTGCGGCGTGAGGCGAGCCATGCCGCGCCGAAGACCAGGATCGCCAGCGCCATTCCGCTGGACATTTGCAGCTTCCAGAGCGGAAAATTGCTGATGGGGGTTCCGGGCGGATATTTCAGAGTTCGCTGCACCGAATCGAACAAGCCCCAAGACCCGCCGACGGTGCCCTCGATCTCTCGCTTCCAGGATTCATCATAGGCCTCGAACAGGTTGACGCGGAAATTCTCACGTCGGGCGAGGTCGAGAATCTCCGAGACCACCCGGGCCTGATTGACCGGTGAGGGTAGCGCCGATTCGCGCATCCGCCCCTCGCTTGGCCAACCTATTTCTCCGATGAAAATTTCCTTGCCAGGAAAAGCCGATGCTACCTGGCGGCGGATCGTGTCAACGTGGGCGGCGGCGGATTCGGCCGGGATCGGAATATTTTCCCAATACGGCAGGATATGAATCGTGACGAAATCGACGGCGTCATAAAGTTCGCGATTGCTGAGCCAGAATTCCCAGACGTCGGCATAGGTGACGGGCACCGTGACCTGCGCCTTGACCGAGCGGATCGTGGCTGCGAGGTCGGAAGCCGTTATGTCTTTACGCAACAGAGTCTCGTTGCCGACCACGAGCGCGATGACGGTTGCCGGATAATCTTTGGCGAGGCGGATTGCCGTCGATATTTGCTTCGCGTTCTTCTGCCGGTCCTTATCGAGAAAAATGCCCTGAATGACCTTCAGGCCGACCTTGGCCGCAAGTCGGGGAATTTGATCGAGACCAAGATCGGTCGCATAGGTGCGGATGCAGTCGGTTATCTTCGCAAGCTCGGCGAGATCTTCCGCGATCTGCTCCCGAGACACCTGCGTCGCCGGTGAAAGTGACGTCTGACGGCTGCGGAATGGCGAGTACGATATGCATTGTACTTTATCATTCGGATCGACCGGCGCGCGCGCCAAATTGACGGGTATGCCCAGCCACCACCATACCGCGGCGATCACGCTCAAGGATATCAGAAGAAGAAGAACCAGCGGCTTGCGAAGAGAGACCCGTTCCGGCAGCCTTGCAGGAATGATCTGCCCGGCCACCTCCAGGCGCGAGACCGGCAGGTCGAAGGGCCATCTTGTTTGATCAGTCATCGTGATCACACGCCTGCTGTGTTTTTTCTCGCCGGCTGCGATCTGGCGGGCGCACATCGCTTTCAACGCGCGCCTGCAATGACGACCTCAGCGTGAATTCAATGAGAACGGAAGGGTCAAGAATTCAAAATTGTTCATTGGTCGCTCCCGAGCCACTACCAACAGACGTGGATCTTTGGTCCCCGCGGCTGTTGGGCGCCCGCCGGAGGGCAGGAGATGCTTGCAGCCGCGACTGGCAACGTCACATCGCAAGAAGCGGGCCAGTCTGTGCGGCCCGCGATGTCGCAAGAAAGCCATTGTGAGATCAATGCGCTATCGGCGCGGCGAAGCCGTCGCAGCGGGGCAGTGACAGCATCATCGCATCCGAAATATCGGAGAGCCTCCGAAATATCGGAGATCACGGTCCAGGCTCGACCCCGAACTTGGCGGTCGTCTTGCTTGATTCCAAGCTGTTCGGCCCGCGCTATTGGCGCCACGACCCTGACAGTTGCACCGCTCAAGCATACGCACGATATAGCCAGGCTCGGCTTGAAAGAATCTGCTCCCAACGGAAGTCTATGCATGCAGCAATTTTGGCGGGTAACGCTCCCACCCCCACACACGTCCTCTTTCATGCGAGGACTCAAGGTTGCTCGATTGGCATAACTTACGCGTCTCGCCGCCTCACGATTGTCACGGCCGAATATATCGTGCTGTTGCCAATCGGTCACAGATTTCGACTCCGGTTGTGGCGTACTATCTCAAGTAGCGCAATGGACCCGAAGTCAATTTTCCTGGGTCGTGACCTTTAGAGCCTCCTGGCCGTAACCCTCAGGGCCCTGCCGCTTTGCTTGTTGCAAATGCCGCGAGGAGATTTGCAATGACGCCTATGCTGACAAAGCTCCGGCGAATTGGCTGCGCCGTGACGACGGCGGCTCTCTTGCTTTGGCCCGAAATCTCACGCGCCGACGAGAGCGGCATTTCATTCTGGGTACCAGGTTTTTACGGCAGTCTCGCTGCCGCACCGCAGACACCGGGGTGGTCGCTCGGTGTGGTCTACTACCACACCAGCGTCACCGCCTCCGGAACCGCTGCGGCGGCGAGAGAAATCCAGGTCGGCCGATTTTCTCCGAACGTGAACGCAAATCTGAATCTGAGCCTGAGTGCGCAAGGCGATGTGGTCTTCCTCGCGCCAACCTACACCTTCGCGGAGCCTGTGCTTGGCGGACAGTTGGCCGTGACGTTGCTGAGCCTGTACGGCAGAAGCGCCGCGAGTATTGCCGGAACGTTGACGGCGGCAGCCGGGCCGATCGTCGCAACGCGCACCGGAATGATCGGAGATTCGCTGGTTTCCTATGGAGATCTCGTACCAAGCGCCTCGCTGCGCTGGAATCATGGCGTCAACAACTACATGGCTTACATCACAGGCGATGTCCCCGTCGGCAACTATGATCCGATGCGGCTGGCCAATCTGGGCCTTGGTCACTGGACGGTCGACGCCGGTGCAGGCTACACATATCTCAACCCGGCGACCGGAAACGAATTCTCGGGGGTCGGCGGCTTCACCTACAATTTCAAGAACCCTGATACGCAGTATCGCAGCGGCGTCGATTTCCACTTCGACTGGGGTGCCTCGCACTTCCTCTCGAAGGAGCTATTCGTCGGCCTGGTCGGATATGCCTTTCAGCAAGTCACCGACGACTCCGGTCAGAACCCTGTTCTGGGCGGCTTCCGGTCACGCGTTCTCGGGGTCGGGCCGCAGGTCGGATATATTTTCCCGGTGGGAGAGATGAAGGGCTTTCTGGGCCTGAAGGCATACGGCGAATTCGACGCGGCCAACCGCCCATCGGGCTGGAATACGTGGCTGACTTTCTCAATTTCGCCGGCTGCCCCTGCTGCGGCGACCCCAACCAAGCATCTGGTGACGAAATAGCGAGTTCGGGCTCAGCGAAACGCATCGTGGTGGCCGTCGTGGGCGACACTCTAGCCGAATTCCGCGTCGATCATGCTGTAGACGATGCTCATCACGACGCTGTAGGCCAGCATCATCTCGAGCGAGAACAGCGCCGGCCAAGGGCCGAGGCCCAGGCGCATTGCAAACGGACCCAGCCCCAACAATGGAAAGAAAATCAGATCCATTGCGAGCCATCCGAGGAGACCGGCGACGACCCCTTTCATGAGACCGCTACTGCCTGGCAGATGCCGATAAAGGTTGGCAAAGGCAAAGCCCGCGGCAGTCGAGCCATTGAGATACGAAAGCAGCCAGGGCACCAGGGGATGAACATATTCCCCAGTCCAGTAACCCAGCGCAGTTTGGAGGCTCTGATAGGGCTGGAAGGATTCCAGTATACCGAATTCGGATTTACCCACCATGAGCAGTGTATGCGTGATGCTTCCGCAAAGCCCAGCGATCATGGTTTTCCATATCCATGACTTCGCCTTGAGAAGACTTAGCAGCTTTCGGAGGGGCGCGATCTGATCTCGCAGCCCCTGCCGAATTCTGGAAGCGCGACGAGGTCGGCGCGGGTTACCTATGACAAGCAAGCTCGCGCTGATCTGAGCGACTGCCGCCCACGTCCTTCCATAGCGGGCCGTCATTCTAAGAACGTGCATGCACGCTATTGAACCGTTGCGTTCACCGTGATGACAGACGTACCGGAGCTGGTCGGGCCCTTGCCCGTCGCCTTGATGGCGAAGGTATCGCTGCCCTTGTACCCGGCCTTCGCGGCATATTCGTAAGTGGATAGGTTAAGCCGTTTCAAGGTTCCGTGTGCTGGTTTTTGCGAAATGCTCGAGCTACGCACTTCGCCCTCCATCCTGACAGGGAATAGACAAGTTCCTCCGGAAGCGATGCTAAAGTAGCCGGTCGAGTTGACGCCCCCAGTCTGACAGTGTCCCTCGAGACGGGCACTCAGAGGCGGCCTGTGCCGACGAAAGAGCTGTGAAGCTCGCAATCGCAGCGATGAGCCCGACAGCAAGATTTTTCGACAATCTCATCGTGATCTCCCTTGAAACCATCCACCCGATGCTCGATCCCATCTGTCTGAACAGGGCTACGACGCCTTTGCTCTCTCGACCGCGGCCAAAGGAATGCCGGCCGATTCCGTCGAGGGCAACGCCGGGCCACCACCCTCGAAGATCGTGACGATTCTCTTCAACCGCTCCGCCGCCTCTCCAGTTACTTGCCCGCCGGCGTTGGCGACGTGGCAAATCGCCTCGAGGGCCTTCCCGCGCTCCTCCTTGCTGCCTGGCAGCAAATCGGGAATGGCCGCTATTGCCGCTTCAGGTTCCAGCAGCAGCAGCAAATACTGCGCGCGCGCCATCTGCTTGTATTGCGCCAAAGTCATTCCGGGACCCGGCAGCGCCAAAAGAATCTGACGCAGCGCCTGAACGCCCCGCTCGTCGAGCTTGCCGCGTGCCAAACCGATATACAGCAGGCCGCGGACCGTACACTCTCGCAAGCCACCCTTGTTGATCAGTGACTTCAATTCGGCTATCCGCGTTTGCAGCAGTTGCTGATGCAGAACAGACTTGCCTGCCTTGCGCGGCCGCTCCACCTTCGCGTCAATGCCGACGGCCGCCTGAACCACCGGCAAGCCATAGATGGCCATAAATAGCGACTCTGACAGCCGCTCCGAATAATCCTGGCAATCGTTGAGCGCCTTGATGATCTGCTCGGACAGCTTCTCCTGAACTGCCAGGAACGGATTTTCGGCAGCAGCAGGCTTGCGGTTCTCGCGGGCCTGCTCAGCCGCCTTCGCCAACCACGACATGAACGGATTGGCATCGCTGAAGATCTCGTACTGCAGCCGCCTCGGGTGACATTGCCTAATCCATTCGGCGAGTTGCGGCGTGATCATCGACTTCACGGTCGGCTGCACCAACGCACGGTAGAGCGCAAGATTGATTTCAGACACGCGCGCGACCGTTGCGAACCGTCGTTCATCCTCCCGCGAATTGCCGCCCATGGCGCGAATGTCATCGAGCGTACGCTGTTCGCAACGCATCACCCATTCCCCCGACGTCAGTTCGGGGTTGACGGTATCGGCGGAGTTCGGCTCGAACTTGGCTTCGTAAAGACCCGGCGGCAACAGATCGATCAGGTCGATGTTGCTCGAGAACTCATTGTGCTCCTTCCTGGCGACGCCGCCGGAGACAAAGATTCCAAGATGGCCGATGGTCTCATGCACCGTGTATACGATGGTCTGACCGAACGACCTGATCTCATCGACATCGTCATAAAGATCGAGGATCCAGCCGAGCGCCTGCTGCGAAGGCGTAATGTTGTCGCCCTTTGAGCAGAACACGACGATCGGGGAACGAATGTTGCGAAGATCGACCGACATCCCGTCAGAGGTTTCTATGCGACCCGCTGCAAGGTTGTTGCCGACAAACAACTGATCGACGATGAATTGAATTTCTTCCGCATTCAGATCGACGCTGCTTCCCCACCAGCGCTCGAACTCCAGATAGCGGGGCCCTTCGGTATCGACATGTGAGTAGACGTTGTATTGCTTCGACCACAATGTATTGGCTGGATTCTGGTTCTCGAAGTTCTGCACCAGCCAGTTGCCGTCGAATTTGCCGCCGCCCATGTCGCTGGTCAGAGCAGTCAGCCAGCTGCCACCGAGCAGACCACCCGAATAGCGCATCGGATATTTGCCATGGACCCCTGCCCAATACGACAGCGGGCTACCGGCGATGATAATCGGACCGAACAGCTCGGGCCGGATCGAAGCAAGGAGCATCACCGCCCAGCCGGCCTGACAGTTGCCGATGACGCAGGGCTTGCCGTCGGCGTTGGGATGGAGCGCAATCACCTTCTCCAGGAAGATTGCTTCGGCCCGGGCAACGTCCTCGAGGGTCTGCCCGGGCATTGGTTCCGGCATGAACCCGATGAAGTAACAGGGATGGCCCGCCTTGAGCGCCACGCCGATTTCACTGTCCGCCTTGAAGCCACCGATGCCGGGGCCGTTCCCAGCGCGCGGATCGACCACGACGAACGGCCGCCGCATGGGATCGATCTCGACGCCATTCGGCGGAATGATGCGTGCCAGAAGATAATTGACGGGCCGCGCGAACGTGCGCCCATCGAGCACCAACTCGGCTGCATAGCTCAGGACGTGCGGGACCTTCGCGGCGCGATACTCGCGATATTGATTTCCGCGCTGCCGAAGAATGTCGACAAACAGCGTGCTGCGCTGCGCCGCGTCGAGCATGTACTCGATGGCCTGGCCGAAAAGACCAAAGGACGTGATGTCCGGTACTTGTTGCTTGTCCATTGGCATTCTCGGCTCCATCTTCCAAGGGTTCTGAAGATTAGGTGACGCGGAGTCCGCCTTTGCAGCACCCGGACCCGCCGACTTGACCCGGACTCAGGGCTTCAAATCGAACTCCCTGAGTTTCTTCGCCGCGGTGCCGAACTGGCCCAGCTGGAAAACCGCAGCGCCCGCGGGCGAGAAAGTGAACGGCTCAAACGGCTCGGCAAGCAGTCTGTCGAGGTAGCTCCGCGGTCCGACACCGACGCTGACATGCGGATTGAAGCGATCACCGGAATTGTTTGGAACAAACCTCGACACATATTCAATCAGCGCCGGGTCGATGACGCGATCGTCGGGCGTCGTAACGAATGCCGCTGAGGCTCCGCTCTGCACGGTGAACGGGGCCACGGCAGCGATCAGGTTCTCCTGCAGCTTGAGCAGCTCCGGCGTCGGCCTTGCAGCGATGCCCGGCACACCCAAGTCATTGTTGGGAGCGTAGTAATATTTGACAGCTTCCAGCTTCATCTCGCTGATATTGGCGCCGGCGAAGGCCTTTCCCGCGGCATCATAGACCTTGTCGAGGTCGGCCGTGCGAACGAAGCGCTGGATCATCGTCATGTGAGGTCGATGCGCCGCATCCAGCGCAAAGCCTTTCGGGAAAATCTTACGGAGGCTTGCGTTTGCGGCTTCGGCATGCCGGAGCATCGTGGCGTCCGGCTCCAGCAGAATATCAATGGCCGTGACTGGCGACGGCTCGAACGGGAAGACCTGGCCCCAATCGTTCTTCATGCTTGCGACGGTCCAGCCTTCCTTCTTTGCCTCGTCATAGAGGGCCTGCGTGAAAGCCCCGAGTTTTGGCTCCGGCAGCCCGAGCGCCGGACCGTAGGCGTATTCGCGTGCCCCGTCATCGTGCAGCACCAGAAGCTCGAACCGTGCGCCGTTGCCGCCCTCGGTGTATTCCAGCATCTCCTGGTCCCCGCGGGAATTGCCGAACGCGGCGATGGGGCGACGGCCGATGTGCTGGTTAATACCAACGGGCTTGTCGGCCTTGTCATCGTTGAAATTTAGATCCGGCATGCGCACGAGAACCGGCTTGCCGTCGCGCATTTCAAACTTCGTCCTGATGCTGCTGCCGACAACCTGTTCGGGCGGTATGCCATAGGCTCGCTCTGCCCATGGACGCATGAACTCGATGCCACCGCCGGAGACGATGAAGTTCTTGAAGCCGCTTGCGCGGAGATAGGAGAGTACTTCGAGCATCGGCTGATAAACCATGTCGGTAAAGAGCTGGCCGGTTTTCGGATGCTTCGCCGTGGCGATCCAGTCCTTCACGATCTGCTCAAATTCCGCCGTGGTCATGCCCGCGTGCGTGGCCATTATGACTTCCAGGAGGGCGCGATCGCCGCCGGCGAGCGCTGTCTGCACATCTCCCTTGAGCAGTGAGGCGAACGGCTCCTTGGTGGTCCACTCGGGATGCAGCGGCGCCAGCGCCTTGACGCGGTCGAGCGCGAAGTACAGCTGGACAGGCACCGGCTGCTCGCACCATAGAGTGCCGTCATTGTCGAAGGTTGCAATGCGTTCGGGGACGGGCACGAAGTCCGGTGAGCCGGGTTTGGTGACTTTCTCCACAAAGGAGACGATGGACCATTTCGCGGGGCCATCATTCCATGATGGCAACGGGTCCGCGGCCTGCGAAGTGACCGTGGTACAAGCCAAAGCGGCAATCAACGCGGCGGCCACCAGGATTGGTTTGAGGGCGTTTCTCCGCAACTGGAACATGTGAACAACCCTTTTTCTTTACGAGTCGCGGCTCATCTTTGCCAACACATCATCGCGCCGACCCAAACTGAGGCCGGCTGTTCGATACGGCCGGCCCCGTTAGTTGCTCTGTCGATATCAGCCTAGTCCTTCGCAGATTCCTTCATCTTCTGCATGACTTCATCCATGTTGAAGCTGGCCGCCTTTTGCCGCTGCGGGAATTCCTTGAAGCTCGCAAGGAATTGACCAACATAGGCCTGCGCAGGCACCAGCGCGAAGACGTGATCAATCATCCAGTCGTAATAGGTATTGGAAGTGATGTCCGCACGCTCGTATGGGTCGGTCCGCAGATTGAAGATCTTCGGAACCCGCAGGTTAACGAACGGCTCTGCCCAAATGCGCATTGTCCCTGGCGCGCGCTGTTCCATAAACACAAACTTCCAATTGTCGTAGCGCAGGCCGGTCAGCTGCTGATCGTCATTGATGTAGAAGAAGGAATCCCGCGGGCTTTTTGGAGATTGCCCGGTCACGTATGGCACAAGATTGTCGCCGTCGAGATGAACCTTGTAGGTCATCTCGCCGACCTTGTAGCCCTTGGCGAGCTTGTCTTTGACTTCGGCGTCGCCGGCCACGGCGAGGAGTGTCGGCAGCATGTCGAGGTGAGCCACGATCTCGTTGGACACCGTCCCGGGCTTGATCTTTCCCGGCCAGCGGAACATCGCCGGCACTCGATAGGCACCTTCCCAGTTCGAGTTCTTCTCGTTACGGAACGGCGTCATTGCGCCGTCCGGCCAGGAATTCATATGCGGACCGTTGTCCGTGGAATACATAACAAAGGTGTTGTCCGCGATCTTCAGGTCGTCCAACACCTTGAGGACTTCGCCGACATTCTTGTCGTGATCGATCATGGCGTCGTGGTACGGGCTCTGCCAGCGCCCGGACTGGCCGACGCTCTCCGGCTTGGTGTGGGTGCGGAAGTGCATATGCGTGAAGTTCACCCAGACGAACGCCGGCTTGCCGGCTGCATTCTGTCGCTTGATGAAGTCCACAGCGCGGGCTGCGGTGTCGTCGTCGATGGTTTCCATCCGCTTCCTGGTCAGCGGCCCGGTGTCAGTGCAAACCTGCTTGCCGACCCGGCCGAAACGCGGATCGACGGTCGGGTCATCCTTGTCCGATGCCTTGCAATCCATGACGCCGCGCGGGCCGAAATTGTTGCGGAAGTTCGGGAAGTCCTTCTCTTTCGGGTAGTCAGCCAGTTCTGGCTCTTCTTCGGCATTCAAGTGATAGAGGTTACCGTAAAACTCGTCGAAACCGTGCACGGTGGGCAGGAACTCATTGCGGTCGCCGAGATGGTTCTTCCCGAACTGTCCGGTCGCATAGCCGAGGGGCTTGAGCAGCTCGGCGATGGTCGGATCTTCCTTCTGGAGTCCGAGCGTGGCGCCGGGAAGGCCGACCTTGGTCAGGCCGGTGCGAAGGCCCGACTGCCCGGTAATGAAGGAAGCACGACCAGCGGTGCAGCTCTGCTCCGCATAGAAGTCGGTGAACATCACACCTTCACTGGCGACGCGGTCGATATTGGGGGTCTGGTAGCCCATCAAGCCGCGCGAATAGGCGCTGACATTGGATTGACCAATGTCGTCACCCCAGATGATGACGATGTTTGGTTTCGTCGGCTGCTGCGCCTGAGCTGGCGCGACCAGTAGCGAAGCGGTTGCCAGCCCCAACGCTGCAAGCAATAGCCGTTTGATATTCATCCGCCTTATCCTTCTGTTTGCGTTCTCGCGGAAGTCCAATCTTCGCCACTGCCTTGCGACCATTCTGACGTGTCAGAGGCGAGTGACGACTAGCGACGTCGCACCAGCCAGAGACTTGCGGGCTGAAGCCCATCCGTTTGTCGCAGCTCCCGGACTTCGACGTCGGCAGCATCATCACACCGGGTTCGTCAGTCGGATTTCCAGGCGTTGCGTGATCGCGGGCCGCTTGCACGAGCGGCCGGCGTCTCTCAGCTAGGCTAGTCGGCTATCAGCGCTCTCTGCGCCTCCATTTCGAGGTCTTGGTACGACGCCTTTTCGACCGTGACGCCGACCGCCAGGATCGTTCCGCCATGGAACGTGCCGGGCGTCTTGTATTCGGCGCTGACCGCATCGCCGCTGTCGTAGCCGACGCAGAGGCCGTCGCCCGACAAGGTGAACTTGGCCGGCTGCGTCTTCATCGGGCCTTCTGCAACGACCTTGTCGTTGACGTACAGCTTCATCGTGCCGAGCGACTCCTTGTGCGGGCCGGCACCTGTGCGTGTGAACTCCATGCCGAGCGTGTACTTGCCGGGCTTCAGCTCCACGTTGGAGACGAACTTCTGCTCCGGCTTGATGCCGAGGAAGTTGTAGACGTAGTGGAGCTTGTGGTCCTTGATGAACAACGCGTGGCCGCCGAAGCGTGAGCCGTGGGCGAAGATCACGCCACCGGCATCCGCATCCGTTATGTCGACATTGGCGAGGATCTTGTACGAGCGATTGCGCACGTTGACGGCAACGCCTTCCGGCACCGGCGCCGTATCGGGGTAATAGACGTAACGGTCACGCGCAGGTTCTGCCGAGGGGCGCTCGACGGTAAGAAGTTCGGACGCGCTGCGGTCATCAATCGGTAACGCCAGATTGGCCCGGGCTTCCTCGTCCCATGCTTTCTTCAGCGCTTCCAGCCTTTCAGGATACTGCTTCGCCAGGTCGGTGGACTCCGACCGGTCTTCATCGACGTGATAGAGCTGCCACTGATCCTGGTCGAAATGGCCCTTGCCGGTGAACGGGGCGTGCACGGCGGCAGCGAGCCAGCCGTCCTCCCACATCCCGCGGGTGCCGAGCATGGAGTAGAATTGCCGCTTCTTCTGCGTCGGCGCATGCGGTGCGGCATCGAAAGTGTAGCGCATCGAGACGCCGGAGAGCGGGAACTGCTCCACGCCCCGGTAGACCTTAGGCATTTCCAATCCGACGACGTCGAGAATGGTCGGCACGATGTCGACCGAGTGGTGGTACTGGTCGCGGATTTCGCCACGCGCCTTGATGCCCTTCGGCCAGGAAATGACGAGCGGATCGGCCGTGCCGCCGGAGTACTGCGAGTAGCGCTTGAACATCTGGAACGGCGTCGAGAACGCGACCGCCCAACCCGTCGGGAAATGGCCGTAGGTGTCAGGTCCCCCGAGCTTGTCGAACAGCTTCATGTTCTCGGCCAGATCATCGGGATAGCCGTTGAAGAACTTGTTCTCGTTGACGGATCCGTTCGGCGTGCCTTCACCGGAGGTGCCGTTGTCGGCGGCGTAGAGGACCATCGTGTTCTCGAGCTGCCCGGTCTTCTCCAGGTAGTCGATGACGCGGCCGATCTGAACGTCGGTGTATTCCGACAATCCCGCCCACACCTCAGCCATGTGCGAGAACAGCTTCTTCTCGTCGGCGTTGAGCGTGTTCCATGGGCGAACGGCATCTGCCGGATTCGCCTGGGACTCAGGGAGCGGATTGATCGGGGTGAGCTTTGTGTCCTTCGGCACGATGCCCTTCTCGATCATGCGTGCCAGCACCCAGGTGCGGTATGCCTCGTAACCGTCGTCGAACTTGCCCTTGTATTTGGCGATGTACTCCTTCGGAGCCTGGTGCGGCGCGTGATTGGCGCCTGGATTGTAGAACATGAACCACGGCTTCGAGGGACTGGCAGCCTGCTGGTTCCGGATCATCTTGATTGCCTGATCGGCGAGATCCTTGGAAAGATGATAGCCCTGCTCCGGTGGGGCCGGCGGCTCGATGAAGTGATTGTCCTCGACGAGGTCCGGATACCACTGGTTAGTCTCGCCACCGATGAATCCGTAATAGCGCTCGAATCCCTGGCCGAGCGGCCAGGTCTTGCGGTCGCCGCCCTCGGCAACGTCCTGCTCCGGTACGTTATGATTCTTGCCGAGCCAGAAGGTGCTGTAGCCATTGTCTTGAAGCACCTGCGCGATCGTAGCGGCTTGCGGCGGGATGCGACCCGCCCAGCCCGGAAAGCCATTGGAACCCTCCGTGATGGCGGCCATGCCGTTCAATGTGTGATTGCGCCCTGTCAGCAGCGTGGACCGGGTCGGCGAACAGAGCGCCACCGTGTGCCACTGCGTGTAGGTGATGCCGTTCTGCGCCAGCTTGTCGAGCGTGGGCATGTTGATCCGGCCACCGTAGGGCGACCAGGCGGCAAGCCCAGTGTCGTCATAGAGCACGAACAGGATGTTCGGTGCGCCGGCTGGGGCCTTCTTCGGCGTGAACGGCCCCCAGTCGGCCTTTGAATCGCGGACATCGAGATTGATGGTGCCCTTGAAATCCTTGTACGGCCCCACGGGCTGCGGTTGCTGCGCCGATGCCCCCCAGGAGAGCGATAGGCCGAGCGCGCCAACGACCAGACGAGATGCGAACTTCATGCTGCGAACTCCTCTATGCCTGTCTCCGGTACGTCATTCCACCTTGATTGCCCGGACTTCAGTCGCACGCTCATCCACCTTGATAACAGGCAGTTCACCCGGCTTCGCAATGCGTCGTCTCATCCATGCGCGCGCAGAGGGACTGGTTCCCGGCATAGAATCACCCCTTCGCAAGAACCCCTTCGCAAGAAACGGGCCAGCACGCGCGACCATCGACATTCAAGGGAAAGCTCTCGTGCGATCAGCGACTTGTCGGATCGCCGGCTCCGCCGTCGCGAACATATTGTGAGAGCAGCGCCCGATATGTCGGAGGCCGTCCGAAATATCGGAGGTCGCCCTACCCACCTTGTTGCGGCCGCGCTCCCACCGCACATCGAACGATCGATAATTGCCGGGACCCGAAATGACGAGAATGTCAACGAATGAAGCCGCTGGACGACTTCATCATCGGCTTGTGTCAGGGTTCGTGGCAAGACGAGTACGCACAAGATCAACATGACTTCGCAGGGTGTATAAACTGCTTGCATAGACAGTCGGCAATCGCAGATGGTTTGCACGCTGATCGATTTGGTCCAGCCTCGCGTTCAAAGCGCTGGCATTGAACTGCGGCCCCTGAGCCTCCATATCGCTCTCGATCGACCTGATCTCGTCATAGAGCCGCATGATCTTCCGTTGCATCATCCAGTCGTACGTCTGCGGCAGAAACTTGAATGCCGGGTACAGCAAGGCCGCCAGCGGGATCAGCACGACTATGGTCTGTTCAACCAATGTCGCGATCCAGAATGGAAGATATCCTTGCAGGAATGGACGGCCGGATTTGTAGAAGTTGCGCGCTTCTGCGCTCAACGGAAGGTCAATTGACTCGGCAGCAGGGAATTGCGCCGCCTTCTGGAAGATCCCGGGTGGCGAATGAATCTCGACGGCTGCATCGAGCAGCAGGTACTGCAAGGCAGGATGGAGATCCGCGCGCACGACGAGACTGGCCTTGGGCGCCAATAAAACAATGTCCGATGATGGGCGGATGGTCGAGAGATCAACAACCCCGGCAGGCAGGACGAGCTTGTGCAGAAAGGGATAGATGGCAATGAGGGCGTCCGCGTGCTCGTAGCTTTCAGCTTCGATGCCTTTGTCATTGAGCAGAGACTGGATGACGGGAGAGTCCCAGCCCGTCACGATAAAGGCCGCGTCGATTTCGCCGGCGACCAGCTTTTGTGCCGCGACCTGTGGCGCAAACCCGGATAATTCGCCCACAACGCGATCGAGCCTGGTCCTTGACAATATCTGCAGCGCCAGCCCGCGTCCGCCGCTCCCCTCGGGTCCAATCGAAATTCGTTGCCCCTTGACCCCCGGCGCGCCCGCACCGGTCCGCCGGAAAAGCCATAGCGGCTCATAGAATATCGTTCCGAGCGATTCGAGCTCGGGCGATTCCTTCCTTGTTGTGGTGCCACCTTGTACGAAGCCAACGCCGACCCCCGACCCGGAATCGCGTAACCGTTTCAGATTTTCAAGACTGCCGGCTGTCTCCTGTAGGTTCAGCTCGACGCCTTCTCTGGCCAGGATTTCACGGTACCGGATACCCAATTCGTAGTTGGCGCCTCCCTTGACGCCGGTAGTCATCGTGAGCGTACGTGGCGGCAGCGAGGTCCAGACGAAGACGCCTGCGGCAAGCGGAACTGCCGCGATCGCGGCAACCGCAAAGTAGCGCGAGATTGTCCGGGCATCGTTCCTGGCACTCATAGTCGGTCGATCCGGCGCCACGCCTGCGAGCGTCGGCTACTTCTTGCCCTGGAACTCGATGATGCGCCCACTCGAGCGCAGTTCATCCAAGGTCTTGCCGTAGCAATCGAGGCCAGCCGGCCGATTGGTTGGCATCACCACAACGCCCTTGGCATTGATCGTCGCGCCCAGCTTTCCGGTGGCGGAAAGGTACATCGCGTCACCGTTTTCCGTCACCCTGTAAAGATAACCGACCCGCCACTCCTTGTCCTTTTGAGCGTAGCAGAAGACAGCTATTGGAAGGTTCGGGACTGTTTGGGCAAGAGCTTCGGTCGAGATGGCAAGGAGCACCCCGCAGATGGCTATCGATGCAAGCGAAAACTTGATCCGAAAGGAACCCATTGTCTTTACACCTTTTGAGCCGAACTAGAGGACAGTTTTTATAAACTGGGATTTTAGGACACTTCCCTGTTGATCCACATCAACGTCCTTTTGCGCAGCAACAAGAGTGCGGGCACGAAAACGTCGCCGAGTGTCGAGGCCCGGCAATCAATGCGGTTGGCGTGCAGCTAGCGACGCCGATCAACAGCTGCTTCGACAGGAATTGCGATGCCGCCCAATCGACATGGAAGTCGATGCCATTTTTGATATTGGGTATCTTGCTGGAGCGGCGCATATTCGCCACCGCTTCATGCGCTGCACGCTCAGGGCGCCGGATTCACAGCTCAGGCGGCGAACTTCTTCAGCCGAAACGCCAGTGCGACCAGGATCACACCCATGACCACCGCGTAAGCGCCGATGACCCAGAGCAGCGCCAGCGCGCCCGCACCGGGAGCCATCATGACGCCGATACCGAACAGCACGGAGACGGCGCCGCCCAGGATCAGGTACCACTCGTCGTCGATCTCCTTGCGCAGCCTGATCGCGCCGACGATCTGGAACACACCGGTCGCGATCGCCCAGCCGGCGATGAAATACAGCAGCACCAGCGCAGTGAGACCGGGCATGACGAACACGATGAGTCCCGTCGCGATGCCAAGCAGGCCCACAACGGCCAGCCACCAGCGTGGGGCCGGCGCGCCCCCGGTAATGGCAGCGACGATCGCAAGCACTCCGTCAACGAGCGAATATGCGCCGTAGAACGTGATCAGCGTCAGCAGGGTCATGCCTGGCCAGGCAAAGGCGAGCACACCGAAGATGATCGCCGCGAGGCCACGCAGAAGCAGTATCCACCAGTTTTTCGCCAAGGCGTGCACCATCACCGCCCCGAGGCCGATTCCGGGTGGTCGACCGACTTGCATCGTGCTCATGACAAAACCTCTCGCAAAAGGAAGGCAGTGCCGCCTTCAAGTCGACGTTCTTGCCGGCGGCTTTGCCGCCGCCCGGCTGGACTTCGCAAGAAGCAGGCCAACAGACGCGGTCGGCATCGCTGAAGAAAAGCTGGTGCGCTGTCAGAGAGTTATTCGACCGTCGACGCCGTAGCCGCGGCTGTCGCCCTCACGACGCGCCCGACATATCGGAGGCCCTCCGAAATGTCGGAGATCACCTTGTCTGCACGATACCGAGCTTTTTCATGCGGGATTCAAGGGTCGTCGGCTTGATCCCGAGCTGCTCGGCGGCGCCGCCGGCACCGCGAATGCGCCCGTTGCACCGCTCCAGCGCGCGTACGATATGGCCACGTTCGGCCTCCTCAAGCGTCCCATCGCTCCGCGTGCCGGGGTCATTTTGAAGCGGCCTATGGCCAAGCTTGATCTGCAGTACCGGCCCATGCGCAAGGATCATCGCGCGTTCGATCACGTTGCGAAGCTCGCGAATATTGCCGGGCCAGGAGTAGGCCATCAGCACGGCCATCGACTCACTTGCAACTTTCTCGATCTGCTTGCCCATCGAGTTGCTGAACTCCTTGACGAAGGTCCACAACAACAGCGGAATGTCTTCCCGGCGTTCACGCAACGGCGGCACTTCGATCGGGAAAACGTCAAGTCGATAGAAGAGATCTTCCCGGAACTTGCCTTGGCCAACCGCCTGCTCCAGGTTCCGGTTGGTCGCTGCAATGACCCGCACATCGACCTTGATTGTCTGCGAACCTCCCAAACGTTCAAACTCGCCCTTCTCCAGCACGCGCAGAAGCTTTGGCTGAAGTTCGAGCGGCAGTTCGCCGATTTCGTCGAGAAAGATGGTAGAGCCGTCCGCAATCTCGAAACGTCCCGCCTGACGCGCAATCGCGCCGGTAAATGCTCCTTTTTCACGGCCGAACAATTCCGATTCGATCAGCGTCGCGGGAAGCGCGGCGCAGTTGACCTTGACCATGGGCCGATCCTTGCGCGTGCTTGCAGCGTGAATAGCCTGCGCGAGGACTTCCTTGCCGCTGCCGGTCTCGCCTAGCAGGAGAACCGTCGTGTTCGTTTGCGCGACCTGGCTGGCTTCGCCAATGACCTCCTGGAAACGCGGCGAGTGGCTCGTCAATCCGTGCGGCATTCTTTCCTGCACGACGTGTCGCAGATAGGCGTTTTCCTGCTCAAGGCGGTCCTTGAGGCTTCTGATCTCGGCCAACGCAGCCGCGAGCTTCTCGTCGGACCGCTTGCGTTCGAGCGCCTGCGCAATGATTTCGCCTATGAGCCTGACCCGATCGATCAGGTCGATCGGCCACCGACGGATCTCACGAGTGGCAGCAAACGAAATCAGCCCGAATACCTTGCCCTTGATCCGAAGCGGAATGCTTGCGAGGCTCTGCAGGTTAATGCTCCGTGCATAGGCCAATTCAGCAACGGCCTCGGGCGGGAGCTCCTCAGGTGAATGAAAAATGACCGACTCGCCGGAGCGAAGCGTTTTGTTGTACCACGACAGCTCCGCCGGGAGCCTTCCAACTGGCACGGGATCGACGCCCTGGATTGCACTTGAGGACAGGATGTTGATCGTGCCATCTTCGAGAAACTCGCCGAAGGTGTTTCGATCGAACCCAAGGAACTCCCGGATCCGAACGAGCGTGGCTTGAGTGACATCCGCAAACTCGTCAGCTGCAAGGTTCGCGAATTGCGATGAAAGGTCGGCGAGCAACCGCTCGAACGCCAGACGCTCATCGACGGACGCCACAGATCCTGGTCTCGTCTTCGAAGGCCTGTTGCGAGACATCACGTCCATTTTGGCAACCCTTACTCCCAAATGCAGGACGCTAGAAGGGCGATAATTTGAGATTCGGGGCGAGAAAGCTGCCCCGCGGCCTTCAGACGACAAAGTTGGGCTCAATCCCGCTCCTGCTTGCACCCCGTGTCAAATAAGTTGCAACAGCATAACAAATACAACCCAGATCATGATGCGACCGCTTGATCCACATCAAAGGACCCACCGCCACGCCAGCTCGGAGACTAATCCATGCTGATCGACTTGGCGTCCTTCTTTGGCTGTCCCTCCCGAAAACGCCGCTTGATCATTCCGACAACGGACGTCACATCCGAGAACGCCCGATCATGCGCATCGTCACCGGCTTCCCAAGCCCCGTGAGATCAAAGACCTCGATCTGATCGCGCGCCAACTGTCTGCGATCCGGATCCTGCGTCGGATTGAACTCGCTGAGACGCGGCATTCCGCCCCAAATGATATTGGACAGGGCGAGCGCCCTGTCATCCTGAGGCACGAACAGCGCAAGTCGCGGCCGTTTCGATCCCATCCTGCGGATCTATTTGTGTGGAATTGGCTGTGGCCCAACTCCGATCCATGTCTGAGTAGGTCTCGGTCTTCGGAAGCCCAGATGCCGGCATTCGATGCCGTTGACGACGCCGCGACCGATGTGCTCGGCGCTGATGGCCTCGGCCGTCATCCCTCAATGTCCCATCCTACAACACCGCTATGTCCTTGCAGTACCTGTAGGCCTGCTGGTACATCTTTCGCGGCTGTCGGACCTTCATCGAGTTCGTTCCCCGACAACCGGTTGATGCAACGCCAATAGGTTAACGCCCTCCTCCCGCGCGATCGTGTCGATCCGGACAACAGGCGCCTCGCCCGAGAGTTCAATCGCTTCGACGAGGATATGGAGCTTTATCGCATCAAGATTTCGCTCGAATTGCTCCCGCGACTCCCATTCCTCCACAAGAAGATGGGAACTCCGCCTGCCAAGATCGGTGAACAGACGCGCCGAGTGACAACCCGGCGCTACGCGCGTCGGCTCAAGGATCGACCCCAGCGTGCGCACCAATGCGGCTCGTACCCGGTCTGGTGCCACGATCTCGAGTGAAAACACGATCAAGGGCTGTTCTTTCAGTCGCATCGGATAATCAGCACCATTGTGCGTCTCCATCGCAAGAAGCGGGCCAATAGGCGAGTGTTTCGCCATGCGATCAAAAACGCGCGCGTAATCAGAGCCGTACCGGATCAGAGCCAGCGCCTTGATCGTTGAGCACTGGCGCCTAGGCTCCGAAATCTCGGAGCTGCTCCGAAATCTCGGAGTTCAGCTGACGCCAGCACGCTGTCGGTTGGGCGATCTGCTTCAATCACATCAAAGCGGGATGTCGCTCCACTATCTACTCCCTACGTGAGCAGCAGACGTACGCGACTACGAGCCATTTTCAGCGCCAAAGAAAGGGTGCGCGACAATCTGCACGACTTTCCACCATGCATCCCAAACTAGGTCAGGTCATCGCCAGCGGCGCGGCTACGATCGTTCCGGTCACGGGCGACGAACCGTCGAACGTCAAGGCGCGCCTGAGCCGATCTTGCTTTCCATTAGACTTCCCGGCTTCGGACGACCATCTTCTGCGGCGAACTGAGCCGTATTGACAAACAGGTTGGGGACCTTCGCGGCCCGATCCAGAACCCATGCAGCAGTAACCATGATCAGGATTCCTCCTGCGCTGACTGCCAGTTGCTCCCAGGTCCCTCTGGTGTACTGCATCAGGATCCAATGCGCACCAAAGGACAGGAATACAGATAAGCAGAATATCGGAAGCGAATGCTGCCCGCACAGGATCAGCGGACGCAGCCATTTCGAGTTCAATGCTGCCCAGTGACGCGGCAGATATCGCGTCACCACGAGCGCCAGGGCAAGGAAATGGGTGAAACGCAACATGTCGAGATCGCTCTTGTCGATCGGATAAATCGCCTTGATCATCCATTTCGGCACAAAACTTCCCAGTGCTGGGACGTGCCACGTCATGACGATCAGGAATGCAAACAGAAGCCACGCTATCGCCAGCACGAGAGCGGCGCGAGAATGTATGACGAACTTGAGCTTGGCTACCCCTCCCACACCACACCACGCGCCGAACACGAACATCAGTTGCCAGGCAAATGGATTGAAGTACCAGGTCGTCCCGGGCGGGTAGGACGCGAGATTCCAATCGAACCAGCGCGCCAGAACGTAAAGAACAGCCGAGCCGGCCAGGGTCAGGTTCGGACGGCGCATCAGACACCAGAGGATCAGTGGCGATGCAGCGATCAGCGAGATATAGAGCGGCAGCACATCCAGGTTGACGGGCTTGTAGCGCAGCGTGAGCGCCTGTCCGATCAGGACATCGGGGTGTTCGAGGAATTTATGCACATTGAATTCGTCCTCGTACATCGGGTTGTCGAATCTCCGGACCGTGCGGGCGATCTGGGCCGTAAAAATCAGGAACAGCATGATGTGCGCGACATACATTTGCCCAGCACGCATCCAGAGCCGCTTGGCGGCCGCGAAGAGATTGCCGGTGCCGATGATCGGGCCGTATATGAAGCCGGCGAGATAGCCGGAAATGAATACGAAGAACTCCGCCGCATCACTGAAACCATAATTGCGCAACGTCAGCCAGGCGACGACGTCGTGCGGAACGTGATCGAGGAAGACCATCCAGAGTCCGATGCCGCGGAAGAGATCGAGGCGAAGATCCCGCTCAACGGCATGCGAAATAGGTAACGGATCATCGGCCATCACGCACTCCTCTTTTCGTTCGGTTCGCTGTCCCGCAAGCGCCCCGCGCGCATCCGTAACGGGCACCCGTCTTCGTTGGATAGTTCGATTGCCACAACCAACGCATCCGCTTCTCGACGCTGAGGTTGCGTTCATGCAGTTAGCCCGACTCCCACTCTACAACGGGCAGAATGGCTTTGCGTTTACCAAGGTCGGATAACAAAACGGACCGACCAGCCGCCCGGCGCGACCCGCCTTGGCTCAAGAACCGATCCCAGCAATCGCAGCAATGCGGTTCGCACTCGGTCAGGCACTACGACCATAGCGACCACGATCCGATTTCCTTCCCAATTGCATCCACCTGGAGCGAGAATTGCATTTCGAGTTTCGCAAGAAACAGGCCAACCGGCGAGCGCTGTCTGTCCGATCGAAAATGTCAGCAAGTTCAGCGTGGTAACGGATCTGTCAAGGAGCTTTGACGAGCGGCGTTGGAAAACGAGCTACGAAATGTCGGAGCTTCTACGAAATGTCGGAGTACGTTGGCGGGTCTTTCGATTGCGCATGGTTCCGTGAGCAAACAACCGGGATTGAGGTGGATCAAACGCAGGCGAACGTTGCTGCTCAAAGATATTCAAAAATCGTAAATCGAGGACCGCCACGAAATCAGCGGTCCTGTGCGCGGAGGAAACGACATTTCAAATACCCTCACTCTTCAGACCTTGAAGAAATTCTCCGGATCGATGATCAAGCAATCGATCAGGCGGAGGATCGTCGCCATCGCTGTCGGATTGATCGTTCTCATGATGGCGACGTCTGTCCTGTCGATGGTGATGGTTGGACGGGTCGGCCATCTGCTCGACGAACTGACCGCCAGGTATATTCCGGCCAACGCGCATTTGACGCGCATCGACATCCTGTCGCTCGAACGAGCGCTCGCGCTGCGCAGGATGGTCATCGCAAAGATGCAGGAGCCGCCCGACGAGCTCGGCTACAAAGTTCGCAAGCAGCTCTACGATGCGAAAGACGCTGAAGTCGACGGCGAGGCGCAGGCTGCGCGCACACTGATCAACGCCACCATTGAAGACACAAGCACGCCCTCCGACAACGCTGCGCTGGCCCGCATTGACAGCCGGATCGATAGTCTGGTGAGTGAATCCCGCCGCCACTTGAGGCAGGCGTCGGGCCAATTGATCCAGCAGCTTGATGCGCGAGACTTCGCAGCAGTCAGACGCAGTCTGGCGGAAGCCGATGCGCTTCGCGACGAACTCACCGAAGGACTCGACGCCGTTCGCAACGACATGCTGAAGGTGAACTACGGCGCGATCGCGACGATCCGGGCTGAGCAGACCCAGGCGGTACTGATCTCAGTGATTGTGACGACGCTTGCCGCCATTGTCGGATTGATTTTCGCCAACCTTGTCAGCGGCGGAATCATTCGTTCCGTCCGGCAATTGCTGGAAGGCACGCGCGCGGTCGAGGCAGGCCACCTGGATCAATCCATCGCCGTAACGACCGCGGATGAAATTGGACAACTCGCCGGAGCGTTCAACAGGATGGTCGTGCAGCTGCGCGATAACCAGCGCGTCAGAGAAACGTTCGGCAAATATATCGATCCGCGTGTCGTCGAGGGGTTGATCGATCGCCCGACCCTGACCGCAGCCGAAGGTCAGCGCCGGGTGATGACGGTGCTGTTCTGTGACCTCAAGGGATTCACCAGCCTGAGCGAAGGCATGACGCCGCAAGGCCTCGTCAAGGTGATGAATCGCTATCTTTCGGTCATGTCCGAACCAATCCGAACCAATCGAGGCATCATCGACAAATATATCGGCGACGGCATCATGGCCTATTGGGGGCCTCCGTTCGTGAGCGAAACCGACCATGCACGTTTTGCATGTCTTGCCGCTCAGGAAATGATCGAACACATCGCAACGCTGCGCCAGGACATACCCGAGCTGCTCGGCGTGCGCGGCACTCCCATGGAGAAATGCGACTTGAGGATCGGCGTTGCGACGGGCGAAGCCCTGGTCGGCAGTATCGGCTCCGACGTCATGATGAGTTATACGGTAATGGGCGATGTCGTGAATCTTGCCTCCCGCCTGGAGGGCGCGAACAAGGTGTATGGCACCCGCAACCTGGTTTCCGAGAGAACAATCGCAGCCGCCGGCGACAGCGTCGAGGTTCGAGAGATTGATCGGGTCGTGGTAGCCGGCCACACTCATTCGGAAGTCGTATTTGAGATCCTGGGGCGCAAGGACGAGCTCACGCCTCACCAAAAGTCATCTCGCGATAAATATCGGGAAGGGCTCGCTGCCTATCGAGAACGGCGATGGGATGACGCGCTTAGCGCCCTCAATGCGACGATCGAGCTGATGCCCAACGACGGGCCGTCGATGGCCCTGATCAAACGAATCGATGGCCTCAAGGCAAATCCGCCGTCCCCGAATTGGGACGGGTCGTGGCATCTCGAAAAGTAGCTGCCAGTGCAGTTCGACGGATGGCCTCGACGGATTTGGCGGATTTTCCGTGGCGCATGGCTTGCGACCGCCGTCAAAACAAGAAGGGATTGACTGAAACGGATATTTTTCCGTTCGGCGAGGCATACTGCGCAGGGCAAACAGCCCACCAGCGATGCTTGCGATGATTACTGAACTGATGGCTTGATCGCTCGTCGCAGTTCGCGAACGAGGCCCTCGACGCTCCGATCATCCGGCGCGATCGCCGCCAGCTGCTCTGCATAGCCGAGCGCTGCGGTTGTGTCTCCGGCCTCACGGCTGAACGAAACGAGTGCCAGCAGAATATCGCGATTGCTTGGATGGCTCTTCAGGCTTTCCTTCAGTACCGTCATGGCTTCATCGCGCTTGCCGGCGGAATGCAAGGCAACCCCATAGACATATTGATACCGAGCATCGCCCGGGTCCAGCTCGGCTGCCCGTTGAAATTCGGCGAGCGCGGCGTCCGAGTGCTTGAGTCTCGTCTGCGTCAGGCCCAGCGCGTGATGCGCCGCTGCGGCGCGCGGAGAAACGGCGATTGCAGCGCGCAGAACACTTTCGCCGTCGCCGTCCCGGCCGAGTTGGCGGTAGAGGTCGGACAGATTGACAGCCGCAGCCGCATATTGTGGGCTAAGCTTCAGCGCAGCCTTGTACTCCGCCTCGGCATCGCTCGCCTGTCCTCGCTGCGCGAGGAAATTTCCGAGGGTCGTACGAGCCTCTGGTCTGTCGGCATTGAAGCGCTGCGCGGCGATGAACTCCTTTGCCGCCCGATCGAAGCCGTCGCGATCAGCCGGCGGCTGGCTCGCGGTCGGGACCGCCGCAAGCAGCGAGGCGGTCCTGATACGCACGCCGCGAACCGGATCGGCGAGAAGCGAGGAAACCATCGGCCAGATCTGGCCGGGCGGCAGGTCTTCCAGCATGTCGAGGGCGCCGGTCCGAACCATCGGATCGGGATCGGCGAGCGCCGCCTTCGCCACCGCGATATTCTGAGGCGAGACTCGCGAAGCCAGTTCGTCGAGTGCGCTGGCGCGGGCGACGGCGGGCGCATTACCGTCAGCCGCAACAACGGCAAGCAGCGCGGCGGCGTCCATCGCGTCCGTGCGCGCCGCGTGAAACGCCCCCGCATAGGTCTGAAAACCCTCGCGGTTGGCACCGAACCACGCTTCGACGTTGGCCGCGGCCCATTGCGGTGACTTGTCGCCATGGCAGCCGTTACAGGCATTCGGGGTGCCGAGCTTGACCGAAAGATCAGGCCTTGGGACTCGAAAGGAATGATCGTGGCGCGGATCGATCACCATGTAGGTACGCGCCTGCATATGGCAGGAGATGCAGGTGGGCGGTGAATCGACGCCCGCGTGATGGCGATGCGCCGCGCGGGCATATTTGTCGGCGGCATGGCATTGCAGGCAGACCCCTTCTGCGGAGGCTCGAAGCTTGGAACTGTGCGGATCGTGGCAGTCGCTGCAGGTGACCCCAGCGGCAAACATCCTGCTCTGCTTGAACGGTGTATAGTTATACGGCTCCTCCACGTCCCGGATCTGACCGTCGGCATGATAAGTGGTGCGCGCGAGAGCCTCGACCACGTTTGTCTGCGACAGCCATTGCCCGGGCACCCAATCCTCGCTGAAACCGGCACGCCGGGCGTGGCACAAGCCGCAGGTCTCCACTTCCTTGCGAAGGATGGCCGGCGCGAGACTGCGCCGCGCCGTCCGGGTCTGCGGATCGATCGGCCAGGCGACATTATGGCGCTCATCGAAATCGACCGGCAGCCCCTTGCTCGACTCCTCGCGCTTGCCAAACGGCCACCAGCTCTTTTGATCGTGCGCCCAGGCGACGTGACGGGAGCCTTGGCCATGACAGGCTTCACAACCCACGCTGATCTCCGCCCAGGCCGTCGCGAAGCGATCGGTCTTGGCGTCGTAGTTCTTGGCGAGGCCGGTCGAGTGGCATTCCGCGCACATGAAATTCCAGTTCTGACTCAGCCTGGTCCAGTGCAGCACATCGTCATGCTTGATCTCCTCGTCAGGATAGAGATGAAACCAGCGCTGGCCGCCTCTCTCCTGTGGACGGCTGTCCCAGGCGAGCGGCAAGGCCTGGATGCGGCCATCGGGAAATTCGACGAGATATTGCTGCAGCGGATCGATACCGAAGGTGTATTTCACTTCGAATACGGCAAGCTTGCCGTCAGCCCCGTCGGTTTCGACCAGAAACTTGCGGTCCTTGCGGAAGAAGCGGGAATGGACGCCGTAATAGTCGAAGCTGGCGTCGTTGAAATTCCCGATTACGGTCTTTTCCGTAGCGTGCTGCATCGCAGCCTTGTGCTGCGATGCGTCCCACAATTTGGCTTCCGCCCGGTGGCAGCCTGAGCAGGTCTCGCTCCCCACGAAGGTTACGGCGGACGAATTCTGTCCAGAGACGTCCTTGGTACTGCGAAGCTGAAAGCTAAGACCGCCGATGATGACGAACACAGCGGCGATTGCCATAGTGATCCAAATCGAGCGACGCGATAATAGAGCCTCGAACTGGGCTATGCCAGGTTTTCGCAACGGCGCCACCGGCTGGGGTTGCCCGGCAGGTCTCTTCCGCGATGCATCCTTGTCGCCGGCCTTCCGCCGCTTGCGCGCCACCGGAATTTCCTTTCAGCGCTTGACCGCTTGACCGCTTGACCAGAACCACTCCTCCGTCACGAGCCTCGCGCATCATCTGCTGAGCTATCTCGAAGTCAAGAGCGAGCGGATCAGTCTCTTGGCAAGCGCTTTGGGACTTTCAAGCTGGGCGATGACCTCGATGCGCCGTTTGTCAGGCGGCCTCTTTGAAGCGCAGCCCGCGATGTAGCGCTCGATGATCATCATGTTTTACTCCTAGACGAGAAGACCCTCGTCCATCTACAGGGTCAGGCCCTCGCCTCCTCCACCCAACGATGAGCACGCCGGGCGCCTCACGTCAGTAGCCGCTGTCGAGCCATTTGTAAGTCGAAGACAAGAGAGCTGGAAGATAGACCGTTGGGCTCGCTGAACAGCGGGCGATCGCCGCCAAAGCTGCGTCGTCCATTGATATAGATCAAAGCGACATGCCAGTGCGCTTTCATTTTCGAAATAATGGCTGGGGGCCTAACCTACTTAGGAGATCAGCCATGTTGAAGACGATAGCGATCGGAACAGCTGCACTCTTCCTTACTGCCTCTTCGATTGCCAACGCGCAATCCTCCCAAACCTCTTCTGCAGCGACACCGGAACGGGTAAGTGCGACTGACCAGAATACGCTCACGGACATGAGGGTTGATCTGGTAAAGGCCGCATTGCAGCTGACGCCTGAGCAGGAAAAATACTGGCCGGCGGTAGATAGCGCGCTTCGTGCCAGTGCGGAGGATCGGAGAGCCCGTATTGCAAAAATCCAGGAAACAGTGGGTAGAGCGGCCGACCAAAGCCGTATCGAAGTCCTGCGCAATCGCGACCCCATCGCCTTTTTGCAACGACGCTCGCAAGCATTGGCTCAGCGATCAGCCGATTTGGATAAGCTCGCCGAGGCGTGGCAGCCACTCTACAACACGCTTAGCCAAGAACAGCGACAGCGCATGGCGGCGCTCGCGATCTTTGTGGTCCATGAGATGAGTGATGCGGTAGAGCGGCGCCGTGCGCAGTTTCAGGACAACGAGGACTGAAGCACACTAGTTCGATGCTTCGGCTTTAACCACGTGTGCTTCGACCGTTTTGCTGCAGCAGGGGCGATATCTGCGCTCTTGTGAAAGGGTTTCGGATGCCGGCCGCACGAGTGACGGTGCCGGCCGTCGTCCGAAAGCCCAAGGGTGGAAATCGCGCGTAACCGAACCGAGCGTAGCATTCGCTCCGCCCGGCATTACCCGTCTCCGCCATCCATGATGGCGAATGGATGCGTTAGCTTGAAAGGGAAGATTGATGAGAAATCAATTAGTGATTATTGCCGCAATTACGATGACTTGTTTGGCAATGGCCGATCCCGCGAGAGCCATCAATCTGGAGGGCCCATGGGCCACGGACGCAACTGTTTGCGGCAAGGTCTTTGCCAATAAGGGCGGCAGCATATCCTTCCAGCCGGGTTCCGATGAGTTCGGCGGCGGCTTCATCATGGAAGGAAACAAAGTCCGCGGGCAAATGCAGACCTGCACCATCAAAGCGCGAAAGGAAGACGGCAACGTCATCCATTTCCTTGCCGCATGCGCGAGCGATATCATGGCATCGAACGTTCAATTTAGCGCAAGGGTGATCGATAACAATACGATTGCACGCATTTTTCCGGGAATGCCGGACGAACTCAGCATGAGGTATTCGCGCTGTTCGATGTAACTTGGCGAGTCAAGGGTGTCGCCCACCGCTTGACTTGGTTGGGGGCAAGTTGGGGATGGAGAATGGCGCCGCAGAGGATCGATTGACTGCGGCTGCATTGCCGGGCGCCAGCAAGGAGCAAAATACGAAGTAACCTATTCGAAGGTGCGAAGCCAGCCGATCGCACCTCAGCGCGCTATCGGGGCTGAGGAGTTTTATCCGATGGCAATGACACGCGTGGCGGCCATAGCATTTTGCTTCCTGGAAATCGCGTTCGCTACGACCGCGTTCGCTAAGCCTCATCGCAAGGTGGCGCCCGTCCATGATGTTCGAGGAACCTCGCCGCCCCCGGTTGATGGCCGCCGCGTCGGCTTCGTCTTGAGGCAGGATCGGTTCGATCGAAATAATCCAAACAACCTGAGATCCGATTGACCAAGTCCACCTGCTCAACCTGGCAGTTCTAAGGGTCCATCTTGTGGACGCTCGGTCGGCTTTCATCTGAACCCGCATACCCTCGTGGGAGGACAGGATGTTGATCTCATTCTCAACCATCGTGCTGGCTTCGCAATTGTTCATGACTGTTGCGGACGATGTTCCAGAGTTTGATATTGCGTTGGGCTGCCGAGCTGACAACACGAATACGTCCGGCCTCGGCGCGGGATTGGATGAAACGACGAAAGGTTGCATCCATGATGAAAAGGCAGCTCGCGATCAGCTTCAGGCGCGTTGGCCGCAGTTTTCCCCCTCCGATCGCGCTATGTGTACTACCAATGTGACCGATGTCGGCGGAGCGTCATTCAGCTACGTTGATTTATTGAGGTGTGTGCAAGACGAACAGCCTGCAAGAAAGATCAAGAACTGATCAGCCGCGAGTAGGGTTTTGGGAGGCAAACTCGACGCCGGCTACCAGCAATTCGGGACGCGCGGAAATCGTTCGCAGGGAACGCTCGCAGACGCCCCCGCTTACGAAAGTACGGCGGGTTGACGCCGCAGCTTCTGTAGACGCAAAGCAAGGTGCGAGTGCGCTTTCACCACGCTATGCCTGCCCTCAACTCGGGGTTCATGAGCATACTTTCATGACGAGGGCTCGACTTGACTGCACTGAGCCGACCTGAGCCGACGCAAGACTCACGACGAGAGCCGCTCATCAAGACACTAACCCGGCCCCGAAGTCTCGGCGCAACGAACCAAATCAACGCGGCCAGTTGAATTGCCACGCAAATCCCGAACGCCAACGCGAGTTGGGCCGCGACGAACAGGGTCGCGATCACAGCGAGCACCTTTTCAAGTCCTGCATTCTGCCGCGAGAGACGATGTGCCAGCCTGCCACATAGCACCACAGCCATGACAAACATGGTAGGTGGGGATGGATTCTCGATCAAAAATCTTCCACGTCCCCAAGGCAGGGAGCTGCCCACAATCCCTGCATCGACCAGGCTGATCCGATGTATGTCGCCGACAACGGGGCGAGCCTGACGAAGCGCGCATTTCCGAAGATGGTCTTCAGACCAAGCGGGGTTGCCGCCCCCTGAGGCGGCCTTTGCCGTTCGGGCGCCACAAGGAGGATAAGGATCGCGGTGCCAGCTGTCGTGGCCGCCAGCAGGAAAAACATTCCACGCCAGTCGACCTGCTCCAACAGCCGATCTGCGGGAATTGCGCTTACTGCCCCGAGCGCGCCGAACATTATCATGTAGCGCCAGGCTCGAGCGGTCTCGACAATGGTGTTCTAACAGTTAAGGCCTCCAGGGAGAGTTTTGTCTTGATCTGCATCAATGCTCAATCGCTGGATGCGATCAGGAAGATATACTGTCGTGCGTATGGGAGGATGTTGCAATGAATATGTGCAAGACCCTTACTGCGATCGTTTCTGCCCTCCTCGTCTCGGCACCGGCGCTCGCGCAGCAAACGCAACAGGCTGTGCCGCTTCCGGGCTCACCCGGTGGGACAATCACCATCCCCGGCGATCAGCTTCCACCACCGCCGCAGAAATTCGGCGGCAAGATCGAGCGCGATGCCAAGGATTCCAAACCATATTGGCCCGCGCGCGTGGTCCCGCCCAAGGGCGCGCCGAATGTGCTGCTGATCATCACCGACGACGCCGGCTATGGCGTCCCGAGCACCTTCGGCGGTGTCATTCCAACTCCCGCACTCGACCGCATTGCGCAGAACGGTCTGCGCTACACCAACTTTCATTCGACCGCGCTGTGCTCGCCGACACGCGCCGCGTTGATCACCGGGCGCAACCATCATTCAGTGGGTTATGGAGTCGTCGCCGAGCAGGCGACCGGCTATCCCGGCTATGACAGCGTCATCACCAAGGACAAGGCTACGATCGGCCGCATCCTGACCGACAATGGCTATCACACGGCATGGTTCGGGAAGAACCACAACACGCCGGAATACCAGTCTTCGCAGGCCGGCCCGTTCGATCAATGGCCGACCGGCATGGGTTTCGAATATTTCTACGGCTTCATGGGTGGCGATACCAGCCAGTGGGACCCGGGCAACCTCGTCCGCAACACCACGCCAATCTACCCGTTCGTCGGCAATCCGAAATGGAATCTGATGACTGCGATGGCCGATGAGGCGATCGATTATGTGAACCGGATGAATGCATTGTCCCCGGACACCCCATTCTTCATCAAATTCGCACCGGGTGCGACCCATGCGCCGCATCATCCCACGCCGGAGTGGATCAAGAAGATCAGCGACATGCACCTATTCGATCAGGGCTGGAACAAGCTGCGCGAGCAGATCTTTGCCAACCAGCAGCGGCTTGGCGTCATCCCGCCGACGGCAAAACTGACGCCATGGCCGGACGATCTGATCAAGAGCTGGGATAAGCTTTCCGATGACGAGAAGAAGCTCTTCATTCACCAGGCGGAAGTTTTTGCTGCCTACGCGGCCTATGCCGACGACGAGATCGGGCGCGTCATCCAGTCGATCGACGATTTGGGGAAGCTGGACAACACCTTGGTGATCTATATCGAAGGCGACAACGGCACCAGCGCCGAGGGAACGCTGAAGGGCACACCGAATGAAATCGCCATGTTCAACGGCGCCAACCCGACCGTCGAGCAGCAGCTGAAATATTTCTACGACATCTGGGGCACCGAGAAGACCTACAACCACATGTCGGTCGGCTGGGCCTGGGCCTTCGATACGCCGTTCTCCTGGACCAAGCAGATTGTCTCGCACTTCGGCGGCACCCGCCAGGGGATGGCGATTTCCTGGCCGGCGATCATAAAGAACAAGGGCGGCATCCGCAACCAGTTCCATCATGTCATCGACATCGTGCCGACGATCCTGGAAGCCGCCCATATCCAGGAGCCCAAGATCGTGGACGGCATCCCGCAGAAGCCGATCGAGGGTGTCAGCATGGCATACACCTTCGACGCAAAGAACGCGAACGCGCCATCCACCCACACCACCCAGTACTTCGAGATGATGGGCGACCGCGCGATCTATCATGACGGGTGGATCGCCAGCACCAAGGTCATGCGCGTGCCTTGGGACAACAAGAACCCGACAGCCAACGTGCTCGACTATCCTTGGGAGCTCTACGACCTAAGCAAGGACTGGACTCAATATGAGGACGTCGCTGCCAAGTACCCGGACAAGCTGAAGGAGCTGCAGGCTCTGTTCTGGCAGGAGGCCGAAAAGTATCAGGTCGAGCCGCTCGATTCCTCGTTCGTTTCGCGAGCAATTACCCCGCGGCCGAGCCTCAGCGCGGGTCGCACCGAGTTCAGCTGGATTCGGCCGATGACGAGCGTGCCTAACGGCGACGCGCCCAGCATCTTGAATGCGTCCTACAACTTCAAGGCAGAGATAGAGGTGCCGCAAGGCGGCGCCGAAGGGATGCTTATCACCCAGGGTGGCCGCTTCGGCGGATACGGCTTCTACGTGCTCCAGAGCAAGCCGGTCTTTCTCTGGAACCTGGTCGACCTCAAGCGTATCCGGTGGGAGGGACCGGAACTCGCGCCCGGCAAACACGTGCTGGAATTCGACTTCCGCTATGACGGCCTTGGGCCGGGAACGCTCGCCTTCGGTAACTACAGCGGCATCGGCCAGGGTGGCACCGGCGTCCTGAAGGTGGACAGGAATGAAGTCGCAACGCAAAAAATGGAGCACACAATTCCATTCATTCTGCAATTCGACGAGAGCATGGATGTCGGCTCGGATACCGGCTCGCCTGTGAGCGACGACTACCAGGTCCCGTTCGCGTTCACTGGAAAGCTCGATCGGATCACGCTGACGATCGACCGGCCGAAGCTGAGCCCGGCCGACATCAAGCGCCTTGAGGATACCGCGCGAGCCGCCGGTGATGGCGTCTCGATGCAGTCCGCCGCATCCACGGCGCAGACCGTTGGTCAAGCGCAGGTTTCAGGCAGCGATACCGGGATCGGCTTGGCGGGAAAGATCGACGTGCAAATGGACAAGCTCGAAGCCTGTCGCAAGCAAGCACTTGCCCAGAACCTCGGATTTGCCGAGCGAATGGCCTTCGTTCGCGGCTGCATGCAGTGACATGGCATCCCGCGATGCGGACATTCCATCAAGGAGCGCTCAACGCGGGACTCGGTCCCGCGTTGTAAATTGCTTGTCGCGCACAGCAAACCGGACATAGGGATGGGCAAACATAATGCGTTGATACTGGCCGCCTTGGCTCTTGTTGCGAGCGGCGCGTCAGCGAGAGCGCAACAGCCATCGGGTACGGAAACCCCATCCGATATGCTCGCTGCGCAAATCCGGTTGCAGGGCTTTGCCTGTGACAGGCCGCTTGGCGCGACCAGAGACACCAGGCGATCGAAGCCGGATCACGCCATCTGGGTCTTGAAATGCGGCAACGCAACCTACCGGGTGAGCCGCGCCCCTGACATGGCAGCGAAGGTGGAGCCGCTCCCAGCCCTCCGTTCCTCAAAGCCGCAAAACAGCACCAGATGAAAACGTGACTGAGCTCTTCCCGGCAACCCCTTCCATTGACCAACTCGGCCGCATCATTGCCAATGTGGCGGCTCCAGCGTTTCTGCTAGGCGCCGTTGCCGCATTTATTTCGGTGTTGATTTCCAGGATCAACCGCGTGATCGACCGCTCGCAGTTCATTCACGGCATAGCGCAGGATGAACCCTCCAGATCTTTCCTCAAGGTCGACCTGCCCCGGTTGAAACGCCGCGCCGCACTTTTGAACCGTTCGCTGTTTTGCTCCGTTCTCGCGGCGATCCTCACCGCTCTCATCATTATCGTGGCCTTTATCAGCGCGCTCTTCAATGTAGCGCATGAGTATGGGGTGGCAATCCTGTTCATGGCCGCGCTGATCATGTTCTGCGTCTCTCTGGTCGATCTCGCGCGGGAGACAAGAATCGCGCTTCATGACAACGATTTGCGCGTGTAAGCCAGGAAGCAGCCAGGGCCCCTTTGTCGGCGGTCAGACTTGCAGCGGTTGTCATCAGGCGGAATCCAAGCCGTGGCAGCCCCTCGCAGCACCGGCGCGATGGATCGTAACCGGTATGAGCTACCACGTCTGCGGCGGTCAGCGCGCGCGAGGGTAGCGTGTGGGCATCCAGTATTGGCGCATGGCCTCAACGACGGTCGGGATGTCGGCATGGGCGTTGCGCAGGAATTCTTCGGTCTCGCGGCCCGTTCTTGGTGGCCCGAGCAGTGGGCGCCCCTGCTCGTCGACGCAATGCAGCAGGATGGGCAGGAGCAGGCCGTGATTGATGTTGCTGATGTCGAGCAGCGGGGCCCAGGCCGATAGTCTCAGCCGCATGGCGGCATGGAATCCGCGGCACCACGGCCGCGCGTCGACATCGCCATTCGACTTGTGCGCATGGATCGGCGCGAATCGATGTGGAGCGGTCGAAAGCGTGTTGCTGATGTCGTTGTGACGCAGCGCGACGGCAGAAATCGCGGCGAACTCCGGCGTGCCGCCGTGGTTGAATGCATCGGCGTCGATGGCGAGTAGCGGGCAGATCCAGTCGAGCGGGCCGATCGACACCGGTCCGGCCACGATCGCGGCGACGTAGCCGTCGAGCGTGGGGAGACTGGTGGCTGTGGGATGCCGCTCGGCGCGCGCCTGCAGCCAGCGCTCGAGCTCGTCCAGCGGCATCGCGGCTGCCGCCATCGAAGATGACGAGGGCGATGACGAACGACGGCGCCGGCTCATGCGGCCACCCGTGCGCCGAGCTCGCGGGCCGCCTTCCAGTTCCAGGCCAGAAGTTCGTGCAACTGGTGGCTCTTGGTCCGACCGGAGACGATGCGCTCCAGCACATCGGCCAGGTAGGCCTGCGGATCGAGCTCGTGGAGCTTTGCCGTGTTGACCAGCGATGCCAGGATGGCCCAGCTCTCGGCGCCGCCCTCGCTGCCGCTGAACAACGAGTTGCGGCGGCCCATTGCAATCGGGCGCATCGAACGCTCGACCGTATTGGTGTCGACCTCGACGCGCCCGTCGTCGAGGAACAGTGTCAGCCCCTCCCAGTGATTGAGCGCATAGTTGATGGCCCCAGCGAGCGGCGACTGGGAGAACAGCTGGTCCAGCATCGAGCCCAGTCGTGCCTTCAGCGCCTCCATCAGCGGTGCGGTCGTGGTACGGCGGGCCGCAAGCCGCTGCTCGGCGCTCGAGCCGCGGATCTCGGCCTCGACGGCGTAGACCGCCTGCAGGCGCTCGATCACCTCATGAGCGAATGGCGACCGCGTCGTCTTGTACACCTCAACGAATTTGCGCCGAGCATGGGCGAGGCAGAAAGCCAGCCGGATCGCGCCGCCATGACCGCGCGCAAGCGCCTTGTAGGCGGCATAGCCGTCCACCTGCAGGATGCCGGAGAAGCCCGTCAATTGCCCGGCGATCTCGTCGGTGCCGCGGCCGCCGGCGAACACGTAGGCGACCGCTGGCGGCGACGGGCCGCCCCACGGTCGATCATCCATCGCATGCGCCCAGAATTGGCAGGTCCGAGGGCGATGCCGCCCGGGATCGAGCACCGGCATCGGTGTCTCGTCGCAGAACAACCGCGGCGAAGCCTGGATTGTCCGCAATTGAAGCTCGTAAAGGCTCCTGAGCCACCAGGCCGCACGCTTCACCCAGCCGGCAAGCGTCGCGCGGTCGAGATGAATGCCCTGGCCGGCCAGGATCTGCACCTGGCGGTACAGCGGCAGATACCAGGCGAACTTCGAGACCACCACATGGGCCACGAGGGCCGTCGAGGCCATGCCGCCCTCGATCAGGCGCGGCTGCACCTTCGCCTGGACCACACCATCGGTGCAGCCGCGGCAGGCATATTTGGGACGGATCGTGCGCAGCACGCGCAGGATCGCCGGAATCACGTCCAGCACCTCGCTGATGTCCTCACCGATCCGGTGCAGAACGCCCTGGCAGCACGGGCATGCCGTCACGTCGGGCTCGATCACCTGCTCGCAGCGCGGCAAATGCTTGGGCAGCGCACCGATGTTGCGGCGTGCCTTCCTGCGCGGCTTAACCGGCGACTTCGCCGCCGAGGCGTCGTCGTTGGCTGGCACAGGCGGCGTGGCGTCGGTGGCGAGATCGTCCAGCTCGAGCGCGAGTTGCTCGGCCACGATCACCGCAAGCCGCTCCGAGCGTTTGCCGAAGATCATCTCCTTCAGCGTCTGCATCGCCAGGCGCAGCTTCTCGTTCTCGGCGTCGAGCGCGAGCACCATCTCGGTCAGAGCCGCCGGATCGGTCGGAAGAGCGTCGGGACGAATCGACATGATCAAAGACATACATGCGCTCGCCACGGGTTCCAGCCAAATCCTCATCCGACAACAGCCGGTTGCCTCACAGGCTTTGGCGAGACCCGCGTCCAGTCGAGTCCGTCGAGCAGCATCGCGAGTTGCGTTGCGCTCAGATGCACGACGCCGTCGCGGATTGGCGGCCAGGTGAAACTCCCTTGCTGCAGCCACTTCGTCACCAGCACCATGCCGCTGCCATCCCACGCCAGAAGCTTCACTCTGTCCGCGCGCTTGCTGCGGAACACGAAAACATCGCCGCAATACGGGTTCGCGCGCAGCGCCTCGCTCACCAGCGCTGACAAGGTGTGCACCGATTTGCGAAAGTCGACCGGCTGTGCCGCCACCACGACCTTGAGGTCGGGCCGCAGCGCGATCATCGACCGTCTCTGAGCACCGACAGCACGGTACAAAGCGTCGCGGCATCCGCTCCAGGTTCGACGCGAATGCGCGCCCCCTTCACCTCGATCTCGATCGCACCAGGCGTGTCCGGTCGCGGCACGATTTGCGGCCGTGTCGGGACCGGCGCAGGTCCAGCACTGCCGCGCTCGCCCGGAACTCCGGCGCTCTGCTCCGCCTCGATCCGCAACGGCACGAAGCTCGGCAGCTTGCCGCCGGCCGCGGCAAATTGCCGACGCCACGTCGTCAACAGCCCGCGAACCACGCCATGGCGTCGCGCCACCTCGGAAATGTTGGCACCAGCCTCGAAGCTCTCGGCGACGATCCGGGCCTTCTCCTCCGCTGTCCAGGGCCGTCGCCGGCGCTGACCCGTGATCACCTCGATACGACGATAAGCGCCGCCTTCATGCCTGGCATCAAGCATGGCTTCATGCATGGCATCTGCCATAGCCCACCTCCAAAAAACAGGTCATGACAGGCTGTATCGCAGCTCAGTCGCGCGATGCCCAGGTGGGGGGCTCGTGCCGGTTACGATGGATCATGCGACGGAAATCTCCGTCGTTGGCGACTTCAACGATGCGACCGTTGACTATGCGGGCACGCGCTCGCGCTTCTTCCGGGACAACGGAAACTTTCTGGTCGGAACGGACGGTCCGGACGGCAAGCTCGCGAAGTGAACTACACTTTCGGGGTCGATCCGCTCCAGCAATATCTGATCGAATTCGCGGACGGTCGGATCCGGGCGCTGTCGATCGCCTGGGATATCAGGCCCAAGGAGCAAGGTGGGCAACGCTGGTTCGTCTGGCGGCACTCGACTATGCCGAGCGCCTTGCGCAGCTAAATCCCGACGACCCCGCTTGCGGGCCACCATCAATGAGCTTCGTCGTCATAACCCGGCCCGGCCCCCTGACGCACTCGGAGAATTGGCCTACTTGCGGACAAAATAGAGCGGCGTCCTTAGAGTCAACTGATACGACGGCTTCGGCAACCACATGATCTGGGCCGTGACACCAAACAGACGATTGTCGTTGTCGTCCATCCGGTCGAGATCGAGCCTTAGGATCGGCTGGGTGAAGGGCTGGATCGGTGTCAGGTTCAGGAGCTGTGCGCCGCCGAAGTGCTGTACGCCGACGCGTCCAGTGAATTTCCAATTGCTGTCCCACTGATAGTAGCCGCCGGCATAGCCGATGATATTCGGATGGATCCGGGCAAGCGCGGTCGCGATGGCGAGTTAGCGCGCAGCTTGTGTAGACCGCGGCACCTGGTTCAGGCAATTCGATCTGTCCTATTACGCGTCGCCAGGTCCATCTCAAACGCTTGCTTTCCCTTTGTGGCCCATAGCTCACGAGCATGTTCACGCTGATCGCTTTGGAGCTTTTCAGCCATCCAAAGCAGCGCGCCGTAGATAGTGGCGCGATCATCGCCAGTCAGTCCCACGATACCGGCTTTGACGATGAGGCCACCCAGTTCGATAAGATGCCGCGTGCGCTTGCCGCGCTCGACCTGCCACGTGCGCATGTCATGCCGCGCCCTTGCGGCCCGATGCCGGTTGCGCGCCGCCCGGTTGCGCAGGAGCGCCGTCTGTGTTGCGGTCAGTTGTTGGTGCATTGCGCCGCGCCCGGCTTTGAAAGAACGCGGCCCCGCGCCTGGCCCACGCCTCCCTCTTTCCGGCCTCCTTCGTCTCGGCCAGCACGATCAGCGCTCCAGCCAGTTCATCGGCGCTGAGCGCGTCAGCCCCCGTGGCAATGACGAGTTCGCCAAGCTGCTGCACCTTGCGGCTCTTGAGGTCACGTGCCTTGTCTCCCAGTGCTTGCAGTTCGGCGTCAAAGTCCCTTGGCTTACGCACTATCGTCTCCATAACTGTTGATGGAGAATTGATAGTCCAGCGCCACGCCGAATGCTTTAAGATTGTCAGGACGGTCTGGCACCGGATGGTCCCTCCCGAGAATTTTTCGAGGGAGGGCGCGCTTATACGTCGTGCCGACGTACGGCTTGCCGTGTAGATGATTCGGCCGCGATGGCGATCTATCATCTTCACGTCAAGGTCATTGGCCGTAAGTCCGGCTCTAGCGCAGTGGCGTCAGCCGCCTACCGCTCGGGCTCGCGGCTGCGCGACGAGAGGCTCGGGCGTGATCAGGATTTTTCCGCCAAGCGCGGCGTCGTCCATTCCGAGGTGCTGCTGCCGGAGAATGCGCCGGAGACATGGAGCGACCGCGAACGGCTCTGGAACGATGTCGAGGCGTTCGAGATCCGCAAGGACGCGCAGCTTGCCCGCGAGATCGAGTTCGCCCTTCCGCGCGAGTTGAATGAGGCACAGGGCATCGAACTCGCCCGCGACTTTGTACGGGGCGAGTTTGTTGAGCGGGGCATGATCGCGGATCTCAACGTGCATTGGGACATGGCCGAGGACGGCATGGCCAAACCCCATGCTCATGTCATGCTGACAATGCGCGCGGTGGACCAGCACGGTTTTGGTCAGAAGGTACGAGACTGGAACCGCACCGAGATGGTGGTGCGCTGGCGCAGACGCTGGGCCGAGCTTGCCAACGAGCGCCTGGCCGAACTCGACATCGACGCGCGCATCGACCATCGCAGCCTCGAAGCCCAGGGCATCGCGCTCGAGCCGCAAACCCAGATCGGGGCGCCCGCCAGGCGCATCGAGGATCGGGGCATCGCGGGCGAAGGGACCGCCGCCGACCGCGCCGAACTGCACCGCGAGATCGCCCGCGGCAATGGGATGCGGATCATCGCCGATCCGTCGTTTGGATTGGAGGCGATCACCCAGCAGCAATCGACCTTCACGCAGCGCGACATGGCGAAATTCGCGCATCGCAATAGCGACGGGATCGACCAGTTCAACGAGGTCATAGGTGCAATGCGCGGCGCCCCCGATCTGGTCGAACTCGGCAAGGACGCCCACGGCGAAGATCGCTTCACCACGCGCGAGATGATCGAAGCCGAACAGCGCCTGCACCGCGCCGCAGATCAGATGGCGGAACGGGAGCGCCACCAGGTGCGGGACAGGGATCGGGAGGCGGCGCTGGCGCGTGCCGAAGCGCGCGATCTTGTGCTGTCAGGCGAGCAGGCCGACGCGCTGGCGCATGTCACGGACGGGCGCGATTTGGGCGTCGTGGTCGGCCATGCCGGGACGGGAAAGAGCGCGATGCTGGGCGTGGCGCGGGAGGCCTGGGAAGCAGCGGGCTACGAGGTCCGGGGCGCGGCGCTATCCGGCATTGCCACGGAAAATCTCGAAAGCGGATCGGGTATATCCTCCCGCACCATTGCCAGCATGGAGCATGGCTGGGAACAAGGCCGTGATCCCCTCACCTCGCGCGATGTCTTGGTCATCGACGAGGCGGGCATGGTGGGCACGCGCCAGCTCGAGCGCGTGCTGTCCCATGCGGCAGAGGCCGGGGCGAAAGTGGTGCTGGTCGGCGACATCAGGCAGTTGCAATCCATCGAAGCCGGCGCGGCCTTCCGCTCGATCCATGAGCGCCACGGCGGGGCGGAACTCGGCGAGGTGCGCCGACAGCGCGAGGACTGGCAGCGGGACGCCACGCGCGATCTGGCCAAGGGCAGGACTGGTCATGCGCTGGAGGCTTATCGCTCCCATGGCATGGTGCATGAGGCCCAAACGCGGGAGCAGGCGCGCGGCGATCTGATCGACCGCTGGGACCGCGACCGGCAGGCAGCGCCGGAGCGCAGCCGGATCATTCTCACCCATACCAACGACGAGGTACGGGCGCTGAACGAGGCGGCGCGGGAACGGATGCGGGCTGCCGGCGATCTCGGGGATGAGGTCCGTGTGACGGTCGAACGCGGCGTGCGCCACTTCGCCGGCGGGGACCGCGTCATGTTCCTGCAGAACGAGCGCGGGCTTGGCGTGAAGAATGGCACGCTCGGGACCATCGAGCAGGTCAGTGCGCAATCCATGGCGGTGCAGACCGACGATGGCCGATCCGTTCGCTTCGACCTCAAGGATTACAACCGGATCGACCATGGTTATGCCGCGACCATCCACAAGGCGCAGGGCATGACGGTGGACCGCACCCACGTGCTGGCGACCCCGGGGATGGATTCCCATGGCAGCTATGTCGCCCTGTCGCGGCACCGCGAGGGCGTAGATCTTCATTACGGCCGCGACGATTTTGCCAGTCGGGACCGGCTTGTCCGTACCCTGTCCCGCGACCGCGCCAAGGACATGGCCTCGGACTACGAGCTTGCCGATCCGGTCCAGAGCTACGCCGAGCGGCGTGGGATCACCTTCCGCGAGCGCGTGGCCGAGATCGTGCGCAAGGTTGTGCCGGAGAAGCTGCGCGACATGTTCGACGGCCTTCGCTCTCCTGGAGATGCGCCCGGCCCGGATCGCGGAAGGAGGCCGGAGCGCGAAACGCCGGAAAGGGAAAGGAGCGGTACGGGAGCCGAGCAGCGCGATACCGAAGCGCCGGACAGGAAGGTGGCGTACGATCCGGAAGCGGAAGCGCGTCGCCTGCGGACCCGGGCGCTGGTGCGCCATGCCCGCGCTGTGGACGCGTTCTTCGAGGCACAGGAGATGGGCGGCAGCGCAAGTCCCGAGCAGGTGAAAGAACTCCAAAAGGCGCGCCGGGTTTTCGAGGAGGTGCGGCCCTACGGCTCGCACGACGCGGAAGCCGCCTACAAGAAGAACCCGGAGCTTGCCCGCGAGGCGGCTCGCGGCCAGCTCAACCGCGCCATCCGCGCCCTCCAGCTCGAAACCGAACTGCGGATCCATCCAGAACGCCGCGCCGACCGCTTTGTGGAGCGCTGGCAGAGGCTTGATCACACCAGCCAGCACCAGTATCAGGCCGGCGACATCTCCGGCTATAGGGCAACGCGCTCGGCGATGGGCGATATGGCCAGGAGTCTCGAACGGGATCCGCAACTCGAATCCATCCTCGACAATCGCAAGCGGGAGCTCGGGATCGCGTTCGACTCAGGCCGCCGGCTCGGTATCGAACTGGCCTTCACTCACGGCCTCGGCAGAGGCAGGGGCATCGAAATTTGATCCATCCTATCGCCGCCGTCTGAACGCCAGAGTGCGGCGATCTGAAAGATGCTCTTGCGCGCCTGGAATGGCTCCCGTCTGGTCTCAGGAGCCGTCAGAAACAGCCAGCAGGAGGCAGCGCGGCCATGCGCGAACCAGACCGTATCATCCGGTTGAAAACCGTCCTCGCTGGAACCGGGCTGTCCCGGTCCACCATCTACCGCAAGATCGCCGAGGGTACGTTCCCAGCTCAGCTCAGGATCAGCACCAACGGGACTGGCTGGCATGAATCCGACATCAACCGCTGGATCGCAGATCCCGTCTCGTGGCGGCCGAAAGGCGAGTTCGATGGAAATCCGGTGAGCCCTGTGGCTTGTCTGACGGCGGCAGGCTAAAGGCCGGCGCTCTCGCGCCCCGCCTCGGAGGCCGATCCGCGTGCGGAACCCCACGCCTATTAACAACCGGTTGAAAGCCGATTCAGGGCTTTAGAAGCTCGCTGGCCTGTACCCCAAGCGCCTTAGACAGCTTACCGAGCATGGTGACGGACGCGCTGTAGACCCCGGTTTCCAACTGACTGATGTAGCTCCGGTCGACTTTCGCTCGAAAGGCCAGTTCCTCCTGGCTCCAACCCTTATCGGTTCTGAGCCTCCGGAGATTGCGGGCCACCGTGTTCCGCAGGTCGTTCATTCGCAAACGAATGCGACCTGTTGAGCATACCCATCAATTGAGTATACTCAACAGAATGATTTGAAGCAGAGATCCACATGTCGACAAATCCGAATAGATCGCGAATGCCGGGAAGGGAGAGTCAAGATGCAGGGCAGTCAATCTTCAGATGGGGAAGACGCTCTCTTTGAGTCGTCGCATTCCGAATCTTCCGCTTTCCTATTGATGCCGACGGATGACGATGCGGGTCTCCTCGCGCTCGAAACTCAGTTCAATGAGCTTGCTGCGGAATTAGTCACTGCTCAGAATGCTAGCGACGCAATCGGTCTGGAAGCCGGGTTACCCATTCACGACAGTGAAGCGGGTCAGGACGCCAAGATGAGAAAAGCAGAAGCCGTCCTGGCTCGCCTCGCCCCGATCGAGCAGGCGATTATGGCAACCCCAGCACGCACGATCGCAGGACTGGGAGTGAAGGCGCGCCACGCGGCTTATGTTATGTCCCATTATTGGGAAGCGCCCATCGATCGCATCGATTGGGACGCGCGGGCAGTACGTCTTCTGATAGAAGCGGTCTGTAACTTCACCCACACGCCATTGCCCTTTGCGGATTGAGCGACGACGGGAAGTCTCCGTTCTAGTTCATAGCGCGTGCTGACAGGAACCGGCCGAGCGCGATCTTCGGAGCAGCATCGGCGGTGCATGGGGTACGAAACTCTTCTTTCTTTCCTTGGATTGACGCGCGCACCAGCGAGCGCCAGCGCCACGACGACTGCGGCAAGGGGGCGTCATTGAACGCCGCGCAACCGCTGCACGGGGCGCGACCATTACACCCTCGCCCTCTGTAACAGTCGGTGTAACAGGCGTGGTTACAACGATCTCTTCGGCATTACGGCGGATCAGGCCTCGAAGCAGACATGCCTCGGTGAGCAATCGAAGGGCGCAATGGGGCCCGGAAGAACTCAGCTTGAGCACATCGAGTCCGCTTCACTTGGGGCCCAGAACAGGATTGTTTTTCGCGTCTCGTTTGATAGCGGCAGCTCCATCGACAAAAGTATGTGTGGCTGTGGATCTCGATAACTAACCGCGGACCGCACCAGTTTCGCACCAGAATCAACCCGATCGAAGCGCAACGAATGCGAACGGGATCAAACAAAATCACCGTAAGATCAACGAAGCTGATCGATATTCCGCCGATCATAACGGTCTGGGCGCAGCTTTTAGTGCCATCCTATCAGCTGCTCTCCTTTTCCTTCGCTGTCGCATCCAATCGTACGATGAGCTTATTGCGTTCATTCCATTTTGGCCTCGCCTGAGCATGATGCTCGGGATGATCAACGCTTCCGGCATTTGTCCGATAGGTAACGGCACAAGAGTGTGTGCCGCGGCCATGGCGACGTTGCAGAGCTCGCCGGCCAAGCACTGATCGAGGCGCAACGCATGCGGTCGCCGCAAACATGGAGACGACGGTGTTCGCCATCATGGCCTTGATCCTTGATTGCGAGCTGCAGGAACGTGGCGTCTTCTCGATCGGCCGCGCCGACTGCGAGGCCATCATCCGCCGCGTCATCGGCGACACCGCGGCGCTCGCCAACGAAAGCCTCACGGCACCGCTCAATGTCGAAATGATCGAGCAGGAGCCCGGCTCCCGATGACCAACTCGCCGCGCAGGATTTCCGCGGAAAGGCCTGGCGCGGCCGCTTTGGCCGTTGCGCACGCCCTTGCATTGCTGCACGCAAGGCAGGATCATGCGGCCGAGCTCGCCCGCCGGGCCGAGCTGGAGGCAACGACAAATGATCCGCGCAGCGATTTACGCCCGCTTCTCGTCCGATCGTCAGAACGATAGATCGGTCGACGATCAGATCGCGTCCTGCCGCGAGCTCTGCACCCGCGAAGGCTTTGCGGTCGTGCTAACCTTCTGCGATCGCGAGATTTCCGGCGCCTCGATCGCCAATCGTCCCGGCTTCCAGGACTTGATGCGAGCAGCCGAGACGCGCCGCTTTGATGTCATCGTCGCCGAGGACGTCGATCGCATTTCGCGCGACCAGGGCGATTGGCATACCGCACGCAAGCGGCTCGACTTCCTCGGCATCGCGATCCACACGGCGAGCGGCAAGGTGGGCAAGCTCGATGGCGCCCTGCGCGCGCTCATGGGCGAGATGTTTCTCGAGAACCTGGTCGTCCACACCCGCCGCGGCCTCGAGGCCGTCGTCCGGTCCGGCCGCCACGCCGGCGGCCGCGCCTATGGATATCGCGCAGTCGCGGGCAAGCCCGGCGAGCTCGATATCGACGAGGCGGAGGCCGAGATCGTTCGCCGCATCTTCCGCGAATTCGTCGACGGCAAGACGCCGCGCGAAATCGCCTCGGGCTTGAACGCCGACCGCATTCGCCCGCCGCGCGGGAAGAACTGGAATGCGTCGACCATCAACGGCAACGCGGCGCGCGGACACGGCATGCTGCTCAATGAGCTTTATGCCGGCCGGATCGTCTGGAACAAGGTCCGAATGATCAAGGATCCGGCGACCGGCCGGCGCGTGCCGCGGCCGAACAAGCCCGACCAGTATCGCAAGGTCGAGGCGCCGCAGCTTGCGATCGTCGACTCCGCCACGTTCAAGGCTGCGCAGGCGGTTAAGGCCGGGCGCAGCCACCAGGGCGCGGCGCGATCGCGCAAACCAGTGCGGCCGCTGTCCGGTCTCCTGCGTTGCGGCTTTTGCGGCGCCGGGATGTCGGCGATCGGCGCGCAGAGAAAGGACAAGCCTCATCGCATCCAATGCTCGGCATTCCGCGAGAGCGGCGCATGCACGAACGGCCGCAAGATCTCGCGCCAAGCGGTCGAGGCGCTGGTGTTCGAAGGCCTGCGCGAGGAACTCGCCAATCCCGAGGCGATCGCCGAATATGTCCGCACCTACAACGCCGAGCGCCGGCGCCTGGCCAAGGCAAGCGGCGACCGCGGGAGGCACCTCGAGCGGCGAGTCGGCGAAATTGGGCGCGAGCTCGAGCGCCTGGTCGACGCCATCACGCAAGGCGTCGACCTGAAAACCATCGTGCCGCGGATCAAGGCGCTCGAAACGGAGCGCGACCAGGTCAAAGCGGCGCTTGCGCAGATCGCGAACTCGTCGGAGGTCGTCACCGTGCACCCGGCCGCGATCGAGCGCTATCTCGCCGACATCGCACGCTTGGCGGACGTTGCCGCAGACGCCGCCGACATCGACGAGCCCAAGCTCGTCGCAACGCTGCGACAGCTTGTGCAAGCGGTCGTCGTGCATGCGCCGGCCAACACCGACCAACTCACGATTGAGATCAAGGCCTCGTTGTCGGAACTGACGCTGCCAGGCCCGTTAGTGAAACGTTCGATTGGGGGGGTGACAGGTGGTAGCGGGGGAGCGCTACCGCCTTTCCCCACACCAACCAAACCTACGATATCTTATTCAAAGTTACGCATGATGCAGAGCGCGCTCTCAGTCCGGGCTTGACCAGATTGAGGAGGCGGCGCTCGGCGCTCTGCGGCAGGAGTTCAAGAACCCCGCCGTGACCAATGCAAGGTTAGCCTTACCACCTGACGCATCCCGTTCAGGCAGAGCGTCGGCGGCAGCGTTGGTGCCCCAGGGCGGAATCGAACCCTCGCCTATCCAACTGAAAGTCCACTATTTTTGAATGGCGACTTTCCAGCGTGCCTCCCAGTGGACCCGGCGCTTTCTTCGCGGCAGTGCGGTGAGAGGGAACCAGGGCAGAAGATCAATGCTATCCCGACATTTTGAAGTCGCATGAGGCTGCGAGTCAGGCGCAACGCGGATCGTTCGGCATATCAGCTGCTACGACGAGATTGAAGGCACAACGACTCTGACGAGCAGACGGAACATTGGGCGGCGGCAGCCCCAAGGCAGCTTGTTGAGCCAAGACAGTCGTCAATACTGCGCAGAGACCTGATTGATCAGCGACTCGGCCGCTCGGACCATCGGCTCAGCGCAGGGATATGGTGCCCTTGCCGGGCTCGACCTGAAGCGCGGCGTGAACGCCCGAAAAACCGAAGCCGGTCGGAAGCTCGACCAGAGGCAGATCCATCGCGCATAATTGACTGGCCCGCGCGGGCGCGACGCCAATTCCCTGCAGCACGAGGGCAAATGCGTCGCGCAGATGGCTGCGGGGTGCCGCGCCGGACAATACCGACGCGATGCTCTGCATCACGCACCCCACGACGAGGTCGCGCGCCGCGCGGACCGAGGGAAACCGCGCTTCCCCCGCATCGGACGCCATCTGCAGGTCGCGCGGCAGATACACATCCACGAGCTTGCCCACCGCATCGCCCCGAAGTCCGGCGCGGATCATGAATCCGCCCCAGGTCGGATTGTCGACCGCAATTTGCATGTACAGCAGCGATCCGCAGACGACCCGTTCGACCGGATCGTTGATCTTGCGCACCTCGATGTCGACCCTGAACAGGATTTCGTCGATCAACTCGGCCGTCACGGCCGACAGCAGCGCCTGCGTCGTGTTGAAGTAATTGTAGAAGGTGCCGCGCGCGACGGCAGCTGCGGCAATGAAGTCGTCGATGACGGGCGCGTCGGTGCCCTTCTCGGCAAACACCGACAGCGCCGCCACCAGGAGTTTGCGGCGCGTCTGCTCGCTTCGCGCGGCGCCGGTGCGCACACGATGATCCTCCTCGGCGGCGGAAGGTGCGACCGCGCGGCGCCGTTTCGGCGCAGCCGGATTTGCCGCGGCAGTTTTTTTCATCTTAGATCCTACTGTCAACTTGACATTATCGTACATATTGTGCTCGATACTGGCAACCAAGAGAGCCCCGCAAGGGACTCACACAGGGAGAGCCCAGGTGCGCGCACCAACACCGGTCTACGTCGCGACCGTCGAACATGGCCCGCCAAGACAGGTTCTAGCATTTCTGCAGCGCGCGAGGGTCGTCGCGCCCTCGTCAACCGCCGCCCCGACCCGACAGCAAACGCGTGATCCGGAAGGCGGTGGGGGCGCGCGCTGGACACCGTAACCTGACCGACAGCATCGCCGAGCAAGAGAAGCCGGAGAACCGGGTGTGCGCCGATCAGTCTCCGTGCCCCGCAACCAACAAAAAAGCGCATCAGCCGCGGATGGCCGAAAGCGCGGAGCGCCGACGTCAAGACCAGAGGGCCGTGCATCCCTCCGGACGTGAACGAACGCAACTTGGAGGAGGAACAAGATGACCCCGACAGCAATAGCATTGAAGGATGTAACCAGCGCATCGAGCAGGAGCTATGAATTCAAAGCCGTTGCTCTCATGGCGCTGGGCCTCGGCATCGTGGGCTTTGACCGCTTCATCATCAATCCCTTGTTTCCGATCATTCAGAAAGACCTGGGTCTGAACTACCAGGATCTTGGCGTGATCTCGGCCGTTCTGGCGTTGACCTGGGGCATCGCTTCGGTCTTTTCAGGTCAGATTGCCGACCGGCTCGGGCACAAGCCGGTGATGGTGGCGGCGACGCTGATCTTTTCCGTGCTTGTGGCGACGACGGGGCTGGCGACCGGGCTGCTCAGCCTCGT
>Ga0335071_10000399_pt1 | contig 49375 bp, 48 predicted proteins | sample Lox_Sample_15_FD_206724 | JGI IMG/M metagenome (GOLD analysis project Ga0335071, IMG submission 206724) | Soil microbial communities from Loxahatchee National Wildlife Refuge, Florida, United States - Lox_Sample_1.5 | ecosystem: Environmental > Terrestrial > Soil > Wetlands | place: USA... | reverse complement strand
CCGCCCAGGGCGCCCTCGCCGAGGTGCGCGGCGCGTTCGTCACCCTGCACGTGCGCGGCGAGCTGCGCGGCTGCGTGGGGACGTTCCAGCCCACCGAGTCCTTGGCCCGGACCGTGGCCAAGATGGCAGTCGCGGCGGCGAGCGACGACCCTCGCTTTTCGCCGCTCGGGCCGGGAGAGGTCGCCGACCTCGATCTCTCGATCTCGGCGCTCGGACCCCGGCAGCCGCTCCTCGACCCGCGGGCGGTGCGGGTGGGGGTGGACGGGCTCATCGTCCGCCGGGGGTGGCACCGAGGCGCCCTCCTCCCCAAGGTGGCGGTGGAGAACGGCTGGGCGGCGGAGGACTTCTTGAAACATGCCTGCCTGAAGGCCGGCCTCCCCCCCCGCGCCTGGCGGGAGCCGGGCACGGAGCTGGAGGTGTTTGCGGCCGACGAGTTCGGGGAGGAGCCTGCACCGTGATCGCCACCCTCCTCGGCGTCGTCGCCGCCGTCCTGGGCGTCTCCCTCCTCATCGTGGTCCACGAGGCCGGCCACCTCTGCGCCGCCCGCGCCCTGGGCATGAAGGTGGAACGCTTCAGCGTCGGCTTCGGGCCGGTGCTCTTCTCCTTCCGCCGCGTCGGCACCGAATTCGCGGTCTCGGCCCTGCCGCTCGGTGGGTACGTCAAGATCACCGGCATGGCCCCCGGAGAGGAGGTGGACCCCTCCGACCCGTCGCTCTACTCGAACCAGGCCCCCTACCGGCGGTTCCTCGCCATCCTCTCCGGCCCGGCGTCGAACTACCTGTCGGCGGTGGTCCTCGGGACCGCCCTCCTCCTCGGGCCCGGGCTCGGCCTGCCCGACCCCGGGCCGGCGGTGGGCAGGGTCCTCGAGGGAACCCCCGCACAGAGGGCTGGGCTCTCCCCCGGCGACCGGGTGGAGAGCGTCGCGGGCCAGAAGGTCGCGACCTGGGGGGAGCTCGTGGCCGCACTCCAGGCCCATCCCGGGCAAGAGATCGAGGTCGCGATCGAGCGGGGCGAGGGAACCTCCGCCCAGCAGCTCACCCTCTCGCTCACCCCGCGCGACGAGGGCGGCCTGGGCCGCGCCGGGTTCGAGCAACACCTGCTCCTCGTTCGAGAAGCGAGCCTTGGGGCCGCCCTCCGGGACGCCCTCCGGCGGACGAACGAGATCGCCAAGAGCCAGGTGACCGTGTTCGGGAAGCTCTTCTCCGGGGGCCGGGGCACGAAGCTCTCCGGGCCCATCGGCATCATCCAGCAGCTCCTCCACGCCGCGCAGGAGGGGCCGGCGGCCTTCTTGAACCTGCTCTGGATCATCTCGGTGGTGCTCGCGGTCTTGAACCTCTTCCCCATCCCCGCCCTCGACGGGGGCCGGCTCTTGTTCCTCGCCTACGAGGTGGTGACCCGCCGGCGGGTGAACGCGCGGGTCGAGAACGCGGTCCACCTCGTGGGCTTCGCCGCGCTCATCGCCCTCCTCGTCGGGGTGACGGTGCTCGGCGACCTGGGGCTGGGCGGGCGCCTCTCCCATCTCTTGGGTCGTTGACCGTGTCGGTCCGGGTCCTCTACTTCGCGGCCGCCCGGGAGGCGGCCGGCACCTCCCGGGAGGACCTCGCCCAGTCGCCGGCCACCGTGGCCGACCTGCGCGCGGCGCTCGCGGCCCGCCACCCCGCCCTGGCCCGGCTTTTGCCCCGCTGCCGGATCGCCGTGGACGAGGAGCTCGCCCCCGACCACGCACCCGTGCCCGACGGGTCCGAGGTGGCCGTCGTCCCCCCGGTGGCCGGCGGGGCGCCCCCGTTCGCGGTGGTGGACCGGCCGCTCTCGCTCGACGAGGTGGTCGAGGCGGTGGGGGGGACGTCCGCCGGGGGGGTCGTCACCTTCACCGGGACCGTCCGGGGGGAGACGCGCGGCCGGCGGGTGGTGCGGCTCGAGTACGAGGCCTACCGCCCGATGGCCGAGCGGGTCCTGGCCCGGATCGGCGAGGAGGTGGGAGCGGCACATGGCGCCACGCTTTCCGCGGTCCACCGCGTCGGGGTCCTCGTGCCCGGCGACGCCGCGGTGGTGATCGCCGCGGCCGCCCCGCACCGCGAGCCGGCCTTCCGGGCCTGCCAGGAGTGCCTGGAGCGACTCAAGCGGGAGGTACCTATCTGGAAACGAGAGGTGTTCGAAGACGGCTCCGAGTGGGTGGGCGCGGGACCTTAGGCGAGGGGTCGGGTCGCGCCGGACCCTTGGCGCCGCGCGGCCGCCGCTCTCCGCGCGGTCCGCCCGCGTGGTATCTTTCCCCGCGGCCGTGAAGATCCTCATCGCCGACGACGACCGCCTGGTCCGTACCATGCTCGCCGACCTCCTCGGCCAGCTCGGGCACGAGGTGATCGCGGCCGAGAACGGCGTCGAGGCGGTGGCGCTCTGGAAGCGGGAGGGGGGGGAGCTCCTCGTGCTCGACCTGCTCATGCCCCGCCTCTCCGGGCTCGATGCCCTGAGGGCCATGCGCCAGGCGGGGTGCTCCGCCCCCGCCATCCTCCTCACGGCCATCAGCGACCCCAGCGTCCGGGAGATGGAAGGGGCGGACGAGGTCCGGGTCCGGCTCGAGAAACCGGTGACCCGCCGGTCGCTGGAGCGGGCCCTGGCTCGGGCCATGGGCGATCGATGAGGCTCTCCCGCGCCCTGCTCCTGCTCGTCCTTCTGGCGAGCGCCGCCCCCATCGGCCTTCTGGGCCTCATGGTGGTGCGCTCTCGCGGCGGGATCGACGGGGCGGCCACCGCGGCGGTGATCCTGAGCCTGGGCCTGGCCGCGCTGGCGGCGGAGCTCCTCGCCCGGAGCGTCACGAGGCCCATCGCCGAGTGCGTGCGGGGGGCGCTGGAGATCGCCCGCGGCCGCTTCGGACGCCAGGTCTCGGTGAGGACCCATAACGAGATCGGCGACCTGGCCTACACCTTCAACCACATGTCGCGCGAGCTCGCCTCCTACGACGTCGAGAACCGGCGCCTCATCGAGGCCCTGGAACGCGGCTACCTCGACACCATCCGCAGCCTCGCCTCGGCCATCGACGCCAAGGACCCGTACACCCGGGGGCACTCGCAACGGGTGGCGGATCTGGCGGTGGAGATCGGCCGAGAGATGGGGCTCTCTCCCGAGGCCCAAAAGTCGCTGGAGTACGGGGGGGTGCTTCACGATATCGGCAAGATCGGGATGCCCGACGCCATCCTGGCGAAGTCCGAGCCCCTCACCGCCCGGGAACGCGACCTCGCCCGATCGCACCCGCGGGTGGGAGCCGAGATCGTCTCGGGCGTCGCCTTCCTCTCCGCGGCCGCGCCCGCCATCCGCAACCACCACGAGCGATGGGACGGGACCGGGTATCCGGACGGCCTTTCGGGAGAGGCCATCCCCCTCGTGGCCCGCATCGTCAACGCCGCCGACACCTGGGACGCCTGCACCTCCACCCGCCCCTACCAGAAGGCCTTCAACCCCGAGGAGGTCCTCGCCATCATGGCCACGCTCCGCGGGACGCAGCTCGATCCGGCGGTCCACGACGCCCTGGTGCGGGTGATCCGGGGGCGCTCGTCGGCCCGGTCCGCGCCCGCAGCCTAGACGGTGGCTCCTCCCTCGAACCCTGTTGCGGCTGCCCCACGGTTGGGGCCACACTCTCCCCCAAAGCCTTCGCCCTTCCGGCGAAGGCCCTTCTTCGCCATCCTCGAGGAGACTCCTTGACCCTCCGGCTCGCCATCTTCGACCTCGACGGGACGCTCGTCGATTCCCTCGACGACCTCACCACCTCCGTGAACCACGCGCTTCGGCTGGCCGGGCTGCCCCTGCGCAGCCGCGACGAGGTGAGGACCTTCGTGGGCGACGGCGCCCGACCGCTCATCGCTCGCTCGGTGGGGGATCACCGCGAGCGGATGGAGGAGGTGCTCGCCACCTGGCGCGTCTACTACGAGGAGCACCTGCTCGACCAGACCCGGCCCTACCCGGGGATGGTCGAGGTCCTCTCCCGGGCCCGCTGCCCGCTCGCCGTCCAAACCAACAAGCCCGGGGCCATGGCGCGGCGGATTCTCGAGGGCCTGGGCCTCCTCACCCGCTTCGCGGTGGTCTTGGGCGGCGGCGAGGCGCCGCCCAAGCCGGATCCGGGGGGGGTACGGGCGATCCTCGAGAAGGTGGGCGCACGCGCCGAGAACGCGGTGCTCGTGGGCGACACCGCGGTCGACTTCGCCACGGCGAGGAACGCCGGGGTCGCATTCGTGGGCGTGAGCTGGGGGATCGTCCCCCGGGAGGAGCTGGTCCGTGCCGGCGCCCAGAACCTCGTGGATCGGCCGGAAGAGCTGGCCGCCTTCTTGTCCTAGGGGAAGCTCCCCGAAGGAGCGGATCCTCTTCATCTTCGCGAAACGCCAGGGCGGGGGCCCTCGGCCTCCTCCTTTCCCGGGGGCAAAAACTCGATCGGCGCAAGAGCCCGTGGTACCGAGGCGACATGCTGCGCGTGGCGCTCAAGATCCTCCTCGCCGCCGCGGCCCTGGCTGCCGTCTGGGCCTTCGTCCCCATCGGCGGGCAGACCCTCGCCGAGCGCTTTCACCGGGCCGGAGGCGCGGCCGCCTTCGCCGAGCGAACCTTCGAGGAGCTCCGCGTCGCGGTGGAGCGCCGGGAACAGAAGCCGAAGCCGAGGGTCCCCCGCGGCCAGGCTCGCTCAGGGAGCGCGGTCGCCCATCCGTCCGAGGACTACAGAGCCTCGGACCAAAAGGCCCTGAACCGCATCCTCACGAGCCGCCTCGAAGATCGGTGACCGCCGTAGAGGTGGTCCACCCCGGGCGGCGACCCTTTCGGTCGAGCCCGGCTCGCCCGTGGGGAGAGTGCGCCTCGGGCTCTCTCTTTGGAAGAAGTGGGAGCGCGTTCCGGTTGATCGGGGGCGGCTTTTTTGCTATCGAGCGCCCTTCTATGGCCGAGACCACCCCGAAGAAGAAGACGGCACCGCGCCCCAAGGGCGACGGGAAGAAGGCCTGCACCATCGCGGGCTGCACGCGCGGCTACCGCGCCAAGGGATTGTGCTTTTTCCACTACCGGAAGTGGCGGCGCGGCGAGCTCGAGTCGAAGCCGCCCCGCTACACCGTCTGCTCCAGGCCCGACTGCGAGAAGCGGGTGAAGGAGCACGGCCTGTGCGAGGAGCACTTCACCGCCTGGAAGAAGGCCCGCAAGAAGAACCAGGGCTCCGCGGCCGCCGCCTAGGGCGTTCCCCCCGGGGCCGGGACCTCAAGAGCCCAATCCTCCCCGGGAGGGGAGCTGCCTCTCCACGGCGCGCAGCGCGGCGGCGAGGAGCTCCACCTCGCGCTGGGTGGGATCGGCCCGGGAGAAGAGCAGGCGCATCTCGGCGAGGATGTGTTCCGGGTTTTGTGGGTTCAAGAAGCCGGTCCGGCCGAGCAGCCCTCGCGCCAGATCAAAGAGCGCCTCGACCGTGGCCTGCCGGGCGGGCTCCGCCGCGGGAGCGGCATATTGGCAGGGCGGGGGGGCCCGGACCGCGAGGCCGATCTCGTAGCAGATCACCGCCGCCGCCTGGGCCAGGTTCATGGAGTCGTAGCCGGGGTCGGTGGGGATGGTGCAGACCGCCTGGCAAAACGAAAGGTCCCGGTCCGAGAGCCCCCGGCGCTCCTCCCCGAAGACCACCGCCACCTCCCCCACCCGGTTCTTGAGCTCCGCGGCCAGCTCCCGGGGAAATAGCCGCGGCCGTCCCGCGACCGCCCGCGAGGTGGTCCCGCAGGCCCACGTGGCGGAGCCGAGCGCTTCCCGAAGATCGGCGTGGAAGGTCATCCGGCCGAGGAGGTCCTCCGCGTGCCGCGCCAGCCGGGCCGCCCGGGAGAGCACGTCGTCAATCGCCGACCCCGACCCCCCTCCCCGAGGCCCGCCCCCCCAGGAGGCGGGCGGGACCACCGAAAGCTCCTTGAGGCCGAAGTTCTTCATGGCCCGGGCCACCGCCCCCAGGTTCTCCGCGCTCTGCGGCCGGTGCAAGACCACGCGGATCATCGGCACGCTCGCCCTCCCGGGGGCCTCATCCACCCCGTGTACCCCCCATCGCTTTTGACCGTATAACATCCTCGCCATGATGACCGACGACCTGCTCCGGGCGCAGCTCCCCCACACGCTCCGGCAGCTCGACCTCCCCGCCCTGGGACAGCTCTACCGCGGAAAGGTCCGGGACAACTACTCCCGGGGCGACCGGATCGTGATGGTCACCACCGACCGGATCTCGGCCTTCGACCACGTCCTCGGCACGATCCCGTTCAAGGGCGAGGTCCTTTCCCGGCTCACCGCCTTCTGGTTCGAGAGGGTGAAGGACCTCGCCCCAGTCCACCTCCTCGAGGTCCCCGACCCGAGCGTCATGGTGGTGAAGCGGGCGACACCGTTCCCGGTGGAGATCATCGTCCGCGGCTACATCACCGGCTCTTTGTGGCGCGACTACCAGGCGGGGAAGGCCGGGGCCTACGGCATCGCCTGGCCCGCCGGCCTCCGCAAGGACCAGCGCCTCGACCAGTCCGTCGTCACCCCCTCGACCAAGGCCGAGTACGGCCGCCACGACGAGCCCATCAGCGAGGGGGAGATCCTCCGCCAGGGGCTCGTCGCCCCGGCGGTCTGGGGAGAAGCCAAGAAGGTGGCCCTCTCGCTCTTTGAGCGCGGTCAAGAGTGGGCCCGCTCCCGGGGGCTCATTCTCGTCGACACGAAGTACGAGATGGGGACGAGCGAGGGACGCCTCCTCGTCATCGACGAGATCCATACCCCGGACAGCTCGCGGTACTGGATGGCGGAGGGGAGCGAAGAGCGGTTCGAGCGGGGGGAGGAGCAGCGGATGCTCGACAAGGAGAACATCCGCCAGTGGCTCATCCAGAAGCACGGGTTCTCGGGCCAGGGAACCCCGCCGCCCCTCACCGACGAGGTGCGGGTCTCCCTCTCCCGGACCTATCTGAACCTCTTCGAGCGTCTCACCGGGGAGACGTTCCGCTCCGAGGTCGGCTCGGTCGAGGAGCGGATCAAGCGGAACCTCGCGGCCGCGGGCTACCCGGTCGACTCCTAGGCCCGCTTCAGGCCTCGGGGCGCCGGGCCACCACCACGTCGCGGAGGATGGCCTGGTCCACCCGGTGCTGGAACCGGTGGTAGGGGGGGGAGTCGCAGGGCTCGAGGCCGCTCTTCGCCAATGTCTCGGCCACCACCTCCCGCTTCGCCACCCGGACGTTCCAGGCGATCCCGAGCGCTCCTCCCGGCCGGAGCGCCTCTCGCCAGACGGGCGCCGCCTCCCGGAGGAGGTCGAGGGGGCTCCGGGACAATTCGCCCCGCGGTCCGCTGCTGCCGTGCTGGACGCCGTAGGGCGCATCGGCCACCACCAGGTCGAAGGAGCGGGGCGGGTACACCACGGCGCTCTCCAGGGTGCTGGCGTTCACCACCGCGAGGTGGAGCGCCCGGCCCTCCCGGAAACCGGCCTTGTCGAGGCCGATGTCGAGGGCGATCCGGGGGTGGCCCTTCACCTGCCCCAGGTGGACGCGGTGCTTGAGACGCTTGTCCTTCACCCAGCGCTGGATGAAGAGGGCGTAGGCGTCGAAGTCCCGGCGATCGATCTCGACGCCCGCGGCGTCGAACCCGTACAGGAGCGCCTGGTTGAGCGTCGTCCCCCGCCCGCAGAGGGGATCGAGCACGGTGAAGGTGCGCTCGGAAAGCTCCCGGGCGAAGGCCGAGGAGGCCAGGGTCACGTTGAGGAGGAGCTTCGTGAAGGTCTCGTTGGTCTTCCCCGCGTACCGCTGGATCGAGACGAGGTCGGAGTCGAACCGGTCGAGGCGCCTCAGATCGAGGGGCTCGAGGCGCCCGCCGGACAGAGCGAAGAGGGCGAAGGTCGAGGAGAGGTTGGAGAGCACCGAGAGAGCCCGCCCCGAAAGCTCCTCGGCGGAGAACACCAGGTACCGGACCGAGCCCAGCGTTTCCACCCGGGGGGCGTCGATCGCCCCCCGAAGGACTCCCTCCCCGAAGACCGCCAGCTCGGCCAGGGTGAGCCCGGCGGCCGCGTCGGCGTAGACGCGGTTCGCGGAGGGAGAGACGAGGAGCGCGTACTCGGGCACGCCTTCCCTCCCGCTCACTCCCCCAGGACCCGCCGGAAGATGGTGTCCACCTCGCGGAGGTGGTGCCCGAGGTCGAAGCAGGCGTCGATCTCCTCCGGGGAGAGGACTTTTCCCACTTCCCGGTCCCGCTTCAAGGCGGTGCGGAAGTCGACCTTCTCCTCCCAGACCTTCATGGCGTTTCGCTGCACGAGGACGTACCCCTCCTGTCGCGGCAGGCCCTTCTCCACCAGGGCGAGGAGCACCCGGCCGGCGTCGTAGAGCCCTCCGGTCAGCTCCAGGTTCTCGCGCATCCGCTCCGGGTAGACCCGCAGGTCCTCGATGAGCCCCGCGAAGCGGGAGAGGGCGAAGTCGAGGGCGCTCGTCGCGTCCGGAGCGATGACCCGCTCCACCGACGAGTGGCTGATGTCGCGCTCGTGCCAGAGGGCGACGTCCTCCAGGGCCGCCACGGCGTACCCCCGGAGCAGCCGGGAGAGCCCGGTGAGGTTCTCGGAGAGGATGGGGTTGCGCTTGTGGGGCATGGCCGAGGAGCCCTTCTGGCCGGGCGTGAAGGGTTCCTCCACCTCGCGCACCTCGGTCCGCTGCAGGTGTCGTACCTCGGTGGCCTGCTGCTCCAGCACCGCCCCCGTCACGGCCAGCGCGCAGAAGAACTCGGCGTGGCGGTCGCGCGCCACCACCTGGGTGGCGGCCGGCTCGGCGCCCGAGAGCCCGAGCTTCTTCATGACCTGGGCCTCCACCCTCGGGTCGAGGGCCGCGTAGGTGCCCACCGCCCCGGAGATCTTGCCCACCGCCACCGCCCCTTGGGCGCGCAAGAGCGCCTCGCGCCTCCGGGCCCAGGCCGCGTAAAAGCCGCAGAGCTTCAGCCCGAAGGTGGTGGGCTCCGCGTGGATCCCGTGGCTGCGACCGATCATGGGGGTGCGCCGGTGCTCCAGCGCCCGCCTCTTCACCGCCGCCATGACCCGGTCCAGGTCGGCGACGAGGATCGAGGAGGCTTCCTTGAGCTGGACCGCGAGGCAGGTGTCGAGCACGTCCGAGGAGGTCATGCCCCGGTGCAGATGGCGCGCCGCTGGCCCCCCCCGCTCCTCGAGGAAGGTGAGGAAGGCGATGACGTCGTGCTTCACGGTCCGCTCGATCTCCTCGATCCGGGCCACCTCCGCCGGTCCGAAGACGAAGCCCTGGAAGGTGCGCTCGAGCGCTTCCCGGTCGGCGAGCGGGACCATTCCCCCCTCGGCCATGGCCTCGCAGGCGGAGAGCTCGATGTCGAGCCAGATGCGAAATCGGTGCTCCGGGGACCACAGTCTGCTCATCTCGGGCCGGGTGTAGCGGGGGATCATGCCCTTCTCCTCCTACCTTCCGGTCGAGCCGAAGCCGCCGCTGCCACGGGCCGTACCCCCGAGCGCCTCGACCAGGACGAGGTCGGCCCGGACTACCGGGGCGATCACCAGCTGGGCGATCCGCTCGCCGCGCCCGAACGAGACCGCCTCCCTTCCGTGGTTCACGAGGACGACGGAGAGCTCGCCGCGGTAGTCGGAGTCGACCGTCCCGGGTGCATTCACCATCCCCACCCCGTGGCGGAGGGCGAGCCCGGAGCGCGGGCGGACCGAGCCCTCGTAGCCTTGGGGGATCTCCACCGAAAGCCCGGTGGGGACGAGCCGGCGCTCCCCGGGCGCGAGGGAGAACGGTTCGTCGGCGCGCAAGTCCAGGCCCGCCGCGCCCTCGGTCTCGTAGCGCGGGAGCTCGAGCGGCGGGCCCCGGTTCCCCACCCGGCGGACCCAAAGCGTGACGGGCATGCCCATCCTCCCCATGACGCCGGGCCGCCCGCCGCCTCCCGAGGAAAACGGCGGCGAGCGGACGTCCCCGTGTGAGGCCGGGCCCGGGACCCCTGGCCTCTACTTGGCCGGCTCCGCCCTCTTCCCGGCCGCCTCCGCCAAGGCCTCCTTGCGGGAGAGCCGGACCTTGCCCTGGCGGTCGACGGAGATCACCTTGACGAGGACCTCCTCGCCCTCGGAGAGGACGTCGGAGACGCTCTTCACCCGCTTGTCCGAGAGCTCGGAGATGTGGATGAGGCCGTCGGTGCCCGGGAAGATCTCCACGAAGGCGCCGAACTCGGCGATCTTGCGCACCGTGCCGAGATAGGTCTTCCCCACCTCCGCCTCCTGGGTGAGGCCGCGGATCATCTTGATGGCCTCGTCGACCTTCTCGCTGTTGGGGCTGGCGATCGAGACCGAGCCGTCGTCCTCGATGTTGATCGAGGTGCCGGTCCGGGCGGTGATGTCCTTGATGGTCTTGCCGCCGGGGCCGATGATGTCCTTGATGCGTTCCGGCCGGACCCGGATGGTGGTGATCCTTGGGGCGTAGGCCGAGATCGAGGGGCGCGGGGCTGCGAGCGCCTTGGCCATCTCCGAGAGGATGTGGCGCCGCCCCTGGGCCGCCTGGGCGAGGGCCCGCTCCAGGATCTCCCGGGTCACGCCGCCGATCTTGATGTCCATCTGGATCGAGGTGATGCCCTGGGCGGTGCCGCAGACCTTGAAGTCCATGTCCCCGAGGTGATCCTCGTCGCCCAGGATGTCGGAGAGGATGGCGATCTTGTCCCCCTCCTTGATGAGGCCCATGGCGATGCCGGCCACCGGGGCGCTGATGGGCACGCCGGCGTCGAGGAGGGACAGGCACCCTCCGCACACCGAGGCCATCGAGGAGGAGCCGTTCGACTCCATGATGTCGGAGACGATCCGGACCGTGTAAGGGAACTTGTCCTCCGCGGGCATCACGTAGCGGAGGGCCCGCTCCGCCAGGGCTCCGTGGCCGACCTCGCGCCGGCCCGGGCCGCGCAGAAACTTGACCTCGCCCACCGAGAAGGGCGGGAAGTTGTAGTGCAGCATGAACTTCTTGAAGGTCATCCCGGTGAGCTGCTCCACCCGCTGCTCGTCCTCGCTCGTGCCCAGGGTGGTGGTCACCAGGGCCTGCGTCTCGCCCCGGGTGAACAGCGCCGAGCCGTGCGCCCGGGGAAGGAGCCCCACCTCGCAGCTGATGGAGCGGATGTCGGTGGTGGTCCGGCCCCCGATCCGGCGCCCCTCGTCCGTGATCATCCGGCGCATGTACTCGTACTTGACCTCCTCGTAGTAGGCCTTCACCTCCTTCTCCCGGACCGAGAGGGCAGCGAGCTTCGCCGGATCGCCGGCCGCCTCGGCCCTCAGGTCCTCGAGGAGCTCCTTCTTCACCTCCGAGAGCCGACCGTAGCGGTCGTGCTTCTCGTGCCGGCCGTAGGCCTCCCTCACCTTCTCGAAGGTGAGGGCCCTCACCCGGGCCTTCAGGGCGGCGTCGTTGGGCGGGGCCTCGAAGGGGCGGCGCGGGCCCGCCCCGGAGGCCTCCCGGAGCGCATCCTGGGCGTCGAGCAGGTCTCGCACCGCCTCCTGCCCGAAGAGGAGCGCGTCTACCATCACCGCCTCGGACACCTCGCGGGCCCCGCCCTCGACCATGACGATGGCGTCGCGGGAGGCGGCCATGATCACGTCGAGGTCGGCCTCGGCTCGCTGGGCCAGGGTGGGGTTCGCCACGAACTGGCCGCCGATGCGCCCCACCCGGACCCCGGCGATGGGGCCGTTGAAGGGGACGTCCGAGACGTGCAGAGCGGCCGAGGCCCCGGTCAGGGCGAGGACGTCGGGGTCGTGCTCCTGGTCGAACGAGTAGACCGTGGCGACGATCTGGGTCTCGTAGGCGTAGCCCTCGGCAAAGAGCGGCCGGAGGGAACGGTCCACGATGCGCGAGGTGAGGGTCTCCTTCTCGGTGGCCCGCCCCTCGCGCCTAAAGTAGCTGCCCGGAACGCGGCCCGCGGCGGAGAGCTTCTCCTGGTAGTCGACCGTCAAGGGGAAGAAGTCGATGCCCTCGCGCTTCTCTGGGGCGGACACCACCGTGACGAGGACCATCGAGTCGCCCTGACGCACCCACGCCGCTCCGTGGGCCTGCTTGGCGATCTTGCCGGTCTCGAGCACGATCTCGCTCGACCCGACCTTTGCGGACTTCCTTATGGGATTCATGTGTGCCTTCCTGGCGGGCGCGGGGTTTTTCCCCGGCGCCTGGTTCACCGCGGCCCGGCCCGGCCAGGGAACGCTGGAAGGCGCTTCTGTTCCTCATTCCGCGGCCCCTCTCCCGAGGGGCGGTCGAATCGGAAACGGAAGCGTCAGCTGCGCCCCTCGTCGGGCCCGCTCGGACGCGGGTCCTCTTCTAGACCGCGCCCCGAAGCTCCCGGAGCGCGAGCGCCCCGACCAAGGCCGGGGCGCCGTTCTCGGCACCGCTACTTGCGGATGCCGAGCTGCTCGATGAGGGCCTTGTACCGGCCCTGGTCCACCGTTCTCAGGTAGTCGAGAAGGCGGCGCCGCTGCCCGACCAGCTTGAGCAGGCCGCGGCGGCTGTGGTGGTCCTTCTTGTGGGTCTTGAAGTGCTCGGTGAGGTAGGCGATCCGCTCGGAAAGGAGCGCGACCTGTACCTCGGGCGACCCGGTGTCCTTGTCGTGCCGCTTGTATTTCTGGACGAGCTGCTGCTTTTTCTCCTGGACGAGCGCCATAGCGGTCCCTTGCTCCTCGTTAACGTTGTCCTCACCGCCGCGGGGGCGAAGGCGCGCGCCGCGGGCGGCAGTGGGCGCGAGTGAAAACGGGGTCTTAAGCCAAGAACGCTTGAGAGTCAACGGATTACGCTCTTTTACCGCCCGAGCTCGGCGGCGGAGAGGAAGACCCGCACAGGTTTGAGCCGCCCCGAAGATGCCCGGCAGACCGCGACCAGCCGGCCCGCCTCGTCCACGGCGCGGAAGAGCCCGCCCTCGCACCCCAAGGCGGCGACCGACCGTCCAAAGGAGAGATCCGCCGCCTCCCGGGGCAAGACCCTCGCCTCGGGCAGGGCCCTAAGCGCCGCGGCGGGCGGAACGAGGAGCCCTTGGACCGCCTCGGGCCCGCCCTCTTTGGCCAGCGCCTCCAGGGACTCGAGCGCGACCGCCTCCCGAAGCTCGAAACCGCTCGACCGGGTTCGCCGAAGCGCCGCGAGGTGCGCCGGCAACCCCAGGGCTCGCCCCAGGTCCGAGGCCAGGGTCCGCACGTAGGTCCCCTTGCCACAGGAGACGGCGAGCCGCGCCGGCCGAATTCCCCCCGCGGCAGGTCCGAGCTCGAGGAGCTCGAGCGAATCGACCCGGACCTTGCGGGGCGAGCGCGCGACCACCTCCCCGGCCCGCGCCGCCTCGAAGAGCCGCCTCCCCCCGACCCGCACCGCCGAGAACATGGGAGGGAGCTGGAGGATCTCGCCCCTGAGCGAGGGGAGCGCCGCGAGGAGCTCCTGCTCGGAGAGGGCGGAGGCGTCGGCCCGCGCCACCACCTCTCCCTCGCCGTCCTCGGTCAAGGTCCCCGCCCCGAAGACCACGGTCGCCTCGTAGGACTTGTCCCCCTCGGCGAGGAACTGCTGGAGTCGGACCGCGTCCCCGAGGCAGACGACGAGGACGCCCGTGGCCAGAGGGTCGAGCGTGCCGGCGTGGCCGGCCTTGCGAGCGCGGAGCGCCCCCTTGACCCGGGCCACCACGTCGAACGAGGTCGGACCCGCCGGCTTGTCGACGACGAGGACGCCCGAGGGAGAAGGGGCGGTGGTCAGGGCTCGTCGTCCTCGCTCGCGCCCGGGGTCGCCCCGGCCGCTCCTCCGGGGAGGGCGGGCCCCCCGTCCCGGGCCCGCACCTCGCGGAGGAGGCGGTCGATCCGGTCGCCTCGCTCCACCGACTCGTCGTAGACGAACCTGAGGTGGGGCGTGTAGCGGAGCCCCAGGGCCCGGGAGACCTCCCGCTGCAGGAAGGCGGCAGCGGCGCGCAGGCCCTCCATGGTCCGGTCCCGGACCGGCCCGTCGGCGTGCACCGAGACGTAGGCGGTGGCCTCCCTGAGGTCGGGGGACATCTTCGCTCCGGTCACGGTGATGAAGCCCGTCACCCGGGGATCCTTGAGTCCCCGGGCGAGGAGCGCCGACAGCTCGCGGCGGAACTCTTCGGCCACGCGGACCGGGCGGTCGTGGGCGGGCATGGCGGTTCATTCCTCCCCTTTGCCGGGCCCGCCCCGGGGCCTTTGCCGGGGAGCCGGCCGGGTCGCCTCCTTCGACCCCCACCCCGGCGCTCCCTCCGCCTCGGCAAGCGTGCGCATCTCCCCCTCGCCCATGCCGTCCCCGTAGGGCACGATCTCCAGCTCCCGTTCGGTGATCTGGATCTGCCCGCCGTGCATGGCGGCCACAAAGTTGGCCACCTTGTCGAGCGCCTCGTTCACGAAGGCGTGGTCGTTTCCCACCGCCGCCACCCCCAGGACGCTCCGCTGCCACAGGTCGTTCTCCCCCACCTCGGCGATGGAGACGTTGAAACGAGCCCGGACGCGGTCCAGGGCCGACCGGACCAGGTGGCGCTTCGATTTCAGGGACCCGGGGTCGGGAAGGTGGAGGGTGAGGCGAAGGACTCCGACGAACATGGCGCGTGCCCAGAGTGCCCGGGGGCTCCTCCCCGGGAAGGCGAGAGGCGAAGGACCCTCGGCGAAGCCGGCGGATGGAGCGATCCCCCCGCCGGCAGGGGCAGAAGCGGCCCTTCTAGTCCAAGGAGGGCCGGATCTCCTCCAGCTCGAACACCTCCAAGGTGTCCCCCGGCTTCACGTCGTTGTAGCCCTCGATGGCGATGCCGCACTCGAACCCGGAGGCCACCTCGCGAACGTCGTCCTTGAGCCTCTTCAGCGAGGCGATCTTGCCGGTGTGGATGACCTTACGGTCGCGCAGGACGCGAACCGTCCCGGTGCGCTTCACCACCCCCTCGGTCACGGCCGAGCCGGCCACCGCCCCGATCTTGGGGATGTTGAAGAGCTGGCGGACCTCGACCTTGCCGAGCGGCTTCTCCTTGATGATGGGCTCGAGCAGCCCGGCCATCTCCTCCCGGATCTTGTCGATCGCCTCGTAGATGATGTCGAAGAGGAGGATCTTCACCCCCTGCTGGGCGGCGATCTGGGCCACCTTGGCCTCGGGCTTGGTCGAGAACCCCACGATGACGGCGGTCCCGGCCACCGCCGTGAGGACGTCGGACTCGGTGATCGCGCCCACGCCCGAGTCGAGGATCTTCACCCCCACCTTCTTGGTGGCGGCCTTCTCCAGGGCCTGGGTGACGGCCTCGGCGGAGCCCTGGACGTCGGCCTTGACGACCACGTTGAGCACCTTCTGGCCGCTCGACTTCGACTTCGCGAAGAGGTCCTCGAGGGTGGCCTTGCCGCTCGTGGCGGCGAGCTCCTCCCGGCGCTGGCGCTCCCCGCGGTGCTCGGCCACCTCCTTCGCGGCCTTCTCGTCCTGCACCACGTTGAACTCGTCGCCGGCGGTGGGGACGCCCGAGAGCCCGAGCACCTCCACCGGGTAGCCCGGCCCGACGTCGTCCACCTGCTCCCCCCGCTCGTTCATGAGGGCCCGGACCCGCCCGTAGTGGGCGCCGGTGACGAGCGCGTCGCCCACCCGCAGGGTCCCCTCCTCCACGAGCACGGTGGCCACCGGGCCGCGGCCCTTCTCGAGCTTGGCCTCGATCACGTGGCCCGCCGCGAGCTTCTCCGGGTTGGCCTTGAGCTCCAGGACCTCGGCCTGCAGGGCGATGTACTCGAGCAGCTCGGGGATGCCCTGCTTCGTCCGGGCGGAGACGGGGAGCATGATGGTGGTGCCGCCCCACTTCTCGGACACGAGCTCGTACTCGGTGAGCTGCTGCATGACCCGCTCGGGCGAGGCGGTGGGCTTGTCGACTTTGTTGATGGCGACGAGGACCGTCACCCCGGCCGCCTTGGCGGCCCGGATCGACTCCACCGTCTGCGGCATCACCCCGTCGTCCGCCGCCACCACGAGGACGACGAGGTCCGTCACCTGCGCCCCGCGCTGGCGCATGGAGGTGAAGGCCTCGTGCCCGGGGGTGTCGAGGAAGGTGATGGGCCCGTGGGGCGTGGTGACCGAGTAGGCCCCGATGTGCTGGGTGATGCCGCCCGCCTCCCCCGCCGCCACGTCGGCTTGGCGGATGGCGTCGAGCAGGGAGGTCTTTCCGTGGTCGACGTGCCCCATCACCGTGACCACGGGCGGCCGGATGACGAGCTTCGACTCGTCCTCGGGGACCTCGGGGATGTACTCCTCGACCTCGAAGCCCTTCTTCTCGACGGAGAAGCCGTTCTCGATGGCCAGCACCGCCGCCGTGTCCGCGTCGATCTGGGCGTTGATGGTCACCATCTTGCCGCCCTGCATGAGCTTGCGGATGAGGTCGGCGGCCTTCACCCCCATGGCCTGGGACAGCTCCGAGATCGAGATGGTCTCCTCGATCCGGATGACCTTCTTGTGCTCGGCCCGCTCGGTGATCTGGGTCTTGGCCCCCTTCTTGGTGGGCTTCTTCTTCTTCCCCCGGATGGGCACGTACGCCCGGTCGCTCATGGCGGCCTGGAGCAGCTCCTTCCCGGAGAAGCTCTTGGCCGCCTCCTCCGAGGCGGGGCGGCCGCCGCCCCGCCCGCGGCGCTTGTCGCGGGAGACGTCGATGAACTCGCGGTCGCGTCCGAGCGATCCCGGCACCACCTTCAGCTCTCGCACCTCGCCCAGGGCCCGTGGGCCGGGCGCCTGCGGGAACGACTGCCGCGGAGTGGGCGGCGTCACCCGCCGCACGGGCACGAGCGGGCGGGAGATCACGACCGCCTGGGTGGAGGTCGGCCGTATCGCGCGCGGGTCGACCTGGGGCCGCGCCTCGGTGCGGGCGGCCTGCCCGGCCGAAGGGACGCTCGAGCGGACCGGGACGCCACCGGCGGAACGGACGGGTGCAGCGAGAGGCTTGTGGGGAGCGGGCGGCAAGGGCGCGGAGGGGGCGAGAGGAGCGGCGGCCGAGAGAGAGACCTGGGCCCCTGGTGGGTTCGCCTGCAGGGGGGGGTCCTCGACCCGGGGAGCTGGTTCATCGGCCAGGGTGGCCGGAGCCTGGGCCGCGAGCGGCAGCTCGGCCACCTGCGCCGGGGCGGGCGAGAGCTCGCCCGGGGCGGCTGCGGGCGCGGCGGAAAGGGCGGGAGCTTCCGGGGGAGGCGCCGCCAGCTCCGGCTCGAGCGCCGAGGGGAGAGGCGTCTCGTGGGCGGACTCGGGGAGATGGGCCGCCGCGGCGCCGTCGTGGTGCGCCCTGCGCCTCACCACGAACCCCGGGCCCGAAGGTCGGGCCGGGGCCGGCTTCGGCTTTCGCTCGGCCAGGATCCGGTCGAAGGCCGAGGACGCCTGATCGTCCTCCAAAGACGAGGAGTGGCTCTTCACCTCGAGGTAGCCGAGAGCGTGGAGCTTCTCGACGAGCTCCTGGTTGGAGAGCTCGATCCCGTGCTCCTTGAGCTGCTTGCCGAGCTCGTGGACCCGCTTCTTCGTCATTGCCTAGACTCCTAATTCTTCCGGGCGCTTTCCGTCAACACGGCCGCGAGCGCTCGCGCGTCCGCGACCACCGCCTTGGCCCTGAGCGCCCGGGGGAAGGACCTTCGCACGAGGGCGCGATCGAGGCAGGAACGGGAGGGATGAAGCCAGGCCCCTCGCCCCCCGGCCTTGGCCGTGACCACGAGCCCCCCGCTTTCGGCGAAGCGCAGGAGCATCGCGGGCGCAGCCTTCTGGCCGCAGCCGATGCAGGTCCGAACGGTCTGTCTGCGAGCCAAGGTCAAGTGCCCGTCCCTTCCGTCCCCGCGGCTCGAGCCTTCTCCGCCTCGAGCTCCGCCCTGAGCTTCGCCTCCTCCTCGAGGTACACCCCCACGGCGTGCTTGATCTGACGGGCCTTCTTGATGCCGAGGCCCGTGGAGTCGGCCAGCTTGTTCACGTCGCCCTCGCCATGCACTGCTTCGACGGTCGGGTAGCCCGCGAGCTTCAACTGCTCGACGGTCTTCTCCCCCACCCCGCGGACCCGGGCGAACCGCTCCTCCTGGGTGAGCCCATCGGGGTGCCGGCGGGCCTCCGCCAGGCGGGCCGCCTCCCGCTCCTGCTCGAGCTGGATCTCCTTCTCCGCGTCGGTGATCGACTGCTCCCGGGCGCGCTTCTGGAGATCGGGGATCATGTCCATGTTGAAGCCGGGGAACTGGGTCAGCATCTCGGGCGCGGCATTGGCGACGTCCTGGGCCTTGCGGAACCCGTGGGCGTAGAGCATCTCCTGGGTGCCCTCCGGGATGGCGATGGCGGAGAAGCTCTCCTTCGCGAACTCGTGCATCTCCTTGACCCTCGTCTCGGAGTTGATGTCGAGCTTCCAGTTGGTGAGCTGGGAGGCGAGGCGGACGTTCTGTCCGCGGCGGCCGATGGCGAGGGAGAGCTGGTCGTCGGGGACGATGATCTCCATGGCCCGGTTCTGCTCGTCGAGCAGGACCCGGGAGACCTCGGCCGGGGCCAAGGCGTTGCAGACGAAGCGGGCCGGGTCCTCGTCCCAGGGGACGATGTCGATCTTCTCGCCGCGCAGCTCCTGGACCACCGCCTGGACCCGGCTGCCCTTCATGCCCACGCAGGCGCCCACCGGGTCGACGTCGGAGTCTCGGGAGCTGACCGCAATCTTGGCGCGCCCTCCCGGCTCCCGGGCGGCCGCCTCGATCACCACCACCCCCTCGGCGATCTCCGGCACCTCCATCTCGAAGAGGCGCTTCAAGAGATCGACCGAGGCGCGGGAGAGGATGATCTGCGGCCCCTTCGACTCCCGCAAGACGTCCATCACGAAGGCCTGGATCCGGTCGCCGGCGCGGTAGCTCTCGCGGGGGACCTGCTCCCTCACCGGCAAGACCGCCTCGGCCCGGCCCAGATCGACGATCACGTTCCCCCGCTCGAAGCGGCGGACGATGCCGGTGATCACCTCGTTCTTGCGATCCTTGTACTCGTTGAACACGTTCTCGCGCTCGGCGTCGCGGGTGCCCTGGATCATCACCTGCTTGGCGGTCTGGGCGGCGATGCGGCCGAAGGAGCGGCGATAGGTCTTGAGCTTCAAGAGGTCGCCCCATTGGTCGTCCTGGGCGCGCGCCTCGGCCTCGTCCTCGGGCCGGTAGTAGATGGGGAAGTCGAGCTCGTCGCCCGGCTCCACCTCGATGCCCTTGTCGTGGGCCACCCGGACCGGGATCATGTTCACCGGGTCGGGGATGGGGTTCGCCTCGGTGGGATCGTCCACGATGGTGAGGACCTGGAACAGATCCACCTGGCCCTTCTCCTCGTCGTAGCGGGCCTTCAGGGCGCGCTCCATCCCGAAGTGGCGCTTGGCGGCGCTCCCGATCGCCTCCTCCAGGATCTCGATGAGCTTGGGGCGATCGATCCCCTTGTCCTTCGCGACCTGGTCCAGGATGAGGTTCAGGTTCACGTTCTGCTGCATGGTCAGTCCTTCCTCCGAAGGTCTTGGACCGCGTCGTATTCGAGGTGGGCCTTGGCGATCCGATCGAGAGGGATCCGGTGCAAGACGCCGTCGACCTCGACCAGGACCGCCCCATCGCCGGCGCCGCGAAGAACGCCGGTGAAGCGCTTTCGGGGCGGCTGCCCCGGGGCGGTGTCCGGCACGGGGGAAAAGGCCCTCACCTCGACCCGCTCTCCCGCGAAGCGCTCGAAGTCGCTCGGCTTGCGGAGCGGGCGCTCGACACCGGGCGAGGAGACCTCCAGGTCGTAGGCCGGCTCGATGAGGTCCTCGACGTCGAGGATCGGCTCCACCGTCCGGCTCACCTCCTGGCACTCGTCGATCCCCACCCCCCCCGGCCGGTCCACGAAGAGCCGAAGCGTCCAGCGGCCCGCGACCCGGAGCCACTCCACCTCGACGAGCTCGAAGCCGTCGCGCTCCAAGACGGGCTCGAGCAGCCTTCGCACCCTCGCCGCGATGGGCTCTTCCCCGATGGCCGCCATGACCCCTCAAAAAACGAAAAGTGGGCAACGGAGGCCCACTTTCGGAACCCGGAGTCGCCCGGGCGCGAAAATGTCCCGGGCTTACTAGCAGAAGCCCCCTGGTACGTCAAGGGGCGATACCCCCTACGGGGGATGGAAGATCCCCCAATGCGGAGGCCAGCCGGCGCGTTCAGCCCACGACCTCATCTATAGGGAAAGGATGCCTCTTCTGCCGGCCGTCACTGCGAGGTCGCGGCGAAGGTGCCGCAACTCGTGTTCACGGTGGCCGTGAACTGAACCTCGCCGCTCGGCGAAACCGTGGCCGAGGCCGGTCTCACCGCCACCTTGAGGACCCGCTCGGTCACGACGACCGCCGCCTGGGCAGTGGAAGAGGGCGAGGCCTCGCTCTGGGCCACGACGTCTTCGGTCCCCCCGGCGGCCGGGGCGGTGTAGTTCCCGGAGGCGTCGATGGTCCCGCCCCCCGCCCCCTACATTCGCCTTTGGTGACGAAGGATCAGGGGCCGTCGCCCCGCTCGGCGGGGACCGAGAGGGCGAGGAGCCACTCGCGGTTGCCCGCCGGCCCTTCGATGGGGGATGGGGTCCGCCCCAGCACCGTGAACCCGAGGGAGCGGGCCGCCTGGGCCACGCCCTCGACGGCCGCCGTCCGCTTGGCCTCGTCCCGCACCACTCCCCCCTTCCCCACCTCGCCCTTGCCCACCTCGAACTGCGGCTTCACGAGGAGGATGGCCTTCCCGCCCGGCCTGAGCAACGCCTTCACCGCCGGCAGTACGAGCTTCAGGGAGATGAAGGAGAGATCGCCCACCGCGAGGTCCACCCTCTCCCCCAGCGACTCGGCGGTGAGGGCCCGGGCGTTCTGGCGGTCTTTGACCACCACCCGGGGATCGGCGCGCAGTCGGGAGTGGAGCTGCCCGTACCCGACGTCGACCGCGTAGACCCGGGCGGCGCCGCGCGCAAGCAAGACGTCCGTGAATCCTCCGGTGGAGGCCCCCAGGTCGGCGCAGGTCTGGCCCCGGGGATCGACCGGGAACGCCCTCAGAGCCTCGAGGAGCTTCTCCGCCCCGCGCGATGCCCACCGCCTCGGGGCAGCGTCTTCCTTGACGCGGATCTTCTGCCCCACCGCGACGAGCGTCCCCGGCTTGTCCACCCGCGCCTCCCCCACCACCACCGCCCCCGAGAGGACGAGCGCCTGGGCCCGGGTGCGCGACTCGGCCAGGCCGCGCTCGACGAGGAGGAGGTCGAGCCTTTGCCGGCGGGGGGCTCGGCTCATGCCGCGCCGCGCGCCGCTCGCTCGCACAACAGGGCCGGCCAGGCGGCGGATACGCCCTCCGCGAAGGGAGAGAGCTCCGCCCGCTGACGGACCGGGGCGCCCTTCGGCCCAAACCGGTCGGGGAGCCCGGGCTTCATCACCGCCGCCGGTGGGTCCGCCCGAAAGAGCCTCTCAAAGGTCGGCCGGCCATCGATCCGCTCGGTCAGCGTGGACATGCCTCCCCCTACCGGCCTCGCGCCACCACGAACCGGGCCAGGGCCCGCAAGGCCTCCGCCCCCGGCCCCAAGGGCGCGAGCAAGGAGAGCGCCTCTTCCAAGAACGCCTCTGCGCGCCTGCGGGCCCCCTCCTCGCCGAGCAGGGCGGGCAGGGTCGACTTCCCCGCGGCCGCATCCTTCCCGGTCCTCTTGCCGAGCGCGGCCGCCTCCCCGGTGAGGTCGAGGAGGTCGTCGGTGATCTGGAACGCCAGGCCGAGCATGAGGCCCACCGAGTAGCCCTCGGCCGGATCGGCGCCCGCACAGATCGCCCCCCCCGCGACCGCAGAGGCCACGAGCGCCCCGGTCTTGTCCCGCATGAGCGCCATCACCTCGGGCTCCTCGAGGGACGCGTGCTCGCCCGCGAGGTCCCGGGCCTGCCCCTCCGCCATCCGGATCGCGCCCTCGGCGAGCAGGCGGGCGAGCTGCGCCGCCCGGGGATCGGCGGCGGCGAGCAGATGCGCGAACGCCAGCGACTGGAGGAGGTCGCCGGCCAGGATCGCGGTGGCCTCTCCGTAGACCTTGTGCACCGTGGGGCGCCCCCGGCGAAGGTCGTCGTCGTCCATGCTGGGCAGGTCGTCGTGCACGAGCGAGTAGGTGTGGACGAGCTCGAGGGCCACGGCGAAGCGGGTGGCGAGAGAGCCGTCGGAGACGTCCCCTCCCCGCGCCTCGGCACTCGCGAGGACGAGCGCCGGCCTTAGCCGCTTCCCCCCGCCCAGCAGGGCGTGGCGAACGGCCTCCCACAGCTCTCCCGGGCCGGATTGGGAACGGGCGGACAGGAGCTCCGCGAGGAAGCCCTCGACGCGGCCGGCGACCGACGCGAGGTAGGCGTCGACGTTCATGGAACCGGACAAGGTGGGGGACTCTTACCACGCCCGCCCCGGCCACGCCCCCCGACCGTGGCCCGTCCGGCACCGCCTGGGCCCCGGGGGGATCCGTCACCCCCCACCAAAAGGGAGGGACTCTCAGGCCGGCCGGGGCACCGACTCCCGCTGGCCCAGGATCTCCCGGATGCGAAAGAGGAGCCGATCCATGTCGAGCGGCTTGGGAAAGTAGTCCACCGCTCCGGCCTCTAGCCCCGCGCGCTCGTCCTCGGCGCTCTTGCGGGCGGAGATGAAGATGACCGGGATGTCCCCGAAGGTCGGGTTCTTCTTCACGGCGCGGCAGAGCTCGAAGCCGTCGATCCAGCTCATCATCACGTCGAGCAGGATGACGTCGGGGCGATCCACGTGCATGGCCGAGATGAGGCGGAGTCCGTTCGCGGCCTGCCCCACCTCGAAGCCCTCGAGCTCCAGGGCCAAGGTCAGCATCTCGCGCGTGTCGCGATCGTCGTCGACGATGATGACCTTGGGCTTACGGGCAGGCGGGTCGGGGGCCATCTTGGGCTTCTTCCCTTTAAGCAGTGCGGCCGGAGTCCGGGTCGAAGGGCACCGCCTCGTCCTCGCCGTCGGCGCTCCGGACGAGGAGCTCGACCTTCCGCTCCGCCTCGTCGAGCTTCCGGGAGGCCTCCCGGGCCAGGCGAACGCCCTCGGCGAATCGCTCGACCGACTCTTCCAGGGTGAGCTGCCCGGACTCGAGCTCCCCCACGACGCGCTCGAGCCGGGAGACGAGACCGTCGTAGGTCTCCTCCCCACCGCCCGCAGTCACCCCGCGTTCGCTCGGCTCTCCCACGAGTCCTCCGCCCCTCTCCCTTCTATCCAGGCCGTCGGGGGGGGTCAACGGGCGACCCGGAGGAGGCGGGTCCCTCGGGCCGGCCCGCCGGCTGGCCGCGCCCCGGAAGCGGATCGGCCCCCTGGTCGCGGGAGAGGACGCGCGCGTCGAGCCATCCCTCCCCCAGCGCCACCCGCACCGGCTCGCCCGGCTCGACCGCGGCGCTTTTTGTGACGAGGCGCGCGCCCCGGAGGACCAGCGCGAACCCGCGCGACAAGAGCTTCGCCACGTTGGCCGGCTCGAGGCGGGCGGCGAGCCGCTCGAGCCGGATCCCCTCCCGCCGGAAGGTGGCGGCCTGCCAGGCTCCGAGCCGCCGGGCCGCCGCCTCGGCCCGCGCCCGCAGAGAGCGCAGGCGGGCCCGAGGCTCCCGGCGCATGAGCCGCACCCGCTCTGCGTCGAGGGCGGCGCGCCGCCTTCTCACCGGGCTGCGCACCGCCTCGGCCGCACGGTGCAGGAGGTCCTCGACCCGGTGCCGTCCCTTGGAGACGAGGTACGCCGGGTCCTGCAGCTGCGCCCGGAACGCCCTGAGCTCGTGCCGCCTTCGTCCCACCGCCGCCGAGACGGCCCGGTCGAGGCGTGCCCTTTGAGCCGAGAGCGCCGCCAAGAGCTCGTCGCGGACCGGGGCGACGAGCTGGGCGGCGTGGGTGGGCGTCGCCGCCCGGACGTCGGCCACCAGGTCCGCGATCGAGACGTCCACCTCGTGGCCGACCGCCGACACCACCGGCACCGGACAGGCGGCCAGGGTCCGGGCCAGCCGCTCGTCGTTGAAAGGGGCGAGCTCCTCCTGCGAGCCGCCGCCCCGGGTCACCACCACGAGGTCGACCCCGGCGCGGCAGAGCGCCCGCACCGCCGAGGAGACCGTGGCGGCCGCCCCCTCGCCCTGGACGCGGCAGGGGGCGATGAGCACCGGCAGGGAGGGAAAGCGGCCGTGGAGGACGCGCAGGAAGTCGCGGAGCGCGGCACCGGTAGGGCTCGTCGCCACCCCGATCCGCCGGGGCAAGAAGGGGAGGGCCCGCTTGCGAGAGGGGTCGAGGAGCCCATCGGCCTGGAGCCGCTCCTTCACCTGCTGGAGCAAGAGGGCCAGCGCGCCGGCGCCCCGGGGCTCGACCTCCTGGGCGATGAGCTGGTACTTGCCGTGGGGTGGGTAGATCTCCACGAACCCCCGGGCCAGGACCTCCTGACCCTCGGCGAGCTCGAAGGCGAGCCGCCTCGCCTGCGAGGCCCAGAGCACCGCGGACAGGACCGCCTCGTCGTCCTTGAGCGAGAAGTACACGTGGCCGCTCGCCTGCTTGCGGAGGTTCGCGACCTCGCCGGCCACCCACACGTCCCGGAAGCGAGGCTCGATGGCGTTGCGCAGGGCCCGGGTGAGCTCCCCCACGGAGTAAGGTCGGGGCAAGGCGGGGACCGCCGGCGCCGGCCTCTCCACCTCCCCGGACCGCTCGGGCCGCACCCGCTCGAAGAGATCCCCCGTCTCCCCCGGTGCGGGCGATCGCGGCGAGCTCACGGGCCTTCCCCCGCCGCCCGCGGCGCGGCGAGCCGGCTGAGCCGCCGCGCCGCCGCGCGGCGGGCCCGCCGGGCGGCCCCCTCGCGCTCGCGGGCCAGGCGGAGCAGGGCCTCGAGCAGCCCGTCGACCTCCTCCCGTCCCTTGAGGCGATAGGGCGCGCGCGAGGGCCCCGGGCCAACGTGGACCCCGAGGACGAGGCGGCGCGGGAGGGCGAAGACGTCCTCGTCGGTCACGTCGTCGCCCACGAACAGCGCCCTCTGGCACCCCAGGTGGCGGAGGAGCTTCCTCACCGCGTCGCCCTTGCTCGGGAAGGCGCTCGGGAGGACGTTCACGATGTTCTTCCCCGGCACGATCCGGGCCCCGGGGAGCGCCCGAACGGCGCCCAGCACCGCCCGGGCGGCCCGCCGGTCGCTCTGCGAGTAGTGCACGGAGAAGGTGGAGTGCTTGTGCTCGAGGCGAGCCCCGGGCACGCCCGTGAGGGCCTCGAGCACGCGGGCCTCCCAGCGACGCACCCGGAGGAGGATCGCCTCGGGGACGGGTGTCCGATGCAGGTACTCGGCGCCGTGGTTGCCCACGAGGAAGGGCGCCGCCCTCCCCGCCACCCGGTGGAGCCGGGCGAAGGAACGGCCCGAGACGATCGCCAGAGGAAACCTCGCCGCCAGGGCGGTGAGCAAGGACCGGGTGCGGCGGGACATCGAGGTTCCGTCCGGGTCGGGGACCAGGGGGGCAAGCACCCCGTCGTAGTCGAAGGCGAGCAGGGGTGGGTGTCCCCCCCCATCGACCAGGCGGGCGAGCACGGGGAGATTGCGGGGGAGGAGAAGATCCTTCATGTGGGGTCTAGGCCAAGGGAGTGTACACCGCCCGAGGGACAGGGCGTTCGCCAGGCGAGCGCTCTCCCGGGGTCGGTCGTCTACAATGGCGCCGCTTGCCACGCATCCTGCTGGCCGAGGCCCACGCCCCCACGCGCGAGTTCGTCGCGGCGTCCTTGTCCCAGGCCGGGTTCGAGGTCGTGAGCGCCGAGGATCCGGAACGCGTGTACGAGATCTATGCCGCCCAAAGGCCGGACGCGGTGGTCCTCGGGGTGGACCTCTCGGGCGACCTCGCCCTTCTGGCCCGCCGGCTGCGCGAGGCCGACCCGCGGGTGCTGCTCGTCGTCGCCGACCGGGAACACCTGGGCCGGGCCCTGGGGATGGGGGCGATGCTTCCCCTGAAGGCCAACGCCTACGTGGCCGACCCGACGAGGCGCGAGCTGGTCGAGCGGGTCCAGAAGCTCGTGGCCCAGCGCGCCCCCGTCCGCCTCCTTGGGGCGGCGCGCGTCTTGGCCCGCGAGCCCACCTCCCGCGGCGAGGTGAGACCCGGGGTCGTTCCCAAGCTCTTCCACAAGGTGTGGCGATCCCTCTCCGAGGGGATCCTGGTGGTGGAGAGCGCCGCCGCGATCCGCTCCGTCTGCTTCGCCCGGGGCGTGCCGGTCTTCGCCCGCTCCGAGGACCCCGACGAGTCGCTCCTCCGCTTTCTCCGGCAGGCCGGCCGCCTCGATGCGGCCGGCCACGACGCGGCGCTCTCGGCGATGGCCGGGGGGCTCTCCCCCGGGGCGGCGCTGATCGCGACCGGCGTGGCCGAGCCGGGAGAGTCCGTCCAGGCGCTTCTCCTCGAGCACCTCCGCGCGCTCGTGGTCCGGGCGGTGGCAGCCCGGGAAGGGCACTGGCGATTCCACCCCGGGGGAGAATTCGCCGAGGACGCGCCGGGCGTGGAGCTCTTGCCGCTCGGGGTGATCCTCGAGGGCGCGCGGCAGGGCATGCTCGCCAAGGACTTCTCCGACGCCCTGCGGGCGGTGAGGACGGCCTACCCCGCGCGCTCCGGCGACTTCCAGGCGCTCTTGCCCGCCGCGGGCCTCTCGAGCTCCGACCTCCGGCTCGCGCTCTCGCTCGACGGGCGGCTCACCACCCGGGCCTGGCTCGAGGAGCGGTCCAAACAGATGAAGGGCGCGCTCTCCTTGCTCTGGTTCCTCTCCCTCGTGGGGGCGGTGGTGTTCCGGGACGCGCCGGCGGGCGAGACCGTTCCCGGGGCCGCGCCGCTCCGCCCCAGGCGGCCCTTGCCCCCGGAGCGCGGCGAGGCCCTCCGCCAGGCCGCCCTCCAGATCCTGCCCGGCACCTACCTGCATGCCCTCGGAGTCGACCTCGATGCCGACGGCGCCGCGGTCGAAGAGGCCTACCGGACGGTGGCGAGCCGCTTCCACCCCGACGGCTTCGCCGAGTACGAGGTGGGCGACCTCGCCGACCTGCTCTCGGCCCTGCAGGACAAGCTCTCCGCCGCCTACCGGGTCCTCTCGGACGATGGGCGTCGGCGCGCCTACCTCGAGTACCTCCTCGCCCGGCTGGAGCAGACCGGCGCCCGAAGGCCCGGCGTGGACCTTTTCGCGGAGATGGCGCTCAAGAAGGGCGAGCGGGCCCTGAGGCGGCGACGGCCCGCCGAGGCCGTCCTCGCCCTGCGGGAGGCCGTGGAAAGAAACCCGCGCGAGCCCGAGTACCTGGCCCTCCTCGCCTTCGCACTCCTCAGGGAGCCCGCCGCCCCCGGCGCAGAGCCCGCCGCCGAGGCCCGGAGGCTGGCACGCCGGGCCCTGGGCCTCACCGAGGGTCACCCGCGGGCCGCCGCCGCCCTGGCCTTGGCCGAGGAGGCGCTCGGCGATCCGGCCGAGGCGCGGCGGGTGCTCCTCTCCGCCCTCCGAGCTCACCCGGGGAGCGAGGTCCTGAAGCGCGTGCTCTTTCGGGTGAACCGGGTCCGGTAGAGCGCCCTCGCCGACCCTCCGCCACGCTTCGGGCTGCCCTCACGCCCCGGCCGCCCGTGCCGCCCCTTCCGCCTGCAACGCCTCGCCGCGCCGCACCACGTCCGAAAGGGCGGCGATGAAGTCGGGGCGGATCCCGAGCGCGGGAACCCGCAGATACGCCGCCGCGCCGCCCTTGTCGGCGGCCTCTTTGGCCAGGATGTCCATGTCGTAGAGGGTCTCGAGGTGCTCGGAGACGAAGGCGATGGGGACGGCGACCACCGCCCGCCCCCGCGAATGCTGGGCGAGGTACTCGTTCGTGTCGGGCCCCAGCCACTTCGCTGGCCCGACCCGGCTCTGGTAGGTCACCGCGTAGTCCGACACCCCCGCCCGCCGCGCGGTCTCGCGGGCGGAGTGCTCCACGTACCTTGGGTAGGGATCGCCCCTGCGCACCTGGGAGAGGGGCAGGCCGTGGGCGCTGAACACGACGAGCAGGCGATCCCTGTGCGCCGGCGGCACCCTCGCCACGGTCTCCTTGAGCGCGGCGGCCGAGGCGTCGAGGTACCCGGGGTGGTCGTGCCAGGTGCAGATCTCGACGATGGGCCCGCGGGCCTTGGGCCAGCGCCGGCGCAGCTCCCCGAGCGAGCTGCGGGTGGTGGCATTCGCGTATTGAGGGTAGAGGGGGAGGGCCACCGCCTCGGTCGCTCCCGCGGACAACGCCTCGCGGACGGCCTCCTCGGTGTTGGGGTGGCCGCAGCGCATGGCGAGGTGACAGGTGTAGCCCTCCCCGAGCGCCTTCTCGAGCGCTATCGCCTGGGCCCTCGTTCCCTCCACGAGGGGCGAGCGGCCGCCGATGAGCGCGTACTTCTGCGCCGAGGACGGGGCCCGAAAATGGCTCACCAGCCGGGCGAAGAGCGGCCGGAACGGCCCGAGCGGCGCGCTCACCACCAGGGGATCGGAGAAGAGCTCGTAGAGGTACGGCTCCACCTCCTCGAGGCTCCGGGGGCCACCCAAGTTCATGAGGAAGACCGCGCGGTGGGACATGGAGACGCCTCGCGCCCTGGGTCAGACGGTGCGGGAGAACTGTCTCTCGCCGCTCGCCCGCTTCAGGTAGGCGTCGAAGATCATGGCCACGTTTCGCACGAGGAGCTGGCCGAGGGGGGTGACGCGCAGGACGTCGCCGTCGAAGGTGACGAGCCCGTCGCCCTCGAGCTCCTCCCGGGAGCCGTCGAGGTCGGCCTGGAGCGCGGCCCGGGCGTCCTCCCCGAAGCGGGACTCGATCTGCCGGAGGTCGAGCCTGAGCTGGCACATCACCTGGTTGATGGCGTGGCGGCGCAGGAGATCGTCGTTCGAGAGCGCCGCCCCGCGCTCCACCGGCAGCTTCCTCTCGAGGACCAGGGCGGTCCAGTCTCGGAGCTTGTGGACGTTCTGGGCGTAGGCCCCCCCCACATCGGAGATCGCGGTGATCCCGAAGGCGACGGTGTCGTCGGCCGGACGGACGGTATACCCCTGGAAGTTCCGGAAGAGGGTCCCGGCCTCGAGGGCCCTCGCGAGCTCGTCGCTCTCGGTGGCGAAGTGATCGAGGCCGATGAGCCGGTACCCCTTGGCCGTGAACGCCTCCACCGCCGCGAGGAAGAGCTCCACCCGCTCTTCGGCCCCGGGGAGCGCCTCCTTGGGGAGCAGGCGCTGATGGGGCTTCGCCCAGGGGACGTAGGCGAACCCGAACACCGCCATCCGGTCGGGGCCGATGGCGAGGATGCGTTCCAGGGTCCGCCCCCAGCTCTCCTTCGTCTGGTAGGGGAGTCCGTAGATGAGGTCGAGGTTCACGCCCAAAAACCCGTTCTCCCGGGCCGCACGCACCAGCTCGGCCGTCTCCGCCTCGCCCTGGATGCGCCCCACCACCTCCTGCACCCGGGGATCGAAATCCTGCACGCCCATCGAGATGCGGTTGAAGCCGAGCCGGGCCAAAGTCTCGATCTGGGAACGAGTGGTGACGGCCGGGTCGACCTCGATCGCCTGCTCCGCATCCTTCGCCAGGGCGAAATGCCGAGTGAGGGTCTCGTGGCAGCGGACGAGCTGCTTCTCGTCGAGGAAGGTGGGCGTCCCCCCTCCCCAGTGGAGCTGCGAGACCTTCCGGCGGGTGGGCAGGTGGGCCGCCACGAGCGCCACCTCCTCTTCCAGCACCTCCAGATAGGCGTCGGCCCGGGTGCGGTCGTGGGTGGCGATGACGTTGCAGCCGCAGAAGCGGCACATCTCCCGGCAGAAGGGCAGATGGACGTAGAGCGACAGCGGCCCCCCCTGCCGTTCGGCCCGGGCGAGGTGCAGGGCGTAGGGGGCGGCCCCGAAGTCCGAGGACCACTCCGGCGCGGTGGGGTAGCTCGTGTACCTAGGCCCGGGGCGGTCGTACTTGCGGAGGAGGTCGCCGGAAGGGATCTGGATCACGCTAGCCCCAGGTGAACGCGTGGACCGCCTCGACCACCGCCCTCACCGTTTCCGGCGGGGTGCCGACCTGGACACCATGGCCGAGGTTGAAGATGTAACCGGGCTCGGGGCCGGCCGCCCGCACCATCTCCACCGCCCGGGCCACCGCGTTCCCTTTGGGTCCGAGAAGGAGGGCGGCGTCGAGGTTGCCCTGGACGGCCACGCCCAGGGCGCGGGCCCGCGCCTCGGCGATGGGGATACGCCAGTCGACTGAGAGGACGTCGTATCCGAGCGCGGCGAGCCGCTCCAGGTGGCTCGTCGTCCCGGTGGAGAAGAGGATCGAGGGAACGCCCATCCGGCGGATGGCCGCGGCGATGCGGGCGAGGTAGGGGAAGCTGAACTCCTCGAGATCCTCGCGGGCCAGCTCCCCGAGCCAGCTCTCGAAGACCTGCGCCGCCTCCACCCCGGCCGAGACCTGCGCCTCGAGTTGGACCAGCGCCGACCGGGTCAGCTTCTCGAACAGCTCGTGCGCCGCGGGCGGATCGCCGTAGAGAAGGGCCTTCAGGCGCTCGAACCCGCCCCCCGTCCCCTCCACCGCATAGCTCCCCACCGTGAAGGGCCCCCCCACGAACCCGATGAGCGGCACCCGGCCGCGGAGAGCCCTCCGGGTGAGGCGGATCCCCTCCAGCACGAAGGGGAGATCGCGGAGCGGGTCGGGGATCCGCAAGGCGCGGACGTCCACCCCGGTCCGCACCGGGTTGGCGATGCGGGGACCGCCGTTCCCCTTCCCCTTCTCCCCGCTCTCGAACGAGAGCTCGAGCCCCATGGCCGGGAGCGCCAAGAGGATGTCGGAGAAGAGGATGGCCGCGTCGAAGCCGAGCTCCTCGATGGGTGCCGTGGTCACCTGGGCGATGAGCTCGGGGGAACGGCAGAGCTCGAGGAAGCTCACCTTCTCCCGGACCGCCCGGTAGGAGGGCTGGTACCGCCCGGCCTGGCGCATCATCCACACCGGGACCCGGTCCACGGGCTCGCGGCGGCAGGCGGCGAGGAAGGGGTGGGTCATCGCCTCTCGATTCTACAGCGCCGCCCGCACCCCTGCCGCGGTCACGCCCGAGACCCGCACGGTCTTTCGCCGCCCGCTCTTTCCCGAGACGATCACCACCTCGGCCCTCCGTACCCCGAGGGCGCTCGAGAGGAACTCGACCAGCGCCCGGTTGGCCTCGCCTTCCACCGGCGGGGCGGCGAGGAGGAGCTTCAGCCGGCCCCCGTGCTCGCCCGCGACCCGGGTGCGCGAGGCGCGGGGCGTGACCAGCACCTCGAGCACCGCCCCCCCCGGCTCGTCGCGCACGAACGACACTCACTTCACCCCGAGCAGGACCACCCCGGCGCGATCGGCCCTCTCGACCATCGCCGTCTGGTCCATGACGAGCGTCGCCCCCGCCTCCACTGCCAGGACCCGCCCCCGCGACTCCACCAACACCTCCACCGTGTCCAGCCCCACCGCCGGGAGGTCGAAGCGGCGGTCCTGATTCGGCTTCACCGCCTTCACCACCGTGAAGCCCCCCGAGGCGGCCAGCCCCCCCCCCCGCCGGATGCAGGCGTCGGTGCCCTCCAGGGCCTCCACCGCCAGCGCCACCCGATCCTTCACCACCACCGTCTGACCGAGGTCGAGCCGGCCGATGCCGCGAGCGAGCTCCATGCCGTAGTGCGCGTCGGCGAGCTCCTCCTCGCTCGGCCGGTGCTTGCCCAAGACCCCCTCGGGCGCCAGCCGGTCGGCCAGGAACGGAGTGGGGTCGGTGACGGGGACTCCCTCCTCCTCCAGGAACCGGGCCAGGGCCCGGAGCACGTTGTCGTCCGACCGTATGGCGACCCGGGCGAGCACCTTCAGGCCGGCCGCGTCGGGCATGGCGTCGGCGAAGAAGCGGCGCTTGGTGATGGCGCCGAGCAAGACGCTCTCGGTGGCCCCCCCCTCTCGCAGCGCCTCGAGCACGTGGCCGAGCTGGCCCAGCTTCACCCAGGTGATCTGGTCCACCCTCTCCCCCAGGGCCGGGTCGGTCTCCGAGCGGTGGGCCACCGCCACCACCCGGTGCCCGGCCCGGCGGGCGCTCTCGGCGAAGAGGAGCGGGAAATTTCCCCCCCCGGCGATGAGACCGATGGTGGACATCACCCGCCGCCCCCCTCCCTCCCGAAAGGGAGGGCCGCGCAAGGCGCAAAGGCCGAACCTTCGGAGGGACGGCCGAGAGGAGCCCCGGGCCCTCGGGCTCTTCCTCCCGCGCTCCCGCCCCACGCCCGAGGCGCGTAAGAGGAGGGGAGGTCCGTCGCCATCTCGGCGATCCTCGCTCGGGCCCCTTCAGCGGGTGATGCCCCGCTGGGAGCCCTTCAAGAACTCGATGAAGTGGTCGATCTCGGGGTAGCCGGAAAGCTCGTCGGAGAGCTCGGCGATCGCTTCCTGGAGCCCGAGGTTCGAGCGGAACACGACCTTGTAGGCCTGCTTGATGCGGCCGATCGCCTCCTCCGCCAGGCCGGCGCGCTGCATCCCGACGACGTTCACGCCCGCCATTTCGGCCCGCGCCCCGGCCACCGTGCAGAAGGGGGCCACGTCCATCGCCACCCCCGTCATCCCCCCCACGAAGGCGAACCGCCCGATCCGGCAGAACTGGTGGACGGCCGAGACGCCCCCGATGTGCACGTGGTCCTCGATGAGCACGTGGCCGGCGACGGCCACGGAGTTGGCGATGATCGCGCCGTCGCCCACCTGGCAGTCGTGCCCCACGTGGCTGTTCGCCATGAACAGGCCGCCGTTGCCGATGCGGGTCACCCCGCCCCCCCCGGCGGTCCCGAGGCTCACGGTGGTGAACTCGCGGAAGGTGTTCCGGTCGCCGATGACGAGCGCAGTCGGCTCGCCGCGGTACTTGAGGTCCTGGGGGACGCCACCCAGGACCGCATGGGGGAAGATGCGGTTCTGGGCGCCGACCGTGGTCTGCCCAAAGATGACCGCGTGCGGGCCCACGGAGTTCCCCGGACCCATCCGCACCCCTGCACCGATGACGGCGTAGGGCCCGACCTCGCAGGCCGGGTCGACCTGGGCGCCGAGCTCCAGCACCGCGGTGGGGTGGATGGCCATCGGACCCCTCCTACTGCTCCGGCTCGACCAGCATGGCGAGGTACTCTGCCTCGGCAGCCACCTGGCCGTCCACTCGGGCCGTCCCCCCGGTCTTCCACACCGCCCCCTTGTGCCGCACCGCCTCGACCTCGAGCTCGAGCTGGTCCCCGGGGACCACCGTCCGCCGAAACCGGGCGGCGTCGATCCCCATGAGATAGGTGACCTTCCGCCGGGCCGTGTCCTTGAGATCGAGGTAGGCGAGCAGGGCCGCCGCCTGGGCCAGGGCCTCGAGCACCAGGACCCCGGGCATGACCGGATGTCCGGGGAAGTGGCCGGCGAAGAAGGGCTCCCCCATGGTCACGGACTTCAGGGCGACGAGCCGCTTCCCCGGCTCGTACAGGACCACCCGGTCCACGAGGAGGAACGGCGGCCGGTGGGGCAAAAGCCTCTGGATGCCTTCCACGTCGAGGACGGCGGCCCGCCCCGCCGATTCGCCCGGTAAAACGCTCATGGCCCCTCCCCCGGGGACGCCGACCGGAGCCGCTCGACCTCCTTGCGGAGCTGGGCGAGCTCGCGCCGCATCTCCGGCAGCTTGCTCAGCACCCCCACCTGCCGGAGGTAGGTCGCGTGTGAGATCGCGGGCGAGCCGCTGACCGAGGCCCCCGGCTCGACGTCGTGCATCACCCCCGACTGCGCCCCGATGCGGGCGCCGTCGCCGATCGAAAGGTGCCCCACGATGCCCACCTGGCCGGCCGCCACCACCCCCATGCCCAGCTTGGTAGATCCCGAGACGCCCACCTGGGCGACGAGGAGGGAGAGGGGGCCCACCTCCACGTTGTGGCCGATCTGGACCAGGTTGTCGATCTTCGTCCCCCGGCCGATCCGGGTGACGCCCAGGGCGGCCCGGTCGACGCAGGTGCAGGCCCCGATCTCGACGTCGTCCTCCACCACCACGATCCCCACCTGCGGGAACTTGAAGTGCCGTGGCCCCGCTCCTTCGCCCTCCGGGTCGAAGGCGAACCCGAACCCGTCCGAGCCGATCACCGCCCCGGGCTGCACGATGACCCGGTCGCCCAGCCGGCACCCTTCGCGGACCACCACGTTGGCGTAGAGCAGGCAGTCCTCCCCCACCCGGACGCCCTCGGCGATCTGGACGCCGGGGTGGACGATGGTCCGGGCCCCGATCTCGGCCAGAGCCCCGATGGAGGCGAGGGGCATGACCTGGGCCGAGGGGTGGACCCGGGCCGAGGGGTGGACCACCGCCGCGGGGGCGATCTCCGGCAAGGCCTCGCGGGGAGGGTGGAAGAGGGTCGTGATCTTGGCGAAGGCGAGGTAGGCGTTCTTCACCCGCAGGACCGTCCGCCCCGAGGGGGCGGGCTCGTCCGGCTCGACCACGACCGCCCCGGCCCGCGATGCCTCGAAGGCCCGGCGGTACTTTCGGTTGGAGAAGAACGAGATCTCCGCCGGTCCGGCGTTCTCGAGCGCCGCCACCCCCTCGAGCCGCAGCTCCCCGTCGCCCACCACCTCGCCGCCCACGCGCCCGGCGAGCTCCGAAAGCGGAAAGGTCACGGGGGCCTCCTACTTGGCCTGAGGCTTCGGCGCCGCCGAGGCGGGCGTCGCTGCGGAGGCGGGCTTGGCCTGGTCCGCGTCGGCCTTCTTCGGGTACTTGACATTGTACTTGCGGATCACCTCGTTGGTGATGTCCAGGGAGGGCGGGGAGTACACCACCGCGGCCTTGTTCACCACCACCTGGATCCCCTCGCTGTCGGCGATCTCCTTGACGGTGGCGTTGAGCCGGTCGGACATGCCCCGGGAGGCCTCCTGCTCGCGGGCGGCCAGCTCCTGCTGCAGCTGGACGTACATCTGCTGCAGCTCCCCGGCACGCTTGTCGAGCTCGGCCACCTTGGCCTGCTTGGCCTGGTCGTTGAGGAGGGCCTGCTGCTTGTCGAAGTCGGCCCGGAGCGTCTGGAACTCGGTCTGCTTGGCGTCGAGTTGCTTCTGCTTCTCCTCCATCTCCTTCTTGAGGGCGGCGGTGATGGCCTTGCCCTCGTCGCACTCCATGCCGGCGCGCTGGTAGTCGACGATGCCGATCTTGGTCTCCGCCCGGGCCGCGGGGGCGAGCCCGACCGCCAGGGCGATGAGGGTTAGACGGGTGAGCGTACGCATGAACGGGTCCTCGAACGTCTAGAAGAAGCTGCCGATCGTGAACTGGAAGTCAACGGGGTTGTCGATGTAGTTGCCCAAAATGTCCTTGCGCCGGTTGAGGGGGAACCCCCATTCGAAGCGGAGCGGCCCCATGGGGCTGAACCAGCGGATCCCGAAGCCGATGGACTTGTACAGGGAGAGGGGGACGGAGGGATCGTGCCAGGTCCCGGCGGGGAAGGCGTTGCCCGCGTCGAAGAACACCACCCCCCGGATCCCCGCCTTCTCGAAGACCGGGAACTCCGCCTCGAGGTTCAGGACGAGCTCCTGGTAGCCGCCCTCCGCGAGCCGGCAGATCTCGGCGTAGGGCGAGTAGCTGCAGGCCTGGAACCCCTGGGGACCGACCGACTGGAAGCGGTACCCGCGGATCGTGTTCACCCCGCCGATGTAGTAGAGCTCGGAGAGGGGGACGCCCTGGGGGGAGAGCGACTGGAGCCAGCCGGCGAGGAGCCGCGCCCTCCCCACCACCCCCAGGGCCAGGGGGTGGTAGACCCGCATGTCCAGCCCGTAGCGGTTGAAGAGGTTCACCTCCGAACCGGTGAAGCGCCGGGGCACGAGCCACTCGGGCGCGGTCTCGAAGCTCACGTTCCCGTACCAGCCGTCGGAGGGGGTGAGCCGGTTGTCGCGCTTGTCGGCCTGGAGCGCGAGGCGCAGGGAGGTGGTGCTCCCCGATCCCGTGGCGCGAGCGAGCGGGACGGCGCTGGCGCTCGAGACGTCGACCTGCTCGTGCGTGAGGGTGGCGAAGAGACGGACGTCCTCGAGGGCCGCCGCCGGCTTGAACCAGTCGGCGAGCCCGACCAGCTCGTAGCCCCAGGTCAGAGACCCGCCCAGGGCCCGCCGGGTGAAGGCCGGGTAGGCCACCTCGTTGGCGTAGAGGCTGAACGAGAAGGTCCAGCGGGTGTCCAGGAAGTAGGGGTCGGCGTAGCTGATCTCGCCGAGCTGCCGGACGCTGGACCACTGGAGCTGCAGGGAGAGGCTCTGGCCCCATCCCAGGAAGTTCTGCTGCGAGATCTGCGCGTTCAAGATGAACTGCTCGTAGGAGGAGTAGCCCGCCCCGAGGGAGAAGGTCCCGGTGGCGCGCTCCTTCACCGTGACCACGAGGTCCATGGTGGTGGGGGAGCGCTTCGTCTGGGCGATGTCCACCGTCTCGAAGTAGCCGAGGGCCTGGACCCGGTTCTTGGACACCCGGTACCCGGTCCCGCTGAAGAGCTGCCCCTCGTATACCCGGAGCTCCCGGCGGATGATCTTCTCCCGCGTCTTGTCGTTCCCCACGATCTCGATCCGCCCGATGGTCACCGGCTCCCCCGGCTGGATGTCGAAGGAGATGTCCACCCGCCGGGTGTCGGGGTGGGGCTGGGTCTTCGGCTCCACGTTCACGTAGGCATACCCCAAGTCGCGGTAGACGTCCTGGATGGCGGCCAGGTCCGCGGCCACCCGCGACCGGGCGAAGCGTTCCCCGGTGTGGATGTGGGTCACCTTCTTGAGCTTGGCCTCCTGGCCGAGGAGCTCCCCGGAGAAGCCGATCGCCCCGAGGTCGTACTGCTCCCCCTCCACCAGCGGGATGGTGATGAAGAGCATGCGCCGGTCGGGGGAGAGCTGGACCGAGGGGTGCCGGACCTTCACCTCGACGAAGCCCTTCTCCAGGTAGACCGCCTGGACCGCCTGGACGTCGGTGTCGAAGGCGTCCTCGCGGAAGGTCCCCTCCACCGCCCAGGGCAAGAGCCCGCCTTGCTTGCTCTGCAGGTAGGGGAGGATGTCGTCCGCCGGGACGTGGGCATTTCCCACGAACCGGATCTCCTTCACCTGCACCTTGGCATGCTCGTTGATCTGATAGGTGACGTCGACCTGGTTGTCCGGAGCGTCGACCACCTTGACCGTCACCTCGGTGAGGAAGAAGCCCTTCTCCACGTATTTCTTCTGGATCCTCTGGACGTCGGCGTCCGCCCGGGCCGGGTCGAAGAAGTCGTTCGTCTTGAGCGAGACCGCATCCTTGAGGTCGTCCTTCTTGATCTCCTCGTTGCCCACGGTCTGGAGGGAATGCACGGTGGGCCGCTCCACCACCCGGTAGATGAGGTCCGGGTTCTCCGGGGGGCCCTCCTCCTCCGCCACCACGTCCGCGAAGCTCCCAAGCTTCATCACCGCCCGGATGTCCGCGTCGACCTGGTCGAGGCTGAGGGGCTGTCCGGCCTTGGTCCCGATGGCGGCGCGGATGGCGGCCGGGTCGGTTCGACGGTTCCCCTCGATCTTGACCTCCTTCACCACCACGTCGGCGGCCCGGGCGGCGGGGGCCACGAGGAGGACTGTCGAGAGCACCCCCAGGAGCGACTGTCGGACGAGCGCCACGGAGGCGCGGAATCTAGACCGGGGCCCCAAAAAGCTCAAACGCGAAGGCGCGCCGCCGCGCTTCCGCCCGCGGGGAGAGCCGGGCCCGCTCGCCGCGCCGCCGCGCCCGGCGGAATTCACGCGAGCCGGCCCTCGAAGAGCCGAAGGCGCCGGGGGAGGGCGGAGGCGAGCCGCTCGTTGTGCGTCACCACCACCGCGGTGATGCCCGTGCGCACGTTGAGGTCGATGAGGAGCCGGTGGATGCCCTCGGCCGTCTGCGGGTCCAGGTTGCCGGTGGGCTCGTCCGCGAGGAGGAGCCGGGGGGAGAGGCACAGCGCCCGGGCGATGGCCACCCGCTGCTGCTCCCCCCCGGAGAGCTCCCCGGGGCGATGATCGACCCTCTCCCCCAGGCCCACGAGCCCGAGCACCAGAAAGGCGCGGCGCCGCGCCTCCTCCCGGCCCACCCGCCGGATGAGCGCCGGCATCATGGTGTTCTCGAGGGCGGTGAACTCGGGGAGCAGGTGGTGACTCTGGAACACGAACCCGATGGTGTCGGCCCGGAACACCGCCCGCTCGTCCTCGTCTCGCTCGAACACGTCGGCCCCCTCGAACAGGATCCGGCCGCCGGTGGGGAGGTCGAGGGTTCCCAGTAGGTGCAGGAAGGTGCTCTTCCCCGCGCCCGACGGGCCGGTCAGGGCCACGAGCTCCCCGGCGGCGATCTCGAGGTCGAGCCCGCGCAGCACCTCGAGCCTCTTGTCGCCGAGCAGGTAGGTCTTCCTGAGCCCCTCGATCCGGACGAACGGGTCGGCCATCACTCGCTCCGGAGGCCGTCCACGGGGTGGAGGCGGGCCGCCTTGGTGGCCGGGTAGAGGGTGGCGAGGTAGGAGAGCACCAGGGCGGCGAGCGCCACCAGGGTGAACTGGGAGCCGTCCATCACCACCGGGAGGTTGTTGATGTAGTAGATCTCCGGGTTGAGCGGGATGCCGACCTTGTCGATGAGGAGACAGGTCCCGAGGCCGAGGAGGAGGCCGAAGAGCGCCCCCACCCCGCCGATCACCACCCCCTCGAGGACGAAGATGCGCATGATGCTGGGCACCCCCGCCCCCATCGACTTCAGGACTGCGATCTCGCGCCTCTTTTCCAGCACCATCATGATCAGGGTGGCGAGGATGGTGAAGGTGGCCACGAGCACGATGAACCCCAGGATCACCGCCATCACCACCTTCTCCTGCTGGAGGGCGGCGAAGAGGCTGCGGTTCAGCTCCCCCCAGTCCTTGGCGCGATAGGGCCAGCCCCCCAGGGCGAAGACCACCCGGTCCATCACCGCCCGGGCGGCATCCACGTTCTCCACCTTCACCTCCAGGCCGGTCACGGTCTCGGCTCCGAAGAACCTCTGCGCCTCGGCGAGGTCGATGTAGGCGAACTTGGAGTCGTACTCGTACATCCCGCTGAAGAAGATCCCCGCCACCCGGAACGGGCGGCTCTTGGGCTGCGGTCCGGCCGGCCCCAGGTCCCCGAGGGGCGAGACCACGTTGACCTCGTCCCCCACCTGGACCCGGAGCGCGTGCGCGAGCTCCCTCCCGATCACCACCCCGGGGAGCGTCTTGCCCTCCTTGGGAGGCGGGAGGGGGCCGTTCTCCCCCCCGAGCCCGGCCACCGGGATCCGCTCCGGGTGCACGAGAAAGTCGAGCTCCCCGCTGTGCACACTCTGGGGAAGGTCGATGACCGTGCCCACCGTGTCCACGTCGATGCCCTTCACGATCGCGCCGGTCAGGTTCTGGCCGGAGGAGAGCATCACCTCGTTGTAGAGGAAGGGGGTGGCCCCCACGACCCCGCGGACCGAGAGCGTCTTCTTCCTCGCCGCCCGCCAGTCCCCGAAGTCGTCCTGCCCGTAGGTGAGCACCATGCCGTGGGCGGTCTGGCCCAGGATCTTGTGCTTCAGGTCGGCGGAGAAGCCGCTCATCACCGAGAGCACCACGATGAGCGCCCAGACCCCGATCGCCACCGCGGAGATGGAGATGAGGGTCATGAGCATGGTGGCCGGCATGCGGGGATAGCTCACGAGCTCGCCGCGCCGGTAGGCCCGCCGCTCGGCGGCGTCCCGGAGGTAGGAGAAGACCACCACCACGAGCACCCCCGGCAGAAGCCCGACGAGCACCATCCCGAAGAGCGCGGCCAGCGTGCGCGGGGTGAGCCTCAGGTGGCTGCGGGCCACGTAGAGCTCGTAGGTGAAGGAGGGGTCGAGCCTCCCCGTGCCGGCGAGGAGGAATCCGAGCGAGGAGCCGACGAACACCGCCGTGGCCGCGAGCCCACCCACCCCGAGAAGCGCCAGGACCAGCACGAGCGCGCCCTGGGCGGCGAGGCCCGCCAAGGCGGCGGGCCCGTGGTGCCCGCGGCCCACCAGGGCGACGACGATCGCCACCCAGACGAGCGAGGCGGCGAAGATCTCGTAGAACGCCAGCCGGCGGAAGAGCCACCCGGCGAGCGCCCCCGCCACGACCGCCAGAGAGGCGGTGGCGAGCGCGCTGAGCCCGTTGGCGAGCGGAGTGGCGAGGGCCAGCCGGTCGCCGAAGAAGGCGCGGGCGACCGGGACCAGGGCCACCGCCCCGAGGAGCCCCAAGGCACACACCACGAAGGCGCCCACGTCGAAGACCGCCGGGGCGGGGTGGCCGACGGGGAGCGGCTGCCCCTCGGCCGGCCCCGGGGCCGCAAAGGCTCCCTCCGGGGGGATGGCGGTGGGATCGCTCACGGCTCGCGGCTCTTGAGCAGCGGGAAGAGGATCACGTCCCGGATGGAGACCGAGTCGGTGAGCAGCATCGTGAGCCGGTCGATGCCGATCCCCTCGCCGGCGGTGGGCGGCATGCCCTGCTCCAGGGCGCGGACGAAGTCCTCGTCGTAGGGCATGGCCTCCTGGTTCCCCGCCGCCCGGGCCCTCACCTGCGCCTCGAAGCGGGCGCGCTGGTCGACCGGGTCGTTCAGCTCGGAGAAGGCGTTCGCCACCTCCATCCCCGCCACGAACAGCTCGAACCGGTCCACGAGGCGCGGGTCGGCGTCGCGCCGCCGCGAGAGCGGGCTCGTCTCGAGAGGGAAGTCCACCACAAAGGCGGGGCGATCCTTCGGCAGCTTCCGCTCGCCGAAGACCTCGAAGGCGAGGGCGATGGCCTCGCCCGGCGCCTTCGACGCCGCCTGCTCCAGCTTCCAGGCGCCCTCCGAGTCGTTCTCCCGGGCCGCGGCCGCCCCCAGCGCCTCGGCCAGGCCGCGCCCGGAGAGCGCCTCCTCGGGGGAGAGGCCGAGCGCCCGCGCTCCCACCTCGAGGAGCGAGACTCTCGGGTAGGGCGGGGTGAAGTCGATCGCCTGGCCCTGGAAGGTCACCAGGGCTCCCCCCGCCACCGAAAAGGCCAGCTCGTGCACGAGCTCCTCGGTGAGCCGCATGAGGTCCTCGTGCGTCGCGTAGGCCTGGTAGAACTCGATGGTGGTGAACTCCGGGTTGTGGCGCCGGTCGATCCCCTCGTTGCGGAAGATGCGCCCGATCTCGTAGACCCGGTCGAATCCCCCCACCACCAGGCGCTTCAGGTGCAGCTCGGTGGCGATGCGGAGCTTCAGGTCCAAGTCGAGGGCGTTGTGATGGGTCTCGAAGGGCCGGGCCGCTGCGCCGCCGGCCTCCTCGGGCTTGTGCAGGGTGGGGGTCTCGACCTCCAGGTACCCGCGCTCGTCCAAGAACCGCCGGATGGTGGTGATGATCCGGGCCCGCTTGACGAACACCTCTCCCACCCCGGGGGTGACGAGGAGGTCGAGGTAGCGCTGCCGGTAACGCTGCTCCACGTCGGACAGCCCGTGCCACTTCTCCGGCAAGGGCCGGACCGCCTTGGTGAGGATGGTGAAGGCCCTCGCCTCCACCGTGAGCTCACCGGTCCGGGTCCGCGTGGCCGGCCCCTCTGCCGCGACGATGTCCCCCACGTCGAGGAGCCGAAAGACCTCGAACTCCCGCTCGGAGAGCCGGTCCTTCTTCACCCACACCTGGATCTCCCCCGACCGGTCGCGGACGCGCAGGAACGCGGCCTTGCCGAACGAGCGGATGGCCAAGACCCGCCCCGCCAAAGACCAGCGTCCCGGATCGGAGGCGATCCGCTCGGCCGGATCGTTTCCGTAGCGGGCGTTGAGATCGGCGGCGAGGTGGCGGGGCGCATACCCGTTCCCATAGGGGTTCACGCCCAGCGCCCGGAGGGCCTCGGCCTTCTTGAGCCGCTGCGCCAGGATCTCTCGTTCTGTGGTACCCAGGTCTTCGGCCATCGTGTCGGATCCTGCGGGATCTCTAGGGAAAAGTTGCCGCGAGGCTAGTCGGGCGCGACGGGGCCGTCAACGCGAGAACGCGAGAGATGCCCAGTCGCTTCCCGCCCAAGGCGACCGAGCCAAAGACCCTCCCCCTCTGCCGACCCCGAGGGGAGAAAGGGAGAGCTCATCCCGCTCGCGTCTCCCCCCCTCCCTTCACCCCTCCCCCGAAACCCCTCAAGGCCCCCTCTCACCGCGGAAGCTTTGGGACCTCACCCAGGGAAAGGTCGCGGACTCCCTCGCGAAGCCCACCTAATAAGGAGGATGGACTGGGTCGAGTTCGCCCCGTCATCGGGCCAGAAGAACGCGGCGCGCGCCGAGTCGTTCGCCAAGTCCTCGATCTCCGAGAACGGGGTTCGCGTCGCCTCCGCCCTTCGCCGCCGGCCGGCGCGTGGGCCCGCGGATGTGCTCCCTGGTGCGAGGGACCGCGGAGTCCGCCATCGTCCCCGTCTTCTTGACGAAGGGACGAGCCCGAGAGGTGCAGAAGCTCTAGCTTTCGGCGCGGGCCGGTCGGGGGCCCGACGGCCTAGGGGAAACCTTGCGCGCCGCCCAGAACCGTCCGAACGGCTCGGCGCCGTCCTCTTTGAAGACCACACGGGCGGGACGCCGCCCGTCCGGCTCGCGAGACGCCGGACCTGCCCTTTCGAGGGCGCGACCGACCTGCTCAGGCGCGCGAGGAAGAACCCCGGCCGCCTCGATGGGCGCAACTCTCGCGGCCTCCCAAGGAGATCGCGGGGCGAAAGCGCGCAGCCGCTCCACGGTCAATTTCCAAAGGTCGGCCCTCGCTCGCTCGTGCCACGCGCAGTGCGCTAGATTCGGCTTCTCGATGGTCGGGCCAAGGGAATTGCCGTGGGGCGACAGGGGTTCGCGGCGTACCCCCTGTGCGGGGCACGAGAAGTCGTGGCCGTCTGTTACGCTTCCTTAGGGTTCACGGTGGGGTGAACGTGGCGGATCCGACGAGTCCCGCGCCGACAGGGCCCCAGTGCCCGAATTGCAAGGGGCCGGCCCACGGCGAAGGGGAGCTTTGCCCGGCGCAGTTCGGCCCCGGGAAAACCCTCGGGTTCGGCGAGGAGGAGGTGCAGGTCAAGCCGGCGCAGGGTGACCCCCTCATCGGGACCCGCGTCGGCAGCTTCCAGATCGTCCGCATGCTGGGGCGCGGGGGGATGGGGACGGTCTACCTGGGCGAGCACCCGGTCATCGGGAGCAAGGTCGCCGTCAAGTTCCTCCACGCCTCGATGGCGCACGAGCCCGAGGTGGTGGCGCGCTTCTACGACGAGGCGCGGGCCGTGAACCTCATCGGCCACGAGAACATCGTCGGGGTCTACGACCTCTCCTTGCTCCCGCCCGATCGCTACTACTACGTGATGGAGTACCTCGACGGCGAGACCCTCGCCGCGCTGGAGAGGCGCGGCCGGGTCCCGACCCTGGCCGGGCTCGCCGTCCTCCTGCAGCTGTGTGACGCCCTCTCCGCGGCCCACGAGCAGGGGGTGGTCCACCGGGACCTGAAGCCCGAGAACGTGTTCCTGGTCTCGCGCCGGGGCCAACCGCACTTCGTGAAGCTCGTCGACTTCGGCATCGCCAAGCTCCGGGGCGCGGGGCAGGGGCGGACCCAGGCCGGCGTGCTCGTGGGCACGCCCGAGTACATGGCCCCGGAACAGTGCGACGACGGCCCCATCGACGCCCGGACCGACGTCTACGCCCTGGGCGTCATGGCGTTCGAGCTGTTCACCGGCCAGCTCCCCTTCACCACCCACTCCACCACCCAGCTCCTGCTCGCTCACCTGGGAAAGCCCCCCCCCCGCCCATCGAGCATCGCTCCGGTCGATCCGCAGCTCGAGGCGGCCATCCTCCGGGCCCTGGAGAAGGACCCGAGGACCCGCTTCCAGGACATGGCGGAGTTCGCCGATGCGCTCCGCCCCGTCCAGAAGAGCCTCCTCTCCGCACCCGCCCCGCAGCCGTCGCCTCCCAAGGCCGCCCCTCCAAAGGAACCCGCCCCCGCTCCGCCTCCTTCGCCCGCTCAGAAGCCGGCAACCGCTCCGCCACCGGCCCCCGCCTCCGGGGTGCTCTCCGAGGTCGAGGCGACGTTCAAGGGCGAGGTCGGGGCGGCCCGGCGCCTCCCGGTCCTCGAGCTCACCCGGGGCGGCCTCTTCTTGCAGGCCGAGTCCGGCCTTCCTCCCCTCCTCTCCCGGGGCAAGGTGACGCTCTCCCATCGCTCGCTGCGCGGGAACCTCACCTTCGCGGTCGAGGTCGTCCGCCACGTCTCCCCCGCCGAGGCCCAGGCGGTGCGGATGTCCCCCGGCTTCGCGGTCCAGGCCATGGAGCTCGCCCCGGAGGTGCGGGCCGCGCTGGCCCAGCTCGCCGACCAGGCTCGCGCCTCTCCCGCCCCGGCGCGGCTGCCGAGCGCCGAGGAGGTGGATGCTCGCCTCGACGCCCTCGAGGCCCGGGCGCGCGCCGACTGCTACGCGCTCCTCGCGGTGGCTCCGGACGTGGATTTCTCGGCTATCCGACGGGCGGCCGGCGCCCTGCGCGAGGAGCTCGAGTCGATCCGCACCCACCCGCTCTCCCCCGCCCATCCCAGCCGGGCGGTCTCCCTTTTGTCCCGGCTCGAGGCGGCGGTGGCCTCGGTCGGTAGCCCCGCGCCTCGGCTCTCGCACGACGCCCAGGCCGGGAACTGGAGGGGGGTGAGGCGCTGCCTCAAGGCCGGGGTCCCCGACCCCCTGGTCCGCGCCCGGCGCGAGTCCCTGCTGGAAGGGGATCCGGCCCGGCGGGCGGAGGCGGAACGCCAGCTGGCGCGGGCCCGGGTGGCGCACAAGCTCGGGAACGCCGAGGCGGCCGCCGCCGCGTTCGAGGCCGCCCTTCGCGCCGACCCCCTCGACGTGGCGGCGCACGAGGCCTTCCAGGCGTTCGAGGAGGGCCGGAGGTGATTTCGCAGGGCGAAGGGCCCACGAGGCGGGCGCCTTCGGCAACGACGAAGCGAGCGGGCGTGCCCGAGACCCGGCCCGAAAACGGGACTGCCGGCGCCTCTTCTCGCTAGACTTCGGCCGCCGATGCTGCCCTGCCTGCCCGCCCTCGTCGCCCTCGCCCTGTCCCAGGCCGCGCCCCCCGAGCCTCCACCCCCCGCCGCCCTGGAACAGCCCCTTCCCTCTCCCCCCGCGTCGGAGGAGGCGGGGGGCGTTCCCACCCGCCGCTACCTCATCGAGAGCATCGAGTTCCGCGGCCTCGTCAAGACCCGCCCCGAGGCCCTCCGCCGCCACATCTTCATCGAGGAGGGGGAGATCCTCGACCCCGAGCGAGTGCTCCTCTCGCGGCTCGGGCTCTTGCAGCTGGGCTGGTTCTCGAGCGTGGAGCCCCGGGTCGAGCGCGGCAGCGAACGCGGCAAGGTCAAGGTGGTGTTCGAGGTGGTCGAGCGGAACACCCTCGTCGTCACGGACCTGATCTTCGGCTCGACCAAGCCCCAGCCCCTCTACGGCGGGCTGGCGCTCTCGGAGCAGAACTTCACCGGCCAGGGGCTCGGGCTCTCCGGGGGAGCGCTCTACGGCGGCTCGCCCGACGGCCGCAGCACCGATAGCCGCTACTCCCTGCGGGCGGGGTTCTACGCTCCCGACCTGCGGGTCAAGGACCTCCGCCTGGTCCTGGGCTTCCAGGTCATCTCCATCCAGGGCGACGAGCTCACCTGCAGCGACGTGAAGTGCTCGCAGTTCGTGGGGAGCTACGTGAATGCCCCCCGCACTCACTACTCGCGCCAGGGCGGCGATTTCCAGTTCGGGATCCGGCCGGGCCCCTTCGAGCGGCTCACCGGGACCTACACCCTCGAGAAACTGCACGCCACCCTCGACAACGGCCTCGCCCCCGGCGTCGGCCCCTACATCCTCGTGGGCCCGTCGACCCTGGCGGGGATCACCGGAAGCTACGAGGTCGAGACCCGGGACGACTTCTTCTACCCGACCTACGGGTTTCGGGCGATCGGCCAGGTGACCTTCGCCTCCAAGCTCGTGGGCAGCGACTACGAGTTCAGCCGGTACCTCCTCCAGGCGGAGACCGCCTACGAGCTCTTCCGGATCCCGCTCCGGCTCCAGACCGCCCTGGGCGCGGTGCAGGGGAACGCGCCCTTCTTCGACCGGTTCTACGGGGCGGACTACTCCTACTTCGCCATCGGCCCCGCCCTGGGGCGGGCCATGGAGCTGAACTTCTCCACCGACTCCCGCTACGACGCCTTCCTCTTCATGGGAGGGCTCGAGTACGCGATCCCGCTCTGGACCGGCGGGGCGGCCCCCTTCCACCGCGCCTACGTGGCCCTGGGATCTCGGTACGTGTGGTCCTCGGCCACCCTGGGCGGGGGGCGGACCACCTTCTCCACCATTCCCTTCTCGTTCGACCTCGCCCTAAGGCTCGACACGGTCATCGGCTCCTTCAACCTCTCCCTCGGCTACGCGCTGGACAACGCCCTGTGATCGCTGCCCGCGCCACGCTCCTTGCCCGCGCCGGTGTCCTTTGGCTCCTTCTGGCGGGGCAGGCGGCCAGGGCCTCGCCGGGCGTTTCGGAACCGGCGGGCACCATCCAGCTCGCCGCGGTCCGGGGGCGCGCGGTGGCGACCCTCGACCTCTCCTCCCTCTTCGGCCCGAACCGCCAGCAGGAGTTCGGCAACGGGCTCACGAACGTCATCGAGATCTACACCGCCGTCCTCCCCGAGGAGGCGACCGCGCCGGTCACCATCCATGGCCGGCTCCTCGAGATCCTGTTCGACGTCTGGGAGGAGACCTACACGGTCACGATCAAGGACCCCGAACACCCCGCCGGCTCCCGGGTGGTCCTGCCCAGCTTCTCCTCGCTCCGGTCGTTCCTCTCCGATCAGCGCGGCGTCGACCTGGGACCGGTCGAGGCCTTGCCCGACGCCTTCACCGTGGAGGTCCGGGTGGAGGTGAACCCCATCTCCAAGGAGCAGCTCCAGCGCACCCGCGAGTACATCGCCGCCGGGGCCGGCGTCCGGTCGAACGGGTCGCGGAGCGTGCTCGGGGCCGTGGCGAGCTTCCTCCTTCGAGAGCCGGCCGCGGGGACCGACGTCCACGTGCTGCGTTCCGGCCCCTTCACCCGCGGTGGGGTGCCAGCCCGATGAACCGCCCGGACGCGCCCGCCCTGCCGCGCGCTCGCCTCCTCGCGGAGCTCCGCGGAGCGCTCCGGATCTCCCGGTTCGAGATCCGGATCGCCGCCGCCCTGGTGGTGGCCGCCACCCTGCCGCTCGTGGGGGCGCTCCTCCTCGCCGACCGCGTGGCGGCGGAGAACCTGGCCCTGGGGCTCGACCCGCGGGTGGTGCAGCGGCTGCAGAGCGTCCCCACCCTGTACGGGGAGCTGTTCCAGGCCCGCAAGCAGCTCTACGCCGCGCAGGCGCGCGAGCTCGCCCGGGGTCTCCCCGCGAACGGCTCCGAGGCCGACGCCTACCTCTCCGCCGCCGTGAAGAGGACCCCGCGCCTGCGGCGCGTCACCTGGCTCTCCCCGGAGGGCAAAGTCCTCGCCCAGACCGAGGCGACCCATCCCAACCCCGAGGGGGAGTGGCGCGAGGCGCCCGCCCGGGTCGAGCTTCCCGACGGCGGCCGGCTCGAATGCGTCTTCGCCATCGAGGCGCAATACTTCGCCGACCTGGCCGAGGCACGCGATCTGGCCGAGACGGTCCAGGGGCTCGACGCCCTCCGCTCCGAGATCCGCCGCTCCTACGTCCGCGCCTTCGGGGCCCTGCTCGTGGTCTGGGCGGCGGCGGCCGCCATCCTGGGCATCTGGCTAGCCCGGCGCACCACCCGGAGGGTGTCTCGCCTCGTCGCGGCGGTGCAGCGGCTGGCGGCGGGCGACCTCACCGTCCAGGTCGACCCCGGAAGCTTCGCCGACGAGGTGGCCGGCCTCACCCGGGCCTTCAACGAGATGGTGCGGGAGGTGCGGGAGGGGCGGGACCGCATCGTCTACCTGGAGAAGATCTCCGGCTGGCAGGAGGTGGCCCGCCGCCTGGCCCACGAGATCAAGAACCCCCTCACCCCCATGAAGCTCGCCTTCCAGCAGCTCAAGGCGCGCTGGGACCAGCTCCCCGGGGGGGAGCCGAACTTCGGCAGCCTCCTCGCCGAGGTGGGCGAGATCATGCGCGACGAGATCGGGACCCTCCAGCGGCTGGTGGACGAGTTCTCCGGGTTCGCGAAGCTTCCCGACGTCCGGCCCGAGCCCGCCGACCTCTGCGACTTCGTGGAGGAGTTCGTGCGGCAGAACCCGCAGCTTCGAGCGGACGCCGACGTCCTCGTGGTGCGCGCCGCCGGCTCCTTCCCGGTGGAGCTCGATCGCACCCTCATGCGCCGGGTCCTCGCCAACCTCTGCTCCAATGCGGTGGAGGCCTCGCGCCCCGCCCGCCCGAGGCTCCACCTCTCGGTGAGCCGGACCCGCGACCGGGGGGTGGTGAGCGTGGCGGACGAAGGCCCGGGCGTGGACCCCTCCCTCCGGGACCGCATCTTCGATCCATACTTCACCACCAAGGTGGGGACGGGCACCGGCCTGGGCCTCGCCATCGTGAAGAAGATCGTCTTGCAACACGGGGGCGAGATCGCGGTCTCCGACCGCCCGGGAGGAGGCGCGAACTTCACCCTCGCCTTCCCGCTCCGGGCCCCGACCGGTTCCGCCCCCGCCGCCCAGGAGGTGTAGAGCGATGACCGAGCCCCAGCGACCCCTCGACGGCCAGATCGCGCTCGTCACCGGAGCCACCTCCGGGATCGGCAAAGCCAGCGCTCGCGCCCTGGCAAGGGCCGGGGCGCGCGTCATCGCCTCCGGCCGGCGCGCCGAGCGCCTGGCCGATTTGGTCGCGGAGCTCGGCCCGGGCAATTTCCCCCTCCCCCTCGACGTGCGCGACCAAGGCGCGGTGCGGCGGGCGGTGGCCGAGCTGCCCGAGGAGCTCTCCGCCGTCGACCTGCTCCTGAACTGCGCCGGGCTCGCCCTGGGCCTCGAGCCGGCCCAGCGCGCCTCGCTCGAGCAGTGGGAGAACATGATCGCCACGAACTGTAGCGGGCTCGTGACCCTGACCCACGCCCTGTTGCCGGGGATGGTGGCCCGCGACCGGGGGCACGTCGTGAACATCGGCTCGGTGGCCGCGACCCACGCCTATCCCGGCGGCAACGTCTACGGCGCCAGCAAGGCCTTCGTCCGCCAGTTCAGCTTGAACCTGAAGTCCGACCTCCTCGGAACCCGGGTGCGCGTGTCCCTGATCGAGCCAGCCATGGTCGAGACCGAGTTCTCGCTGGTGCGCTTCGAGGGGGACCTTCCCCGGGCGGCCAAGGTCTACGAGGGGATGCAACCCCTCACCGCGGAGGATGTCGCCGACGCCATCCTCTACTGCGTGAGCCGCCCACCCCACGTCGACGTGACGGTGCTCGAGCTCTTCCCGGTCGCCCAGGCGCCGGGCCCGTTCGCAGTGCACCGCCGGTGATCCCGCCGCGGAGCGAACGCCCCGTTCGGGCCGGGGTTCACCCTCAGGCAGCCCAGGGCCGGGCGCTCTCCGGGGCGCCTTGCGGAACTCGCTCGCGGGACCCCTTCGGCGAAAGGCTCACGCG
>Ga0335071_10000398_pt1 | contig 49392 bp, 44 predicted proteins | sample Lox_Sample_15_FD_206724 | JGI IMG/M metagenome (GOLD analysis project Ga0335071, IMG submission 206724) | Soil microbial communities from Loxahatchee National Wildlife Refuge, Florida, United States - Lox_Sample_1.5 | ecosystem: Environmental > Terrestrial > Soil > Wetlands | place: USA... | reverse complement strand
GACGATTTCCCGAAATTGCCGTCGATCAATCGGTTTGAGCAGCTGCCCAAAGATGCTATCCACGTATTGCATGCCCGGCCCTTTTCTGTGTCTCGACAACCAGAAAGTATCCGGTTCACGCTGGATTCGCCGGGCATGCGCTGCGGCAAAGTGAATCATTCCCGGGACAGCCCTGCCGCAGGCGGGGAGAGATGACTTAAAAGCGCTGACGCGAGCAGAATTGCGGACGAGTATATCCTACCGCCGCACCGAATTCGGATTGAGCTCGGCTTCGCTCTTGGCTTCCTCGGCGAGCTCCTGGGAAATGGCCGCGGTCTGCGCCGGCGTGCCCCAGCTCGGCGCATCGCCGCCGTCGCCCCATGCCTTCGGCCGATAGAAGGTGTGGACGCCGTAGCGGTACAGCTTCTTCATCTCGCCGACCCAGGAGGGGCGCACATAATACGCGTGATAATGCGTCGACTTGCCCACTTCAGGCAGCCAGATCAGCCCGTCGAGCATGGCCTTGGCAATCTTCCTGGCGCGCTCCCACATGTCGGGCTCGCGGATCACGTCGGTGTTGCTTTCGCAGGCAAAGGTGAACTGGCACACGGTGTGCCGGTACTTGCTCTGATAGACCACGGCGCACACCGTGCTCGGGTAGAAGCCGGAAAAGGCGCGGTTCAGCACCACCTGCGCCACCGCGATCTGGCCCCGCACCGCCTCGCCGCGCGCCTCGAAATAGACCGCTTCAGCCAGGCATTTTTCGGATTTCGCCCGCAGTTTCGCGTCGGTCAGGCCGAGCCGCTCGGCCGGCGGCTTCGTGCGCTGGTCGTCGGCATTGACCTCGCCTTTCGGCGCGATGCTCTCTCCGGCCTTCGGCGCGACGTCCGGCACCTGCGGCAGTTTGAGGTCGGGATCGGGCAGAATGATCAGCGGCTCCGCGCCGGGCTGCCAGCGCTCCATGCTCTCGGCAGAGCCGCCGAGCGACGTGCTGCCGAAGTAGAGGCTCGCGGTCTTGATGTTGAAGCCGTCATGCGAGACGCCTTGATCGATGCCGATCGCAGCGGATTCCGGCGAGGCCTTCAGCTCGTCGAGCGGCGGCTGCTCGACCGCCGCCGCGGCGTCATATTGCGGCAGCGGCGGCGCGCTCAGCGCGGCCTGCAGTTCGGGATCGAGCGGAGCAGCGTCGCTCGCGGGAGCCTCCGCCGTCTTGGCGCCGAACACCGAGGCATTCGAATTTGCGGGGTCCTCCTTCGCGGGCTCGGCTTGCGCGGGCGCCGCAGGCTCGGGAGGGATTTGCGGCGCGACGACGAGCCTGTCGCCCTTCAGCGTCCGGTTGACGGCCGGGAAATCGGAGGCCTGATAGCGCGGTGGAACCTGCAGCGCAGGATTGCGCGGCAGCGCGCCCGTGACGTCGGAGCCCTGCGAATCGAGGCTCGCCAGACGATAGGCCGCGGCTTGTGGCGTCGAGGCGCCGATCGGAACGGAGAAGCTGTAGGTGGCGAGCTGGATCGATGAGGCGCCTGCGAAGACGCGCTTCTGCCAGCGCTCGACGACGCCCGGTTGGCGCGCCAGCAGGGAGCCGATGTCCTGATATCCGGTCTCGGTCGGCATCAATGCGAAGACACAGAGACCGAATCCGAAGGACGCGAACCGCGCGCCCTTCGGATGGTTACGCAACACAAGCATCAGTAACGCTCACGCAACACTTACGCTTTGACCGAATTTCAGTGCATCCGTAAAATTCGACCGTTTCTGTTGGTAACCAATTTTGGTTGCCGGGGCGTTAACCCACGTTGCAGAGGCGCCACAGACAAGACGCGAAGTTGTAGCGCGCGATCACACCGAAAACGTTGGTAAATGCCGGCTCGACGCGAGTGGTAAAGATCCGGTCAACGAAGATCGTGAAAAAATTTTACGCGCGGCCGTGCCATTACGGGACACTGCTCTTCGTCATTGCGAGCTCTTCGTCATTGCGAGCGCAGCAAAGCAATCCAGAGATCTCTCCGCGGGAGAGATTCTGGATTGCTTCGGCGCTATGCGCCTCGCAATGACGGGGAACGAGCGGAAACGACCTACGCCGTGCTCGCGGCCTGCTTGCCGAGTGCGGCCTGCGCGGCGGCGAGGCGCGCGATCGGCACGCGATAGGGCGAGCAGGAGACGTAGTTCAGCCCGATCTCGTGACAGAACGCCACGGAGGCGGGATCGCCGCCGTGCTCGCCGCAGATGCCGACCTTGAGGTCGGGCCGCGTCTTGCGGCCGCGCGCGACGCCGATCTGCACCAGTTCGCCGACGCCCTCGCGATCGAGCGAGATGAAGGGATCGATCTCCAGAATGCCCTTCGCCACATAGGCGCCGAGAAAACTCGCCGCATCGTCGCGGCTGATGCCATAGGTCGTCTGCGTCAAATCGTTGGTGCCGAACGAGAAGAACTCGGCGCTCTTCGCGATCTCGCCGGCGAGCAGGCAGGCGCGCGGCAACTCGATCATGGTGCCGACCTGGTAGGCGAGCTTCTTGCCGGTCTCGCGCATCACGGCCTGCGCGGTGGCATCGATCCGCGCCTTGACGAGGTCGAGCTCGGCCCTGGTCGCGATCAGCGGCACCATCACCTCGAGCCCGACCGCTTTGCCGGTGCGCTTCTCGGATTCCACGGCCGCCTCAAAGATCGCGCGCGCCTGCATCTCAGCGATCTCCGGATAGGCGATGGCGATGCGGCAGCCGCGGAAGCCGAGCATCGGATTGAACTCGGCAAGCTCGCGGGCGCGATCGGCGAGCCGGCGCGGGTCGGTGTTCATGGCGCGTGCGACTTCCTCGATCTCCGCATGGGTATGCGGCAGGAACTCGTGCAGCGGCGGATCGAGCAGCCGGATCGTCACCGGCAGGCCCTTCATGATCTCGAACAGCTCGATGAAATCGGCGCGCTGCATCGGCAGCAGCCGCGACAGCGCGGCGCGGCGGACCTGCTCCTCCTCCGCCAGAATCATCTCGCGCACGGTGCGGATGCGGGTCTCCTCGAAGAACATGTGCTCGGTGCGGCAGAGCCCGATGCCCTCGGCGCCGAACTTGATCGCGGTGCGCGCATCCTCGGGCGTGTCGGCATTGACGCGGACGCCGATCTTGCGCGCCGCGTCGGCCCAGCCCATCAGCGTGCCGAACTCGCCCGACAGTTCCGGTTCGATCATCGGCATGCGGCCCGCGAGCACCTGCCCCATCGAGCCGTCGATGGTGATGACGTCGCCGGTCTTGAAGGTGCGCGAGCCGATGCTCATGGTGCCGCGGCCGTAATCGACGCGGATCGAGCCGCAGCCGGACACGCAGGGTTTTCCCATGCCGCGCGCCACCACGGCGGCGTGCGAGGTCATGCCGCCGCGCGTGGTCAAGATGCCTTCGGCTGCGTGCATGCCGTGAATGTCTTCCGGCGAGGTCTCGATCCGCACCAGAATGACTTTATGACCGTCGGCCTGCAGTTTTGCAGCTTCATCCGAGGAGAACACGATCTCGCCGGAGGCGGCGCCAGGCGAGGCCGGCAGGCCCGTCGCGATCACGTCGCGCCTGGCGGCGGGATCGATGGTCGGATGCAAGAGCTGATCGAGCGAGGCAGGATCGATCCGCGACACCGCGTCCTTCTCCGAGATCAGGCCTTCCTGCGCGAGTTCGACCGCGATCTTCAGCGCCGCCTTTGCGGTGCGCTTGCCGGAGCGGGTCTGCAGCATCCACAATTTGCCGCGCTCGACCGTGAACTCCATGTCCTGCATGTCGCGGTAATGCTTTTCCAGCATCGTGTAGATCCGCGTCAGCTCCGCGAACGCGTCGGGCATCGCGGCTTCCATCGAGGCCTTGTCGGAGCCGGACTCCTTGCGCGCATCCTCGGTGATGTCCTGCGGCGTGCGGATGCCCGCGACGACGTCCTCGCCCTGTGCGTTGATCAGGAACTCGCCATACAGCTTGCTTTCGCCGGTCGAGGGATTGCGCGTGAACGCCACGCCGGTCGCCGAGGTCTCGCCCATGTTGCCGAACACCATGGCCTGCACATTGACCGCGGTGCCCCAGGATTCCGGAATGTCGTGCAGCTTGCGATAGGTCACCGCGCGCGCGTTCATCCAGGATGAAAACACCGCGCCGATCGCGCCCCAGAGCTGGTCGTGCGGATCCTGCGGAAAGTCCTTGCCGGTCTCCTGCGCCACCGCTTCCTTGTAGCGGCCGACCAGTTCGATCCAGTCCTCCGCCGACAGATCGGTGTCGAGCGAATAGCCTTGGCCATCCTTGAAGGTGTCTAAGATGTCCTCGAAGTGATGATGTTCGAGGCCGAGCACGACGTCGGAATACATCGTGATGAAGCGCCGGTAGCTGTCATAGGCAAAGCGCCGGTCGCCGGACATCTCCGCGAGTGCATCCACCGTCTTGTCGTTGAGCCCGAGATTGAGCACGGTGTCCATCATGCCGGGCATCGACGCGCGTGCGCCCGAGCGCACCGAGACGAGCAACGGATTGTCGGCATCGCCAAAGGCCTTGCCGGTCAGCTTGCCGACGTGATCGAGCGCCTTCTCGACCTGGGCCTTCAGCTCCTTCGGATAGGTCTTGTCGTGCTCGTAGAAATAGGTGCAGACCGAGGTCGGGATGGTGAAGCCGGGCGGCACCGGCAGGCCGAGATTGGCCATCTCGGCGAGGTTGGCGCCCTTGCCGCCCAACAGGTCCTTCAAGCCCGCTTTGCCTTCAGCCTTGCCGTCGCCGAAGGTATAGACCCATTTGTTGGCCTTCACGGCCTCGGCCACCACCGCCTTGGCGGGCGCGGCCTTCTTGGCCGGCTTGGCGGCAGCCTTTGCCGCTCCCTTCGCGGGGGCCTTTTTCAGCGCCTGACGGGCGCTGGCGGGCGGCGCGGCCTTGGCGCGCACCTGCGGGGATGACTTTGATTTCATAGCGGTTTTCTTCAGTCTGGAAGCGGCTTTGGCCATGATCTGCATCAATCCGCGAAAGTGTGAGGAAATTGCGCGCCTTACACCATTTTGAACGGTTCCGCGCAAGGCGGGCGCTAGCGGAATCTGGGCATTAAAGGTGCAACCAACGAAGTAGGCCGAGCCCGATCAGCCCGTTCAGGATCAGGAAGATGGCCACGATGAAGTTGAGCAGCCGCGGCATCAAAAGGATCAGCACGCCGGCGACCAGCGACATGATCGGCGTAACATGGGCAACCGTGAGGGTCATCAGTCCAACTCGCTGCTGAAGGGATTTTCGGGAAAGGCGATTCGGGGACGGCCATCTTATCTGCGCGCATCGCCTGGGCATAGAATACGCCTGTGGCGTCAATGCGGTTCCCCCGATCGGAACGATCGATCCCGAATACCGCCCGCAGCGCGCCCGGGAACGATGCCGTACGAGATGCATTGGGTCTCCTGGGATGGCGGTCCGGTGCGAGCCGGATCGCGTTCATCACGAGGAGTTGGCCTTATGCGAAACAAGACACTTGCTGCTCTGACGCTCGCGGCCGTCGTCGCGCTTCCCATGGCGGCGCAGGCCCAGGGATATACGACCGGTGCCGTGCGTGGACCGGCCGTGATCCTTGATGACGACGCCGGCATCGCGGTCGAACAGCGGCCGGCGTTTCGCGAATATGTGATCCGCGAGCGCATTCCCAACTACACCATGCAGGAACGCGTGATCGTCGGCGGCATTTTGCCCGAGACCGGCGTGACCTATTACGACGTGCCGCAAACCTTTGGCGTGACGCCCTATCGCTACACGGTGATCAATGGCGAGACCGTGCTGGTGGAACCGAGGTCGCGGCGCATCGTTCAAGTGATCGAGTAGCGCCGCGGTTCGATGTCACGCGCTGCAGTTCGGCTTTCCACCGCGCGTGACGCTTGGAGCTGAGGAAGTCGATCACGAGCTCACAAAGTCGATCAAGGGAAAGCCAGGCGATCGTTCGGCCGTCGGCCTCCCCCCGCCCAGACGGCCGGGCGTGAAGGCCCTGTCCGGTTATTCCCCCACCGGGCAGGGCTTTTCCTTTTCTCCTCGCTCTGTATGCAGCAGTTGCGAAGATCACCTGTCCCCGCGTGCGGGGAGAGGGAGTCGCACCGCATGCTCGGCGCGATCAGCCTTCGATCTTGGAAAAGTCCGCGACGGCGCGCGTGGCGCTGCGGATCTCGTTCAAGAGCTTCAGACGGTTCTCGCGGATCTTTGGATCGTCGTCGTTGACCTTGACCTTGTCGAAGAACGCATCGACCGCCGGACGCAGCTTTGCCATCGCGCTCATCGCGCCGGCAAAATCCTCCTTCGCCACAGCGGCCGAGGCCTCCGCCTTCACCTGATCGATCGCCTTGGCCAGCGCTTTTTCCTCGGAGAGAGCGTAGAGCGCGACGTCGGGCGCGCCATCGAACGTCCGCTTGTCCTTCTTCTCCTCGATGGCAAGAATGTTGCTCGCGCGCTTGGTGCCGGCGAGCAGGTTCTTGCCGTCATCGCTATCGAGGAATTTGCCGAGCGCCTCGACCCGGCGCACGATCATCAACAGATCATCCTGGCCTTCCAGCGCGAACACCGCGTCGACCAGATCATGCCGCGCGCCCTGCTCGCGCAACTGCACTTTCAGGCGATCAGCGAAGAAGGCGAGGAGATCGAAAGGAAGCTTCTCGCCGTTTCTCGCGCGCAGGCCGTCGAGTGCCAAACCTGCCACTTTGAGGAGGGACAGGCGAAGCGCGTTCTCGATGATCAGCCTGATCACGCCCAGCGCCGCGCGCCGCAGCGCATAGGGGTCCTTGCTCCCGGTCGGCTTTTCGTCGATCGCCCAGAAGCCGGTCAGCGTGTCGATCTTGTCGGCGAGCGCGACCGCCACGCCGACCGGATCGGTCGGCACGCGATCATTGGGACCTTGCGGTTTGTAATGCTCTTCGCTTGCGGCAGCGATAGACGCATCCTCGCGCTGCGCCAGCGCGTAGTATTTGCCCATCAGGCCCTGCAGCTCGGGGAACTCGCCGACCACTTCGGTGAGCAGATCGGCCTTCGCGAGTTTTGCAGCGCGCTTCGTCTTCTCGACATCGGCGCCGACCAGCGGCGCGATCTCGGCGGCGAGTCGCTCGATGCGCGCGATGCGCTCGGCCTGCGTGCCCAGCTTCTCGTGGAACACGATCTGCTCGAATTTCGGCAAGCGGTCCTCGAGCTTCGTCTTCAGGTCGGTCTCGTAGAAGAATTTGGCATCCGACAGCCGCGCGCGGATCACGCGCTCGTTGCCGGCGACGATGGTCTTGCCGCCGTCGCTCGCCTCGATGTTGGCAACCAGGATGAACCGGTTGGCGAGCTTTCCGGTCTTCGGATCGGAGACCACAAAGCATTTCTGGTTGTTGCGGATGGTGGCGCGGATCACCTCGCCGGGGATCGACAGATAATCCGCATCGAACGAGCCCATCAGCACGACCGGCCATTCGACCAGGCCTGCGACCTCGTCGAGCACCGCCTGGTCTTCTACGAGCTCAAAGCCTTGCGCGAAGGCGAGCTGCCGCGCGTCGGTCAGGATCGCGTCCTTGCGGCGCTGCGGATCGAGCACGACTTTGGCGTCGAGCAGTTTTGCTTCGTAATCCTCGAAGCGGCGCACCGAAATCGGCTGCGGCGCCATGAAACGGTGACCAAACGTGGTCTGACCGGTCTCGATGCCGTCGACGGAAAACTTCACGACATCGGGCTCTTCGGTCTCCAGCCCGAAGGTCGCGGTGATTGCGTGCAGCGGCCGCACCCAGGACAGCGAGCCTGACTTTGCCGAACGCGCGCCCCAGCGCATCGATTTCGGCCACGGGAACGTTCTCACGATCACGGGCAGGATTTCGGCCAGCACGTCCAGCGTGGCGCGGCCCTTCTTTTCCATCAGCGCGACATAGAAATCGCCCTTCTTGGGGTCGCGCTGGATCGTGGCCTCAGTGAGCGAGGCAAGGCCGGTCGCTTTCAAAAATCCCTGGATCGCGGCATCGGGCCCGCCGACGCGCGGTCCGCGCCGCTCCTCCTTCAGGTCGGGCTGCCGCGCGGGCAGACCATGCACCGTCAGCGCCAGCCGCCGCGGCGTCGCAAAGGCCTTTGCGCCTTCATACACCAGGCCTTCGGCGACGAGCTTGTCGGTGACCATGCGGCGCAGATCGTCCGCCGCCCTCGCCTGCATGCGCGCGGGAATTTCTTCGGAAAACAGTTCGAGGAGAAGATCAGGCATCTACTGGCGCTCTTTGCGAGGACGACGAGGTTTTCGCTGCCGCAGCTCCCCTCCCCCTTGCGGGGAGGGGTCGGGGGTGGGGGGCAGCGCGCACCGAATTTGCAGTAATACGCCGTCAAGATTTGACAACACGTCGTTATTCCAGAAGCGGAGCACGCGATAGCCGGCAGCCTCAATGAGACGCGTTCGGGATTGATCCGATGCCTGCTGCCAGTCATGCTGACCACCGTCGAGTTCGATGACGAGCTTGGCTCGACGACTTGCGAAATCAACAATGAACGGACCAATCAGGGCCTGCCGACGAAAGTGCGAACCGGCCAACACGATGTCGTGGCGCAGTCGTTGCCAAAGCACGCGCTCGGCCTCGGTCGGCTCGGCGCGCATCCGTTGTGCAAACTCTCGCTGGCGATCGTTCATCGAAATCGATTCAATCACATCGACCGTCATCTGTGGACCCCCACCCCCGACCCCTCCCCGCAAGGGGGAGGGGAGCACTGGCACCGTCAGCTTCGAGAAAGTTTCAACCAAGGAGGTGCGATGCCATCAACTCGCGCTTCCGGCCTCGGTATGGATCCATGCCTCGCCGCAGGCTTTTGCGAGCTCGCGGACGCGCAAGATGTAGCTCTGCCGTTCGGTCACCGAGATCACGCCGCGCGCATCGAGCAGGTTGAAGACGTGGCTGGCCTTGATGCACTGGTCATAGGCCGGCAGCGCCATCTGATGCTCTTTCCGATTGCCGCCCTGCTTCCATCCGGCGGAGAGATATTTCTTGCACGCCTCCTCCGCCATCCGGAACTGCTCGAACAGCATCGTGGTGTCGGCGTATTCGAAATTGTGCCGCGAATATTCCTGCTCGGCCTGCAAAAACACGTCGCCATAGGTGACCTTCTCGGCGCCGTCGCGGCCGTTGAAGTTGAGGTCGTAGACGCGGTCGACGCCCTGCACATACATCGCAAGCCGCTCGAGCCCGTAGGTGAGCTCGCCGGCGACCGGCGCGCATTCGACGCCCGCGACCTGCTGAAAGTAGGTGAACTGCGACACTTCCATGCCGTCGCACCAGCATTCCCAGCCGAGGCCCCAGGCGCCGAGCGTCGGGCTCTCCCAGTCGTCCTCGACGAAGCGGATGTCGTGCAGGCTGGCGTCGATGCCGATCGCAGCCAGCGATTTCAGGTACAGATCCTGAAGGTTTGGCGGCGACGGCTTCATGATGACCTGGAACTGGTAATAGTGCTGCATCCGGTTCGGATTCTCGCCGTAGCGGCCGTCCTTGGGACGGCGCGACGGCTGCACATAGGCGGCGTTCCACGGCTTTGGGCCGAGCGCGCGCAGCGTCGTTGCGGGGTGGAAAGTGCCCGCCCCCATTTCCATGTCATAGGGCTGCAGGATCACGCAGCCCTGCTCGGCCCAGAACCGCTGCAGGGCCAGGATAAAACCCTGGAACGAGCGTTCCGGGCGCATGTGCATGGGAAGCGAATCCATCGTCAAAACAGCTCTCGCGAGTCAAAAACGCGCGGGACCGTATCGACGACGGGATCAGGAATCAAGGCAAGGCCGGTGTGTCGGCGCTGCCGCGCCCCCCTTCTGGGATCGGATTGCTAGCCTGGGCGATAAGCTCCAGTCACCGGATCGCGCCGCAGCGGCCTGATTTCGTTCATGCGTGCAGCCTCATTGACACGCGCCTGGCGAATGTCTTCCAGTTCCCGGTTGATCCTCACGGCGGCCATGTAGGCCCAACGCAGCAGGGCAAGCCCGCCCAGGGCGCCCGCAAATGCCATTAGCGGCGGCATCGGTCGATCCTTGTTCAACATCTCAGGCCCCTTGCTTGTCATTGTCGCGCAGCGCGGCCGGCCTCGCAACGTAAATGAGTGAGACCAAATGGCGCGCTAGATGAATTATAATTTAGAGGCCGAATCGGGCCCAGATCGCGCGGCTTTCCAGCGCCGAAATGATCTCGTCAGGCCAGCCACTCGCGGTCTCCATCGCGGCGAGCGCGCCCGGCGATCTGCGGCCGAACAGGCCCGACAGCATGCCGCTTGCAGGCGCAATCAGGGGCGTCAGCACCTTTTCGCCAAAGCGGCCCCGCAGCGTCGAGCGCAGGTCGCCGATCGCGTCTGCAAGGCCAAGCGAGACCGCGGTCTCGCCGACCCAGTATTCACCGGTGAACAGCGTGCCGTCGGCGCCCTTCAGGCGGTCGCGCCGGCTGTCTTTCACCAGTGCGATGAAGATGGCGTGGATCTCGCGCTGGATCGCCTTGAGGCGAGCGACATCGTCGGGATTTTCGGGCAGGAACGGGTCGAGCATCGCTTTGTGCTCGCCTGCGGTATAGAGCCGCCGCTCGATGCCGATCTTCCTGATCAGGTCCTGCAGGCCGAAGGAACCGCCGACGACGCCGATCGAGCCGAGGATCGAAGATGGGTCGCAAAAGATCTCGTCAGCCGCACACGCGATCATGTAGCCGCCGGAAGCGGCGACATCCTCGACGAACGCCAGCACCGGAAGCTTCTTTTCCGCGGCGAGCTGGCGGATCCGCAGATAAATCTGCCGTGACTGCACCGGCGAGCCGCCGGGTGAGTTGATGACCAGCGCAACCGCTTTGGCGTGCTTGATGGCGAAAGCGCGTTCGAGCGTGCGGGCAAGGGTGGCCAGCGACATGCCCTGACGCAGCGGCGTCACCGACCCGATCAGGCCGGACAGCCGCACGACCGGCACGACCACGGCGCCGCGCCTGAGCCGCGCCGGCAGCCATTCGCTCGCTCTGTCGATCAGGCTCGGCCAGCCGCTGCGCTCGTTCAAAGTCTCGGTCATCCGGTTACCTCAAATTAACCATTTTGTATCACGCGTCTGCCATCCAATCGCTTGGAACGGTTCTTGTATTTGTGCCGTTGAGGAATTGCCAAGGCTGCGGCCGGACAGCGGAGAAAAACATGAAAATCTACCTGCTGATGCTGCTCGTTGGTACCCTGTTGACGGTCATTCGCTTCACCTCGACTCCCGAACAGCCCTCCGAGACCCAGCCGCAATGACGGCACAATGACTGGTGATGACTCTTGGAGGCGGCTGAAAGTTTCAAGGCGCGGCAAGCGGTAACAGACCGGTCCCAGCCATCACGTCATCGAGCTGCATTTTAGGCAGAGTTGTCTCTTTATTGAGCACCAACGAGCGGTAGAGGCGCGACGGCGCCCGTCCGCCCTTGACCGCACGAATCAGTACGCGAATGGCCGGCTTTGCGGCCTCGCCATGCACGGGCAGGATCTGCAGGCTGCCAAAGCCGTGGGCCAGCGCCGCCAGCGCATCGGCGAGGCCATCGGCGCGCCAGATCAGCGTCAGCGCGCCACCGGATTTCAGCACCCGCCGCGCCGCCGAGATCCAGCTTTCGAGGGTCGCAGGGCCCGCCATATGGGCCAGTGCCCGCGTCTCCTCGGGTGAGGCGCGGTGGCGGCGGTCGTCGTGGAAAGGCGGATTCATCAGCACCACGTCGACACTGTCGGGAACGAGGCCGGCGGCGGCAAAGGTTTTCGCCGACGAGGTCACGTCAAGCGTGACGATGTCGGCCTTGATGCCATTGGCGGCGGCGTTGTCGCGCGCGAGCTGCACGAGACCCGGATCGATCTCCACCAGCTTCAGATCGATGCCCGCGACCCGGCTCGCCAGCGCAAGACCTGCGGCGCCGACACCGGCGCCGAAATCCACCACGCGGTCCCCAGCCCGGGCCGCGGTCGCCGCCGCCAGCAGCACCGCATCGTGACCGGCGCGATGACCGGCCCGCGGCTGGCGCAGGCGCAGCCGCCCGCCGAGAAACGCGTCCTCGGTGAGGCCGGCCTCGTCGATCCCTGGGCTATTCGTCGGGTCGCAATTCATGAGACAGGCCTGCCTCGGTGAGCAGTTGTCGCGCCGCGCGGTTATCGTCCTCGTGGACCAGAATTCGCCGCGGCAGAATGCCGAGCGAGCCTTCGATCACGCTCATGTTCTGATCGAGCACGAGATGGTGAATGTTGGCGCCATCGAGCAGCGCTCCAACAGCCGAAACCAGCACGATGTCGTTGGTTCGAACCAATTCCCGCAAGACCGACTGCTCCTCGTCCGACGACGGCGCGACCATTGCGCGCAACTGTCAACAGTTAACCTGCTCTTGCCGCAACGCGCTCCAGTTTCTATTGTTGAATCCAACATACCAGATGTGGAGACCGGCGTGGCGGTTATTGTCCCCTTCGAGAGCCCACAGAGCGCATCCATCGATGCGCTGATGGCGCTTGTCGCCCCCGACATGGAGCGCGTCAACGCCACCATCCTGTCGCGGACCGGCTCCGATGTCACGATGATCCCGGAGGTCGCCAACCATCTGATTTCCTCCGGGGGCAAACGCCTGCGTCCGATGCTGACGCTGGCGATGGCCCAGCTCGCCGGCTATGGCGGCGACGGCCACGTCAAGCTCGCCGCCGCGGTCGAGTTCCTGCACACCGCAACCCTGCTGCATGACGACGTGGTCGACGAAAGCGAACTGCGGCGCGGCAAGCTGTCGGCGCGAATGCTGTGGGGCAACGAGGCCAGCGTGCTGGTCGGCGACTTCCTGCTCGGCCAGGCGTTTTGCATGATGGTGGAGGTCGGCTCGCTGCGTGCGCTCGACATTCTCTCCCGCGCGGCGTCGGTGATCGCGCAGGGAGAAGTGATGCAGCTCGCCGCGGCCAAGAACACGGCCACCACCGAGGACGAATATCTCGCCGTGATCCGCGGCAAGACCGCCGAACTGTTCGCGGCCTCCTGCGAGGTCGGCCCGGTGATCGCCGATCGTCCGAAGGCGGAGCAGACCGCGTGCCAGTCGTTCGGCCTCAATCTCGGCGTCGCGTTCCAGCTCGTCGACGACGCTCTGGACTATGGCGGCAAATCCGCAAAACTCGGCAAGAACATCGGCGACGATTTCCGCGAGGGCAAGATCACGCTGCCCGTGGTGCTGGCGTTCCGCCGCGGCAACGACACCGAACGCGCGTTCTGGATCAGGGCGCTGGAACGCGGCGAGATCAAGGAGCGCGACCTCGATCATGCCATTGCGCTGATGACCAGGCATCGCGCCCTCGAAGACACCATCACCCGCGCCGAGCATTACGGTGCGATGGCGGTCGATGCGCTGGCACTGTTCCCGGCGTCCCCAATGCGCAGCGCGCTGCAGCAGGTTGTCGCATTCTGCCTGGCGAGGTCGCATTGACTACGCGTCATTGCGAGCGAAGCGAAGCAATCCAGACTATCTCCGCGGAGACAGTCTGGATTGCTTCGGCACTTTGCGCCTCGCAATGACGAGTGCTCTTGACAGATTGTCAGCTCAGTTCGCCGGCGTGCACCCACCACGCCGGATGATCGGCCGACAGCTTCGCAGCCGCCGCTTGCGCGTCGGATGCGCTTGAGAAGATCGCAAAGCAGGTCGCGCCCGATCCGCTCATGCGCGCGAGCTGCACACCCGGATTTTCGCGCAGCGCCGACAGCACCTCGGCAATCACGGGCTGAACGCGCAGCGCCGGCGGCTCGAGATCGTTCGGCACACGCGCCAGCGCCTTGACCCAGTCACCGACCGAGGCGCCTTCGTCGGGCCACGCCGGCGCCCGGATCACGTCGGTGACGCCGACCAGCAGTTGACCATTGCGCAGGCCAAGCGCCGCAAACACGTCCTTGGTCGCCACCGGCACGCGCGGATTGACCAGCACGGCGGGCAGCTTTGGCAGGCTCAGCGGCAGCAGCATTTCACCGACGCCGGTCATGTCGCAGGCGCGCGAGGCGAGGCACACCGGCACGTCGGCGCCGGTCTTGAGCGCAACCTCCCGGACGCGGGAATCGTCGATCGCGAGGCCATTGAGCCGCGCCAGCAGCCGCAGCGCCGCGGCGGCATCGGCCGAACCGCCGCCAATTCCGGCGGCCACCGGCAAGACCTTTTCGAGCGTGAAGGCGCCGAGCGCGAGATTGCCCACCCGCTCGGCGAGCAGCCGCGCCGCCTTCAGCACCAGATTGTCCGATGTCGCGCCGCAGGCGCCCGCAAGCGGCCCTGTGGTGTCGAGTATCAGCTCCGGTCCCGGCGAGAGCGCGAGGCGATCAGCGCAGTCGGCGAACGCCACCACGCTTTCCAGATCGTGATAGCCATCGACGCGGCGCCCGACCACCCGGAGCGTCAGGTTGACCTTGGCACGCCCGTATTCCACCAGCGCTTGCGCCTGCGCCTGCATCGCCAGAAGTCCAGCCCCACCCACGATGAAAGAACTAGCCGCCCTTGTCGTCCTTGTCGTCGTCCTTCTTCTTGTCGGTCGCCGCCGCTGCCGCCGCGGCCGGATCGTCCGGCAAGCCGTTCTGGATCTTGGCTTCGATCTTGGGCAGATCGTCGGGCTCCGGCTTCAGATCGCGCGCATGGGCCCACTGGAATTTCGCCTCCAGCGTCCGGCCGACGCGCCAATAGGCGTCGCCGAGGTGATCGTTGATGGTCGGATCCTCCGGCTTCAGATCGACCGCGCGCTCGAGATTCTTCACCGCCTCGTCGTAGTTGCCGATGCGGTAATAGGCCCAGCCCAGCGAATCCACGATGTAGCCGTCGTCCGGGCGCTGCTCGACGGCGCGCTTGATCATCTTCATGCCTTCGTCGAGATTGGTGCCCTGGTCGATCCAGGAGTAGCCGAGATAGTTCAGGACGTGCGGATCCTCGGGCTTGAGCTCGAGCGCCTTGCGCATGTCGGCTTCCGCCTTCGGCCACTGCTTGGAACGCTCTTCGCAGATGCCGCGGTAGTAATAATAGACGTAGTTGATGTTGGTGGCGGCCGGCTTGTCTTTGTCCTTGTCGCCTGCGGCCTTGTCGCCGCTCGCCTTGTCGGCGGCGGGCGCAGGCGGCAGCACGTCGATGCCCTGCGAATAGGTCTGGGCGCAGTCGCTGAATTTCTTGCGGCCGCGCTCGACATTGCCGAGCGCCATGATCGCATCAAGGTCCTTCGGGTCCTCCGAGATGACGCCCTTGAGAATCTTGATCGCCTCGTCCGAGCGGTCGGCGGCATCGAGATCGGTGGCGAGCTGGATCTGCGCGTTGCGCTTGAGCGGCGAGCTCGACGGCACGCGCTCATAGATCTTGATCGCCATCTGCGGCTTCTTCACCGATTCATAGAGATCGGCGAGCGAGAGCAGCGCCAGCGGATGGGTCGGCTGCAGATAGAGCGCGAGCTGCAGATAGACCAGCGCGAGATCCTCGCCACCGCGGCGCGTCAGCGTCGCGCCGATGCCGTAAAGCGCCTCCGCGGCGCCCGCCTGCGCGGAATCGGCCAGCGGCGGCAGCTTCTTGCCGGCCTTGGTGTCACGCAGGCCTTCCAGCACCAGCGGGTGGCGGGCGAGCTTCTTGTCGAACGCCTCGTAGATCGCCTGCGCCGACTTGTCGTCCTTGTTGCGCGACAGCCAGCGCGCATAGCCTTCGGCGACGCGCAGCATGGAATCGTCGAGCTTGTAGGCGCGCTCGAAGCGGACTCCGGCGTCCTTCTCCTTGCCCGACAGCTCCAGGATCATGCCGGCATGCAGGTCCTTGAAGATCGGATACCAGTCCGGCCCGGCCAGCTTGTCGATATTGGCGATCGCCGCCTTGGTATCGCCGGCGCCATAGGCCGCCCAGCTCGACAGCAGCGTGGCAACGAGATCGGTGATCGGCCCGCGGACCGACTGATTGATGTTGAGCTGGGCCGCGGCATATTTCTTCTGCTTGAGATCCTGCACGCCGACGACGAGGCGCGCGACGCGGCTGGACTTGTCGACCGCAAGGATTCGTTCAGCGAGCTTGACCGCCTCTTCGATGTCGCCTTCGGCAACGGACGCGATGAAGGCGCGATCCAGCAGCTCGTTGTTCTTCGGGTCGGTGCGCAGGGCGGAACGGTAGAAGGCGGCGGCGGAGGTCGCATCGCGCTCCACGCTGGCATGGCGGGCAGCCAGATAGCTGCCGGCCGTGGTCAGCGACCTCAGATCGCTGCGCGTGGGAAACTGCGCGGCGGTGTCGGCCGGGTGCTCCGGTGTTTGTGCCGATGCCGCGCCAGGGAGCGTCAAGGGAAGCGCCAAAGCGGCGAGCGCGAAGGCAGCAAAGGTCCAGCGATTGCAACGAGTGGAAAACATCACGGTTCGCTCTTGCTGTTGGAAAGCTGAAGTATGATCGTCTCGAATGCGAACCCAGCCGGCGGCATCCAGGCGCGGCGACAATGCCGCGTTTGGCGCTGAACCGCAAGGATCTGGAACCTCGAATCGATCGGCACGCCTATCCTTATATTGACGCGTTTTCCTGACGCGAAGCGAGACCCGCTTCGCTCGAAAACGCTTCAAGGCCGCCCGGTCGCGTGAGACGCTGTTACTGTGGCTTAATCGTGACCGCAGGCATGGGCAAAGTTCTGATTCCAGTGCAGCTTTTCGCTCGGTCTGCCTAGGGTCGCCAGCGCCTGCTCACGCAATCGTGCGCTACATCGCCTCGTAGTTCGGGCCGCCGCCCCCCTCCGGGGGAACCCAGGTGATGTTGCCGTTCGGGTCCTTCACGTCACAGGTTTTGCAGTGAACGCAGTTCTGGGCGTTGATGACGAAACGTGGCCCCGTTGCCTCCTCGACCCACTCATAGACGCCGGCCGGACAATACCGGTTCGAGGGGCCGGCATAGACATCGTGCTCCGAACTCTTCTGCACGTTCATGTCGGCGACCTTGAGATGGACCGGCTGGTCCTCCTCATGATTGGTGTTGGACATGAATACCGATGACAGCCGGTCGAAGGTGAGCTTGCCGTCCGGCTTGGGATAGGCAACCGCCTGATGCGCCTTCGCAGGATCGAGCGTCTTGCGGTCGGGTTTGGCGTGCGACTGCGTCCCGAACAGCGAGAAGCCGAGCGTGTTGCACCACATGTCGAAGCCGCCCAGCACCACGCCGAGCATGGTGCCGAACTTGGACAGCAACGGTTTGGCATTGCGCACGGGATGGAGATCCTTGCCGACCGGCGACGACCGCCACGCGTTCTCATAGTCGACCAGTTCGTCGTTGGCACGGCCGGCACCGAGTGCGGCGGCGACATGTTCGGCGGCGAGCATGCCGCTGCCCATCGCGTTGTGCACGCCCTTGATGCGCGGCACGTTGACGAAGCCGGCCGCGCAGCCGATCAGCGCGCCGCCCGGAAACGACAGCCGCGGCACGGATTGGTAGCCGCCCTCGGTGATGGCGCGCGCGCCATAGGCGAGCCGCTTGCCGCCCTCGAAGGTGGCGCGGATCGCGGGATGGGTCTTGAAGCGCTGGAATTCCTCGAACGGCGACAGATAGGGGTCGTCATAGTTGAGGTGCACGACGAACCCGACCGACACCAGATTGTCGTCGTAATGATAGAGGAACGAGCCGCCGCCGGTGTTGTTGTTCAGCGGCCAGCCCAGGGAATGCTGGACCAGGCCTTTCTGGTGCCTGGCGGGGTCGATCTGCCAGACTTCCTTGAGGCCAATGCCGAATTTTGGCGGCTCGCTGTTCGCATCGAGCGAGAATTTCGCGATCAATTGCTTGGAGAGGCTGCCGCGTGCGCCCTCCGCGAACAGCGTGTACTTGCCGCACAGCTCCATGCCGCGCGTAAACGAATCCTTCAGCGAGCCGTCCCTGGCAATGCCCATGTCGCCGGTCGCAATGCCGCGCACGCCGCCCTTCTCGTCATACAGCACTTCGGCCGCAGCGAAGCCCGGATAGATCTCGACGCCGAGCGCTTCGGCCTTGCGCGCCAGCCAGCGGCAGACATTGCCGAGCGAGCCGATGTAGCAGTGATGATTGTTCATCAGCGGCGGCATCATGAAACCAGGCAGGCGAATCGCACCTCGCTCGCTCAGCCAGTAGAAGCGGTCGTCCTTGACCCCGGTTTTGAGCGGACAATCGGCATCCTCGCGCCAGTCCGGGAGCAGCTTGTCGAGACCGGCCGGGTCGATCACCGCGCCCGAAAGGATGTGCGCGCCGACCTCGGACCCCTTTTCCACCACGACGATGGAAAGATCGGCATTGAGCTGCTTCAGGCGGATCGCCGCGGCAAGGCCCGACGGCCCGGCGCCGACGATCACGACGTCGAATTCCATGGACTCGCGCGGAGGTAGCTCTTCGGTGCTCATGATGGCGTCTCAACCCGGATAGAAGACGATTGTAGCCCCTTGTTTGCCGATTTTTCGGGGCAGGACAACCGGGGAAATGCATTTGCCGATGGCGCAAGGCAGCCTAAATTGGCTTAACCGATGTCCGCCATGACCCCAGACCCTCGCCCGACCGCCCGGCAATTGCTGGCCTTCTACCTGGAGGCCGGCGTCGACTGCGCCTTGTCGGACGAGCCGATCGACCGGCTCGCCGATCCCGATCTCGCACAAGCCCCGCGCGAGGCGCCACCGCCGGCCCCGGCCAAAGTGGTCAGCGCCGCCGCTGCCGGCTTTTTCCAGGGTGAGGCGCCCCCTGCCCCGGACGCGGCCATCGCATCGGCACGCGAGGCCGCGCGGACCGCGCCGACGCTCGAGGCCTTGCGCGCGCTGCTGGACAATTTTGACGGTTGCGCCTTGCGAAACACGGCGACGAAGCTCGTGTTCGCCGACGGCAATCCGCTCGCACGGGTGATGTTCGTCGGCGAGGCGCCGGGGCGCGACGAGGATATCGAGGGGCTGCCCTTCGTCGGCAGGTCAGGCAAGCTGCTGGACCGCATGATCGCGGCGATCGGGCTCGACCGCAGCAAGTCCTACATCGCCAATGTCATCCCCTGGCGGCCGCCCGGCAACCGCACGCCGACGCCGCAGGAGACGCAGGTGTGCCTGCCCTTCATCCAGCGCCAGATCGAGTTGGTCGATCCCGACGTGCTGGTGACGCTCGGCAATCCCTCGACCCAGGCGCTGCTTGGAACGCGCGAGGGCATCATGCGGACGCGCGGCAAATGGCTCGAATACAACACGGGGACGCGGACGATCCGCGCGATGGCGACCTTCCACCCGGCCTATCTGCTGCGCTCGCCGTCCTACAAGCGGATGTCCTGGCAGGACCTGCGCGCAATCGCAAAAGCGCTGCAGCAGGCTTCAGCCTCACAGTAACGCAGTCGTTCCGGGGCGGTCCCAGCGGGTCCGGAATCTGGCGCACCGCGATGACGACGAATTATCGTCCCTTGGGCCGCACGATCGCCCAGCCGATCCGCAGCACCGGCTGACGGCCGTTGACCATCCGCTCAAAACCGCGTGGCACCTCCGGGACCAGGCCCGGAAAATGCTGCGCGATCTCGGGGGGTGGCGTTCCAACAGTATCGGATGCGCGCCAGACCACGATGCCGCCGGTCTCGTTGAAACTCGCCGGCGTGACCCAGGGGGTCCGCGCTGGCGCCGCGTCGAGGAACAGATGCGGGCGGCCGCTGTCGAGCGCCACCAGGCTCGCAATCATGGCGTCGCCTGCCACCGCGGGCAGGTGCTGACTGGTCCGGCGCTCAAAACTGTCGCCGAAAAACTGCGCGATGTCGCGCGCGGGCAGCGCGGTTGCGACCTCGCCGCCACCGGTCCAGGGCAGGAACAGCGTCGCACCAATCACCGCCAGCGCGGGCGCGCCGATCGCAATGGCCCAGATCGCGCGGAGCAGCCGCTGGTGCCTGAGCAGGATCAGGTCGCCGCTGGCGATGACGGCGGCGAGCCCCGACATCAGCAGCGCGATGCCGTTGCCGCCGACCACCTTGTCGAGATCGAACAGTCCGGCAAGCAGGCTGCCGGCGAGCGCCGGCGCGATCGCAAAGAAATAAACGAAGTCCCGCGCCAGCCGTTCAACCGGCGGCCGAAAGATGGCGGGGGCATCTTCGGCGGCCCGGCTGAACCAGCCTGAATTGAGCGCGACCAGGACGATCAGGGCGGAGAGCGCCATAGCCAGGCCGGCGAGCAGCCAGCCCCAATGGCTCGCCCGCTCGCCAAGCTCCGCTGTCGCCGGCCAGTGCGGCAGGGCCAGCGCGTCGGCCCTGAGCAGCCAGATCAGATAGGGCAGGATCAGGACCAGGATCACCAGCACTGCGAACAGCGGATCGACCGATCGCAGCCGCTGCCGTCCCTCCGGCGCTGCCAGTGCGAATCCGGCGAGCAGAATGAGCAGCAGGGGCGCCGCCGATGTCGTCAGCAACAAAAGGCCGGCCTCGATCGACCAGGCGAACCACACATTACGCCGGTTCTGGCCGATCAATTGCCAGCTATGCAGCAGGAGCAGCGCCCAGATCGGCCTCGCCACGACCAGGGGACCGAATTCGAGCCCGGGCGAACTGAACGCGGTGATCGTCATGGTCAGCAGCACCGCGAGCACCGCCTGCTGCCCGCCCACGACCGCGCGCGCCAGCAGATAGAGCGCCCAGAACGTTGCGATCGCGCAGAGTTGGGCGAGCAGATAGACGCCGATCATGTGGCTGCCGGCGGCCCGATAGGCGATATCGGCCAGCCAGAATGACAGCGGCGGGCCGAGATCGGTGCCGACCTGGTACTCCCGGCCGAACGCCAGCACGGTGGCGACGTCGCCGGGCGGGCTGCGGTAGAAGATCAATGACACCAGCAGCCAGAGCGCGGCCTGGCAGAGCACCACGATCAGGACCACCAGCCGCGGCCGGGCCCGGATCAGTTCGACGACGAGCGAGGTAAAACGCATGGAGAGGCAGGTCTGCTCGAAATACGCGCCGTCATCCTACTGCACCAAACCAGCATCACCCTCATCCCGAGCGAGCTTGCGCAGGCAAGCGTCACGAAGGATGAAGCCACGGGAGACGGTGGCCCATGGTTCGAGACGGCGCGCATGCGCGCCTCCTCACCATGAGGGTCTCATGACGCAGCAGGACTGACCGTTCCATGGTCATAAGGCCCCGACACGGTTGAGGCAACTGGCCTTAGATCGTGGCGGACATATCGGTCTCGACCGAGATATCGACCGTGAACAGGTCGCGCGCGGCCAGTTCCGGAAAGTGCTTGTTGCGCGCGGCCACCACGGGTGCAAAAAAACTGCGGTGATGCGCCGACGGGCCGAGCCGGTCGAGCGCCTCGAGGTGTTCCGGCACGGCATAGCCCTTGTGCTGTTCGAAACCGTAGCCGGGGCAGTCCTGCGCCAGCGCGCACATCAACCGGTCCCGCGTGACTTTTGCGATGATCGAGGCCGCGGCAATCGACATCACGATGCCGTCGCCGCCGATCACGGCCTCGCAGTCGCAGGCCACATCGATGCGGTCGCGGCCGTCGACGAAGACGTGGGTCGGCCTTTCCGGCAATCCGCGCACCGCACGGGACAACGCCCAGAGCGAGGCGCGCAGGATGTTGTCGCGGTCGATCCGCGCGCGGGATGCGAAGGCAACGGCAAAGGCCGACGTCGCGCAGATTTCCTCGAACAGTTCCTCGCGCCGCTCCGCGGTCAGGCGCTTGGAATCGTCAATGCCCTTGGGAATTCGCTTGGGATCGAGGATGACGGCAGCCGCGACGACGGGACCCGCCAGCGGCCCACGGCCGGCCTCGTCACAGCCGGCGATCGGCCAGACGCCACGCTTGATCAACGCACGCTCGCGGCGAAAGCTCGGCGGCGCGATGGCAATGACACGCTCCGCGGCTTTGGCCAACTTCTTGGCCGCTTTCACCGACGCCTTTGCAGGGACCCGAATCATGGCGGGATCCTGCGCAAGCGGCACGCGCTGCGCAACCAGGAACCCGACGACATACCCGCAATTCAGCGAGCGGTATCGACCCTAGTCCGGCAGGTGCACGCGTCCGTCGGCAGCCACCTCGATCTGAGGTGCGACCACGACCTCCCAGAGATGGCCGTCAGGATCGGCAAAATATCCAGAGTAGCCGCCATAGTCGGTGCGATGCGCCCGCTTGACCAGCGTTGCTCCCTGCGAGACTGCGAAATTCAGCGCAACGTCGACCTCGTAAGGCGAGTTGCAGTTCCAGGCCAGGGTAACGCCGCGAAAGCTTTGCGGCCGCGGATCGGTCGGCAGTGCGGCATCCCTGGCCAGCGCATCCCAGGGGTAGAGCCCGATCACCGTGCCGCGGGTGTCGAAGAAGGCGACCTCCTCGCCGGTTGCGCGGAATTTTCGCGCAAAGCCCAGCGCCTCATAGAAAGCGATGCTTCTGCGCATGTCGGTGGCACCGAGCGTGATGACCGTGAACCGCGCGACGGGAACCGACATGGTACTCTCCACTCATCCAATCAGAACAGGCTCAGCTGGTGCCCAAATCCCTTCGGGCGGGCGAAATGATCGGTCGTCAGCTTGGCGCGGCGCTTGTTGAGCCCGAGCTTTTCGCAGGCGATCTCGAAGCGGCGGCCGATCATCCAGGCCATCGGCCCGGTGCCCTTCATCCGCGTGCCCCATTGCGAGTCGTAGTCCTTGCCGCCGCGCATCTCGCGGATCAGGGTGAAGACGTGGCGATAGCGGTCGGGATAGTTGGCGAGCAGCCATTCGCGGAACAGATCGCGCACCTCGAGCGGCAGCCGCAGCAGCACGTAGGAGGCTTCCTTGGCGCCGGCATGGGCTGCGGCATCCAGAATGCGCTCGATCTCGCTGTCGTTCAGCGCCGGAATCACGGGCGCGACCATCACCGTGGTCGGAATACCCGCCTCCGTCAGCCGCTTCAGTGCCTCCAGCCGCCGCGACGGGGTCGAGGCGCGTGGCTCCATGGTGCGAGCAAGCTGCGGATCGAGCGTGGTGACCGAGAGCGCGACCTTGGCGAGATTGCGCTTGGCCATCCGCGCCAGAATGTCCGCATCGCGCGCCACCAGCGCCGATTTGGTGACGATGCCGACCGGATGGCCTGATCGCTCCAGCACTTCCAGAATGCCGCGCATGATCTTTCGCTCGCGCTCGATCGGCTGATACGGATCGGTATTGGTTCCGATCGCGATCATCCGCGGCTCGTAGCCCGGCGCCGCCAGTTCCTTTTCCAGCAGCGCCGGCGCATCGGGTTTGGCGAACAGGCGGGACTCGAAATCGAGCCCGGGCGACAGCCCGAGATAGGCATGGGTCGGCCGCGCGAAGCAGTAGACACAGCCGTGCTCGCAGCCGCGATACGGATTGATCGAGCGGTCGAAGCCGATATCGGGGGAATCGTTGCGCGTGATCACTTTTCGTGCGGTATCCGGCGCGACGACGGTCTTGAACGGCGGCAGCTCGTCGAGGCTTTGCCAGCCATCGTCGAACGCGACGCGCGCCTCGGCCTCAAAGCGGCCGCTGGTGTTGGACTGGGCGCCGCGCCCGCGTCGCCGGCCCTTTTCGATGGCGACGGCAAGCTCGGGAAACGGCGCAGGTGAAGGCGCACCCGCCGGCGTGGAGGGCGGGGTGGCCGGCGGGTGCCTGAGGGCATGAGAGGATGCTCGACTCATGTTCAGAACATAGCACCTCATAAGAACAAATCAAGAACAATAGCCGACTTGCGGTAACGCAATCCGGCGATCCACAAGCCCTGTCATATCCAGCCCGTAACGTTCGCATGATGACGCCCGCGGCGGCAAAGGATCGATCCCGTCCGCGCCGGGTTGACGTGGTTTGTACCCGGAGGTGCCAGGATGCAGCAGCTCAGCCCAGACGATCCTCGCAAGGTGGCCGACCAGCTGGACCTGCTCGACCGTTATTGGCGGGCCGCGAACTATCTCTCGGTCGGGCAGATCTATCTCCTGGACAATGCGCTGCTGCGCGAGCCGCTGCGGCCGGAGCACATCAAACCGCGGCTGCTCGGCCATTGGGGCACCACGCCGGGGCTGAATTTCATCTACGCCCATCTCAATCGCGCGATCCGCATCTCCGACCTCAACGTGATCTACATCTGCGGCCCCGGCCATGGCGGCCCGGGCATGGTCGCCAACACCTATCTCGAAGGCACCTATAGCGAAATCTACCCCGACATCGGCCGCGACGAAGCGGGCCTGCGCAAGCTGTTCCGCCAGTTCTCCTTTCCGGGCGGCATTCCAAGCCACGCCGCGCCGGAGACGCCGGGATCGATCCATGAGGGCGGCGAGCTCGGCTACGCCCTGGTGCACGCCTATGGCGCCGCCTTCGACAATCCCGACCTGATCGTCGCCTGCGTGGTCGGCGACGGCGAGGCCGAGACCGGGCCGCTGGCCGCGTCCTGGCACTCCAACAAGTTCATCAATCCGGCGCGGGACGGTGCCGTGCTGCCGATCCTGCATCTCAACGGCTACAAGATCGCCAATCCGACCGTGCTCGGGCGCCTCGGTGATGAGGAGCTCCGCGCGCTTTTCAGGGGTCTCGGCCACGAACCGCTGTTCGTCGAAGGCGACGATCCGCAAAAGATGCATCGGCTGATGGCCGACGCGCTCGATGTCGCGTTCGCCAGCATCCGGTCGATTCAGCACAAGGCGCGGAATGGCGGCGCGGACGACCGCCCGACATGGCCTGTGATCGTGCTGCGCAGCCCGAAGGGCTGGACCGGGCCGAAAGAGGTCGACGGCCTGAAGGTCGAGGGCTTTTGGCGCGCCCATCAGGTGCCGATCTCAGATCCACGCAAGAACGCCGCGCATCTTAGGCTGCTCGAGCAGTGGATGAAGAGCTACCAGCCGGAAAAGCTGTTCGACCCGGCCGGCCGCCTGGTGCCCGAGTTGCAGGCGCTCGCGCCGCAGGGGGCGCGGCGGATGGGCGCCAATCCGCATGCCAATGGCGGCCTCTTGAAGCGCGAGCTGAAGCTACCGGACTTCCATGCTTACGCCGTCGAGGTCCAAAGACCCGGCGCAACCACGGCCGAGGCGACGCGCGAGCTCGGCAAATTCTTGCGCGACGTGATGAAGCTGAACGCCGACGCGCAGAACTTCCGCATCATGGGGCCGGACGAGACCGCGTCAAACCGGCTCGATGCGGTCTTCGAGACCACCGACCGGACCTGGATGGAAGCGCGAAAGTCCTACGACGTTCATCTCGCACCCGATGGCCGCGTGATGGAGGTCCTGAGCGAGCATCTCTGCCAGGGCTGGCTCGAAGGCTATCTGCTGACCGGACGGCACGGCCTGTTCAACTGCTACGAGGCTTTTGTCCACATCGTCGATTCCATGTTCAACCAGCACGCCAAATGGCTGAAGGTTGCGCGGAGCCTGCCGTGGCGGCGGCCGATCGCCTCGCTCAATTATCTCCTGACCTCGCATGTCTGGCGGCAGGACCACAACGGTTTCAGCCACCAGGATCCCGGCTTCGTCGATCTCGTCACCAACAAGAAGGCCGACATCGTCCGCGTCTACTTTCCGCCCGACGCCAACACCCTGCTCTGGATCGCCGACCATTGCCTGCGCACCTATAACCGCATCAACGTCATCGTCGCGGGAAAACAGCCCGCGCCGCAATGGCTCGGCATGCAGCAGGCGGCGATCCATTGCGACGCCGGCATCGGCATCTGGACGTGGGCCGGCACCGAGAGCGGCAATACCGAGCCCGACGTCGTGATGGCTTGCGCCGGCGACGTGCCGACGCTGGAAACGCTCGCCGCGGTTGACCTCCTGCGCAAGGCGCTGCCCGAGCTGAAGATCAGGGTGATCAACGTCGTCGACCTGATGACCCTGCAGCCGAACGACCAGCATCCGCATGGTCTCAGCGACCGCGACTTCGACAGCCTCTTTACGCGCGACCGGCCTGTCATCTTCGCCTATCACGGCTATCCCTATCTGATCCACCGCCTGACCTACAGCCGCACCAACCATGACGGCATGCATGTGCGCGGCTTTGCCGAGGAAGGCACCACGACCACGCCGTTCGACATGGTCGTACTGAACGGCCTCGACCGCTATCACCTTGCCATCGAGGCGATCGAGCGCATTCCCGGCCTTGGCACCGCGGCCGCGCATGTGAAGCAGGAGTTCCGCGACGCCCTGATCCGGCATACGCACTACGTGCGCGAACACGGCGAGGACATGCCGGAAGTCCGCGACTGGGTGTGGCCAAACGCGACCGGCGGCACCACGCCGAGAGAAGCCTGCGACTGACTGCTCGCCTTGGCGCGTTCGCCGCTCTCGCCGGGCACGCCGCGGTTGAACAAAGCTTCGCCTGATCCCTTCAGCGTGAGCCTGCGATGGATCGGAACCGGCCGCATCGCCGGCCCGCTCGACGTAAAATGCTGCAATCGGCGGGCTGTTTTCATTGTGACAAGATGATAACAGTGCAGCCGATTTCGTGAGCTTGAGCAACGATGCTGAGATCATGCTGAGTGTGATCATCCCGACCGACGGGGTCGAACAGACCGCGGTTGCGACGCTGTCCGCGCTGGTTCCGGGTGCGGCGTCCGGCGTGGTGCGCGAAGTGCTGCTGGTCGACCGCTCCGACACCGGCGTAATCGAGCGCGTCGCCGACGTCGCCGGCTGCCGCTTTTTGCGCGCGCAGGGAACACAGGCGGCGGCGCTGGCCGCGGGCGCCGCGCAGGCCCGCTCGCCCTGGCTGATGTTTCTGAAGGCCGGCGCGGTGCTCGATGCCGGCTGGATCGACGAAACCACGCAATTCATCCAGGGCGTCGCCGCAGGCGGCCGCCCGCGCGCCGGCATTTTTCGCTACGCGCCCTCGCCCTACGCCGAGACAAGCTTGCGCGACCGGCTGACCGCGATTGCGCGGTTCGTCGCGGGCCCACTCAGCGACCAGGGCCTGTTGATCGCGCGGGATCACTACGTCCGGCTCGGCGGCTATGCCCCCGACATCCGGCGCGCCGAGGCAAAGCTGCTGCGGCGGCTCGGCCGCTCCTCGCGCACGCTGCTGCGCAGCCGGATCGTCATGGTCGGCGTGTAACGCGTGGCGAACTCAAGTTGAATCAGTCCCTCCACGGACGCGGTTAACCTCGCCCCGCTTGCGGGGAGAGGTCGGATCGCATCCTCGGATGCGATCCGGGTGAGGGGGACTCTCCACAGGCTCCGCTCCGCGTGGTGCCCCCACCCCAGCCCTCTCCCGCAGGCGGGGGAGGGAGCGCACCGCCCGTTCGACTTCGATCGAACTTCACGTGATCGCGCTTGGTCCCTTCCTTTACACACACACGGCGCGCTACTTGAAAAGATGCTTGCTAAAGTCAATAAATTGTTTGACAGTGGCAAGTATTGAGGTGACCATGTCCCAGATCGAAGTCTCGTCGAGCGTCACCGACGGCCAGATCGCCGCGGTGCGCGCCTTCAACCGAGCCTATACCCGCCAGATCGGCGCGCTCGACCAGCACATCCACAACAGCCCCTACTCCCTCAGCGAGGCGCGGGTGATCTACGAGCTCGCCCACCGGGACGAGCTGTCGGCCAAGGAGATCGGCAGCGAGCTCGGTCTCGATGCCGGCTATCTCAGCAGGATCGTGCAGAATTTCGAGGAAGCGGGCCTGATCAGCCGGAGGCCGCTGGCCTCCGACCGGCGGCAATACCAGCTCTCGCTCACGGCGAAGGGGCGCCAGGCCTTCGCCAGACTCGATCGCAACTCGCAGCAAGAGGTCGCCGCGATGCTCTCAGTGCTGTCGGCCGACGACCGCAGCCGCCTCACCGCGGCGATGGCGACCATCGAGCAGCTGCTGGCGCCATCAAGTCGCCCGCGCGCGCCATTCCTGCTGCGCAGCCATCGCGTCGGCGATATCGGCTGGGTGATCTCGCGCCACGGCGCCATCTACGCACAGGAGTATGGCTGGGACATCGGCTTCGAGGCGCTGGTCGCCGAGATCGCGGGGCAGTTCATCAAGTCGCACGATCCCGGGCGCGAACATTGCTGGATCGCGGAGCTCGCCGGCGAGCCGGTCGGCTCGATCTTTCTGGTGAAGAGCACCGATGAGGTCGCAAAACTCCGCCTGCTGCTGGTGGAGGAGAAAGCGCGCGGGCTCGGCGTCGGCCGCGCGCTGGTGGAGCAGTGCATCCGCTTCGCACGCGAGGCCCGCTACCGGAAGATCACGCTGTGGACCCAGAGCATCCTGGTTGCCGCACGCGGCATCTATCAGGGGTGCGGTTTTCATCGCGTCGCCGAGGAAAGGCACCACAGTTTTGGCGTCGATCTCGTCGGCGAGACCTGGGAGATGAAGCTGTAGGTCACGCGTGACATGAAGCGCTGGACGCCTTACTGCTCCAGTTCTTCCAGGATGCGATCGCGGTGCTGGATGTGCAGCAGTTGCGACGCGTAGAAACTATCCAGCAGCTTTTGACCTTCAGTGATGTCCTGCCCCTGGTGGGCGAGATGCGCAATCCTCTGTTCCTGCTCCGCAATGTGCCGCTCGCCTTCGGCGACGTGCCGATTGGCCTGTTCCAAATGCCGGAGCAGCATCGCGCGGTCCATGAGACAGTCTACACGACTTCGAAGGCCTGTTCATTCGCGCAGTTGTTTTTCAGCGTGTCTTTCCAGGTCACGGAAGCGGCGGATCTGCTCGAAAACTCCGTCGAAGGCAGACGCAGCTCGGCTATTTGCGGATGATTTTTTTCCGCAGCTTCGGCTTCGCCGGTTCGATCTTGGCCTCGGGCGGGCCGGCATCTTCCCGGGCGAGCCGCTCGGCACGAAGCCGCAGCATGTTTGCGTGTGCCGCAGCTTCCTTGGCCCGGTAGGCAGCATAGCCCTCCGAGGCCTCTGCGAGCTTCTGTTCAGGTGACTTCTTGATGCGGGTCTCTGCCATCCCTGACATATAGGTGCTCGGCCGGGTAACCGCATCATGCAACTTGCGGCCATCACCGCGAACCAGGACACAGGCCTCGGGCCAAAACCCATCGGCCACACAAGAACAAATCGGCAACATCAGAGGCCTGGCAGAGCCTGCGGTTGCCGAACGCCCGCTCGGGGGCGCACCAGCCGTTGGACATGTCTGCGATGGCCTGCCGTGCCCCGGACCACGGATGTCAGCCCTCAGCACTGAGTGGCCTGCACCTGGGCTAGCTTTGGCTCCTCGTAGCGCTGGTCAGCAATTCGAGCTGGCTGGCGAGGCCGGCAAGGCTGTGCGCTATGTTTTTCATGATCGTGGCTGTCCTGATGGGAAGACCTGGTTCGGCCGCCCTGCTCCTGAAAACGTCGGCCAATGCACGGCTCTCTGCGGCAGTGAGCATGGCACGACCCTCGGGATGCCAGGCGTTCGGCACTGGTCGCGACAGGATTTCCTCAGAGACAACAAGCTGCGTTCGCGAGCGTTCGATCTGCTCGCGTGCGTGTTCTTTCGAGTGCGGATGCGCGTCGAGCGTATCGAGATAGCCTTGTTCGACTTTCTTGCTTGCGTAGTGGCGCACGTCTGGTTCTCACCTGGTTCGCGGCAGATCAGTCTATGTTGCGTCCTGTGAGGACAAATCTGCAGGGTCGCTCGCGCGAAACTTTCCACTTCGTTGAAGACTAGACGGGTGTTCCGCTCCGTCTGTTGCGACAGATCAAAAATTCAGGCCGCCAGGCGAATATTTCAGGAGCGGAAAAAAATGGGGCGAGAAACAGTCGGCTGCCCGATGTTTCGGCCGGGCTGTCACAACAGCCCGCCAGACGCCGTGAAGTCCTAAAGCCTGCGCGAGTTGATCGTCTGACGCATCTGGCGACAGAATTGCTCGATCACGTCGTGGATAGCTTCGACGTTTGTCAGCAGCCTGTCCGCATGCGCTCGATCGGTCGATCCCTCAACGAAGGCCTCGCGCAGCTTCCTGACGTGGTTCACCCGATCTCTGCTGTTTGCAGCTCTTGTTTCGGCGAATTCGAGTCCAGGTCGTGACTGAGCTTGTCCTCCTCGGCGATCAGCAGCTTGGTGATCGTGCTTCGGCTCTGGGGCATGAGATCGCTGCCGTTCAGGAGACTGAGGTAGTGGTCTATATTGGCTCGGCCGATATATCGGTCCATCACGCGACTCCGCAGCATGTTCGGGTGTCGCCGCTTGTTTGGCCGGGGGAGCGGCGCAGCCCTCCAAGGCCTCTGCGAGCTTCTGCTCAGGTTACCTCCTGATGCGGGTATCTGTCATCCCGAACGACAGGTGCTCAGCCGGGCGACCGCATGATGCAACTTGCGGTCCTCACTGCCTGCACGAGAACAGGTCGGTAACCCGGAACCCAGGGCAGAGCCGGCCATACGGCCAAGTCCTTACCCTACCAGATCGGCGACGGCCGCGGCGGCCTTCAGGCCGGTGCCCGTCAGGATAACGACCGTGGTCTCCTTGGGCTTGATGGCGCCGGCGCCAGCCAGCTTGTCCAGGGCAGCAGCTGCGCTCGCACTTGTCGGCTCGGCGAACAGTCCCTGTCGCGCCAGCCGACGCAGCGCGGCGACGAGTTCGTCTTCGGTCAGCGCGACCGTGCCGCCGCCGCTCTCGCGCAACGCACCGATGATCTCCCTCAGGCGCATCGGATTTCTGATCGCGGTGCCTTCCGCGATCGTCTTGTGGACGTCGCGCAGGACCGGCGTGTCGACGCCGGCTTTGAAACTGGCGTCGATCGGCGAGCAGTTTTGTGGCTGCGCCGCGAACAGACGCGGAAGTTTTGCGATCTGGCCGGCCTTCAAAAGCTCACGGAAGCCGAACGCGCAGCCGAGCAGGCTGCTGCCGGCACCGACAGGCATGACGACGTTGTCGGGGGCGCGGAATCCAAAATCCTCCCAAAGCTCGTAGGCGAACGACTTGGTGCCCTCCAGGAAGAATGGCTGCCAGTTGTGGCTGGCGTAAAAGGTCGCGTCGGATTGGCGGATCGCCTCCGCCTCCGAGTTTTCACGCGGCCCCTCCACCAGCTGCACCTCAGCGCCGTAGACGCGCACCTGCGCGATCTTCGCCGGCGACGTCGACGCGGGCGCCAGAATCTTCACGCGCATCCCGCCGGCCGCGCCGAGCCCCGCCATCGAGGATCCGCCATTGCCCGAACTGTCCTCCAGCACGGCGCCAACGCCGATCTGCCGGAGGAACGACAGCATGACGGCCGAACCGCGGTCCTTGAAACTGCCGGTCGGGTTGAACCATTCGAGCTTGAAGTGCGGACGCAGTTCGCCCCAGGCCTGCTCGACGAGCGGCGTGCAGCCTTCGCCCAGACTGATCGGCCTGTCGATCCGGACCGGCAGCGCCGCCCGATAGCGCCACAGCGAGCGGGTCCGCCCGTCGATGTCGTCGCGCGACATGCCCGCGCCTGGCGTCACCAGAAGGGGCGTCCGTTCATCGGAGCACCAGCGCGGCACCTCCAACGGATAGAGTCTTCCATTGCGAGGATCGACATAGCCTGGCCTTGGCATGGAAGCTCCGAATGGTTGCGCAATCCACGATGTCCGATTTTGCAAGACGTGTAGCACCATCCATTCCGTCGTCCCAGCTCTGCATTCGGTGCCGCGCGATCAAGGCCACTATTGCTGCGGTTTTGGTGGGCGCTGCGCTGAGCTACGACGGCAATACTCATAACATGAAGGTTGTCGCCGAGCCCTGCCGGAGAATGCTGCAGAGGACGCCGAGATGTGCCACTCTTCCGAGGTCCCCCCGGACTGTCCGAATGTCGGTTTCTGCAGGAGCAACAGATGCGCCTTCTGGCATTGATCATTTCCATTGGAATTGCAGCACTGCCGGAACTCGCCCAGGCGCAGACCGATTGCGGCATCCCGCGCGCAGGCGAGGACCACTGGGCAGTAGCCGCTCCGGAGAGCGTCGGGCTCGCTGGCGCGACCCTCTGCCCGATGGTGAAATGGCTCGACGATTGGAAGCAGAGCAATGTCCATGCCGTGCTGGTGATGCGGCACGGAACCCTCGTTTTCGAGCACTATTTTACGGGACCGGACGAGCATTGGGGCCGATCGGTCGGCGAGGTTGCATTCGGCCCGGACGTCAAGCATGACGAACGGTCGGTGACAAAGAGCATCGTCGCCCTCGTGCTCGGGATCGCAATCGACCGGGGGCTGATCAAAAGCCTCGATGAACCCGTGCTTTCCTTCTTTCCGGACTATGCTGATCTGCGGACACCGGAGAAGGATCGGATCACATTGCGCGATCTCGTGACCATGTCGGGCGGGCTCGAGTGGCACGAGGACGACACGCCGTATACGAGCGAGGCGAACAGCGAAAATCGCATGGACCAGGCAGCCGATCCTTACCGTTACGCGCTGCAGCAGGCCGTCGTCGCGCCGCCGGGGCAGGTTTGGAACTACAATTCGGGATCGACAGAGCTGATCGGCGCGGTGCTGAAGAAGGCGACCGGCAAGCCGGTGGACGAATTGGCAACCACGCTGCTGTTCGCGCCACTCGGGATCACTGATGTGGAGTGGCCCCGAAACGCGCGGGGCGACCCGATCGCCGCTGGCGCTCTTCGCCTGCGGCCACGCGACCTCGCCAAAATCGGTCAGCTCGTGCTGCAGCACGGTGCCTGGAACGGCACGCAGCTGGTGCCGGCATCGTGGATCGAGGCAGCGACGACTCCGCAGATCAATGTCTCGGGCTTCACTTCGTTTTTCTACGGCTACTTCTTCTGGCTTGGCCGATCGCTCGCCGACAAGAGTGAGGTCCGGTGGGCGGCTGCGGTGGGCCTCGGCGGGCAACGCGTGTTCATCGTGCCGTCGCTGGATCTCGTGGTCGTGATCAATGCAGGTCTCTACAGCAGCCGGCTCCAAGGCCCGGTGCCGATGACAATTCTCAATCAGTATGTGCTGAGGGCCATTGCGTCTCGCCCGTGATGGCGAGACGAATCAGCCGGAGCAAATCGATTGATTCCACCGGCATCGCCTGGCTTCCCTGGGCTCCACGGTCCGAAAATCACCCGCGCCGGAATCGAATTTCGCAAGCTTCTTCAAAGGGGACGCAGCAATCCGCGGCCGGGGCTAAAATTTCTCTTTACGAAAATCGGAAATCATGTATATGTTGCGCCGTTCCGCCGCCGCCTGAGGGGCGCTTCGCGATCGTCACGGACGTTGGCAGCGGGATGCGATGGACGTTTTGGCGACGCGCGCGATCACTCGTGCGGACGAACGGCGCCGAGGCGGACGGCAAAGGCGTGTGGTCCTGGCCTCCCGACGCTGAGGCCAAGCCGCGTGAGATGATCGCGCGGCGACGGGAGCAAGAAAGCCCGGTTCCCGGGGAGAGCGCGCTATAAGCCGTAACACATCGTGCAGGGAATGCCGGATGATCCGGCTGCACCTGTGGTTCCTTCCCCGTGCTTTTTCATTGCACGGGGGCCATGGGTGAGGCCGTCACCCGGCATTCCCTGCGCCCTCTGATCTCAGGAGGGCAAGGCTTCAGGCATCACTCGGGGTTTTCCGCCCGCGAGAACGCGAAGCCATATCCAAGGCTCTTTGAACCGTAAAATCAGGACGCGCTTCGCGCGGACGCGTTGGCTCGCAACGACCTACGCCGTCGCGCCTTTGGCCTTTGGCCGGCGCAAATGCTCGTCGAGCCGCGGCATGATCTCGACGAAATTGCAGGGCCGCGTGCGGTAGTCGAGCTGCGCCGCCAAAATGCCGTCCCAGGCGTCGCGGCAGGCGCCGGGCGAGCCGGGCAGGCAGAAGATGTAGGTGGCTCCCGCAACGCCGGCGGTGGCGCGGCTCTGGATGGTCGAGGCGCCGATCTTGCCCCAGCTCAGCATGTGAAAGGCGATGGAAAAGCCGTCCATGCGCTTTTCGAACAGCGGCTCGACCGCCTCGGGCGTGACATCGCGCCCGGTGAAGCCGGTGCCGCCGGTGGTGATGACGGCATCGACGCCGGCATCGCCGATCCATCGTTTCACCACGGCGCGGATCGCCTCGACGTCGTCGGTCACGATCTCGCGCGCAGCGAGCGTATGGCCTGCCGCAGTGACACGGTCGGCGAGCGTGGTGCCGGACTTGTCGTCGGCGAGCGAGCGGGTGTCGGAAATCGTCAGCACCGCGATGCCCAGCGGGATGAACGCCTTTGCTTCGTCGGTCGAGGCCATCGCTACAGCGCGCTAAAAGTGTCGCAGGCCTTCACCGTGCCCTGCTGAAACCCGGTCATGAACCACTGCTTGCGCTGCGCCGCGGAGCCATGGGTGAACGAGTCGGGCACCACCCGCCCGGTCGCCTGCCGCTGAAGCGTGTCGTCGCCGATCGCGGACGCCGTCTGCAGGGCGCCGTCGATGTCGCCGGCTTCCAAGAAGTTCGGCCGCTTCTTCAGCTCGCGATTGGCCCAGACGCCGGAGAGACAATCGGCCTGCAGCTCGACCTTGACCTGCAGCGCATTGGCCTCGGCCTTGCTGCCGGCCTGCTGCTGCAACCGCGTCACGCGCGGAATGATGCCGAGCAGATTCTGCACATGATGGCCCGCTTCATGCGCGATGATGTAGGCCGCGGTGAACTTGCAGGCACTGCCCGAGCAGCCGTGGAAGCGGGTCTCGACCTCGCGGAAGAACGCGGTGTCGAGGAAGATGGTGCGGTCCGGCGGACAATAGAACGGCCCCATCGCCGACTGTGCCATGCCGCAGCGGCCGCCATTGGTGGCATTGCGGAACAGCACGATTTTCGGGCCGGTGTAGCTCTGCCCGGAGGCCTGGAACACCTCGCTCCAGCGATCGTCGATCTCGCCCAGAATGCCGGAGATCATGCTGCCCATCTCGTCGGTCGGCGCGCCGGTCTTGACGGGGCCCGAGCGGCGGTCGGTCTGATAGGTCTGCGAGCCGCCGCCGGTGAGAATTTCGGCGCCGCCGATCAGGATGCGCGGATCGATGCCGAAGGCATAGCCGATCAGGCCGAGCACGATGACGGTACCGATGCCAAGCCCACCGCCGCCCATCGGAAGCCCGATGCCGCCGCCACCACCGCCGCCATCATCGCCACGGCGGTCCTCGATGTCGTCGCTGCGGCGGAAATCGTCGTAACGCATGGCTTTTTCCTATCGCATCTCAATCGCATCGCATCGGCAAACCGACGCGGGTCTGCCCACGCCCCTTGAACGTAGAATTCGCGTCGAATTTATCAATAACCTGCCCCGGCAAAAATTGCCTAGCAAGAAACAATTTCCCAATTAAGTCGATTTTTACTTTGCCGAGGCAATGTAGCCGCAGTCGGTTGTTTGGTCCCGCGTCGCCGATCGCGTCGCCTGAGTCAGAGTTCATGAGTCATGGGTGTGTCGCGTCGCGGGGCGTCTGCAAGGGCGCCCCGCACTAAATTCGAGTCCCCCTCGGATTTCAGAATCGTCGTTGGCGACTGCGTCGCCGAGATGTCGAAGCTGCCGGCCGCATCAGTCGACCTGGTGTTCGCCGATCCGCCCTACAACCTGCAGCTCAAGGGCGAACTCAAGCGCCCCGACGAATCCCATGTCGATGCCGTCAATGACGACTGGGACAAGTTTTCCTCGTTCGCCGCCTATGACGATTTCACCCGCGCCTGGCTGCTGGCCTGCCGCCGCCTGATGAAGCCGTCGGCAACGCTGTGGGTGATCGGCTCCTACCACAACATTTTTCGCGTCGGCGCGATCATGCAGGATCTCGGCTTCTGGATCCTCAACGACATCGTGTGGCGCAAGTCGAACCCGATGCCGAATTTCCGCGGCCGCCGCTTCACCAACGCGCACGAGACCATGATCTGGGCGGCGCGCGACGAGAAGGCCAAGGGCTACACCTTCAACTACGAGGCGCTGAAGGCCGCCAACGAGGACGTGCAGGCGCGCTCCGACTGGCTGATTCCGCTGTGCACCGGCGAGGAGCGTCTGAAGGATGGCGACGGCCGCAAGGTCCATCCGACGCAGAAGCCGGAAGGCCTGCTCGCGCGCGTGCTGCTGTCATCGTCCAAGCCGGGCGATCTCGTGATCGACCCGTTCAACGGCACCGGCACCACGGGGGCCGTGGCAAAACGTCTCGGCCGCCGCTATGTCGGCTTTGAGCGTGACGAGGCCTACGCCAAGGCGGCCAGCGCACGCATCGACGCGATCGAGCCGCTGCCGGAGGCGACGCTCGCGCCGTTCATGACCGCGCGCGATGCGCCCCGTGTCGCCTTCTCCGAATTGATCGAGCGCGGCATGATCAGCCCGGGCACAAAGCTGGTCGACGCCAAGAAGCGCCACGGCGCGCTGGTGCGCGCCGATGGCGCCATCATGCTCGGCGACAAGGTCGGCTCCATCCACCGCATCGGCGCGGTCGCGCAGGGCGCCGAGGCCTGCAACGGCTGGACTTTTTGGCACGTCGAGACCAAGGGCGGCCTCCGGCTGATCGACGAATTGCGCGCCGAGATCCGCGCCGGGATGGCGGCGGGTTAGCGCCCGCCGCGCGCCGACGCCTCAGGCCGGACCCGGGCTTGCCGCATTCGCGATTTGGCCGCGCAGGTTATCCGACCGGCGCACCACGCGCGTCAGCAGTTGCTCGATCTGATGCACGTCGCTGTCACGCTGCCCGTTCGGCGGCGGGCCTGCGCTTCCATCGTCAAGCTGGTACAAATGGCCCGGCGCCGATTCATCGACGAACGAACCATGGGCTAGCAGTCTGAGCGACGACGGCAGCCGGAACGGCTCCGGCGGCCAGTCCTGCGGCAGGGACAGACCACCGCCGTCGACCTCGCGGCTCCGTGTGCGATCGGTGAAGAAATAGCCGAGCGCCGCCGCCAATGTCACGAAGATGAGCGCGCCGAACGCCGCCAGGAACAATGCCGAGAGCGATGTGGCGCGGCCCATCGCCGACACGTCCGGTCTGGCGAGCGGCGCAGGCGGAGCGGCGGAGACTGCGGGCTGCGCCGGCGCGGTGACCGGTGCAGGCGAAGCGGCGGGCGCAGGCGCCGCCTCCTGCCTGGTGTCCGGCATCGCATCCGCGGTCGCGGGGGCAGCCACGGACGGCGACGGCTGCGGCGGCTCGCTTGCCGCGGTTTTGAAATTCGCCGCATCCAGCGCGCGCCACACGTCGGGCGATCGCGACGATCCGCCGGTCGCATCGCTCGATGCGCCCTGCGCCACGTTGCCGCCCTCCGGCGCGGCCGGAACGACGGCCGGAGCCGCAGGCGCGGGCTTCGCCTCATCGTCGCGGCTCATCTGCGGCATCGGAAGTTCGGCATGCACGTTCGCGGCGGAACGCGCCAGCGCAGCCTCGCGATCGGAATCGGTGAGCGTGCTGCGATGTGTCGAAGCCGCTTTCGCCGCGCGCGAAGCCGCCTTGCCCGCATCGCCGAGATACCAGCAATGACGCTGGGTCGCGCGATCGATCCGGTAGTACCAATGCTGGCCGGGCGATGACGCTGTCTTCGGAGCGGCGAGACATTCGTCAGCTGCGCCGGCGTCGCCCAGATGCATCGTGACGAACGAGGTGCCCGCCACCATGCACGTCAACGCACCCACCACAAAGCTCGTCGTTCGGTTCATCATCAAAGACCTCTGACAAATTTTGACGCGTCCCCAACCTGACGACCCCATCTGGGCCGTTTCTGTGATGAGTTGGGTCACAATGTGGCTGAGCGCGGAGATGTCGGCGTGGAACTGTTGATAAGCACAGGGAACCCGTCACACGCCGATCACAATCTGTCGTCAACCGGACGGTTGACACGAGATGTCAGACGTGCTGCGGCACTCGCAGTGAGTGCTGCGTTGCTCATCGACGTCGTCGCGCGAACGAGCGTTGGTGAATTTGTTCGGACGGCGTCTCGTCCTGATTCAGACCGCTTGCGAGTCGGCCCGATCCTGACGCGTCGACCGGGCGAAGCGGTAGGGATAGCGCGCGGACAGGCTCACGGTCGTATCAACCCATGACTTCAGCCGCGCCACATCGAACGGTTCGGACAGCCAGCTCTGATAGGTACGCTCCGGCGGGCAGGTCATGACAAACGTGGCGCATCCCGAGAGCGCCACGATGACGAGGGCTCCGCAGAGTGCCCAGAACAGCGAATAGAGCGACTTGCGACGTCCGCCTGCCCGCGTATCCACGTTGCTCGCGGCCTGCGCATCCGTTTTGTCCGACTTGTCCATTGAAGGCGGAGACGTGCCGCCATCCGGTTCGCTCGGCGTGACACCACTGGCGTCCGGCGGCGCCATGGCGCCTGCCAGAGAGACGTTCGTCAGTCCGCTCGGGGGAAGCAGCACGCTTGCGGAATTGGGCCAGCGCGTGGCGACCAGCGACTGCAGATCCTGCCCGGTTGTCACGTCAGGCAAATCCTGTGTGCTTCGTGCGGCGACCAGACGCTTCCGGTCGGCCGGCGTTGTGAGCAACGTATCCTCGACACGCAAGGTGTCATCGGCGCGCCGCTGCCCCAATTCGGCACGCGCATCGTCGGCGGCATGGGCTTGCGAATTTTCGCGCCTGAGCCTTGCAAAGAGCGCGGCCCGTTTGGACGCTGATCTTGCACTGCGCGAGACAGCCCCGCCCGTGTCGCCGAGATACCAGCAATGGCGCTTGGTGCTGCGATCGACGCGATAGAACCAGTGATGGCCCGCGGGCGATTGCTTGTTCGGCCCTGCGAGACAATCGTCCGCAGCAGCTGCGTCGTCGAGATGCAGCGCCACGACCGAAGCGGTCGCCACAATGCAGGTCAAGGTGCACAGCGCAAATCTCGTAGCTAGGCCGGCCATCGGAGATTCCCCTGCAATTTCTACGCGATCTAACTCCTGTCGTTTCTACGAGAAGTTGGGTTGCAATACGGCCAAAATCCGTACATTTACGGGCGAAACTGTTGATAACCACAAGATATGGTATTTTACGTATCTTGTTGGCACTAAATTCGGAAAAGGCGCCATAGGCCGGTCGACAATTTGACGCTCGGTCGTCGGATTCAAGCAACGCGTGTAGTCAGCGCCGCTTCAATTTTTTAACTGCCTCGAAAAGCACGTTCAGGCAGCATATGTCACATAAAGCACTCCAAAATTGTAAGCCTACGCGCATAGCGCAGACCAAACCTCCTCGTGAGGACCAGGCTTTTCGGTTTGAATCCTCACGCCCAAGGCATAATCTGCACGTTGCGCCCGCTCCGCACTCCTGATTGATCGTCCGATGCGAAGACAGTCCGAGACACTGCTCGTGCTGATGCTGCTGCCGATCTTCTTTCTCGGCATCTTCCCCATGATGCTGATGGCGCTGCTCGGGTTTCTCGGCCTCTGCATCCTCGGCGTGCTGATGATCTGCGTCGGCCTCGCCGACGGCCTGACCGAGGACTGCGACTTCAACCGCGAACTCATCGTGGGCGGCTTCACCAGGCCATCGGAGCGGGCCGCGCAGGCCTCGCGGCTATCTTCGGCGCGGAGGCTCGCGACCTGGTCGGCCGTGGCAGGCGCCGGCATGGTCATCGCGGGCGTGGCCGGCGCGCTCTACTCCTGACAACGTGACTTGTCGCGGGATTTGAAAATGCCGCAGCTTCCGCTAACGGTCGATTGCGGTCGCACGGCTGCGAGCGGACGCGCGCCGTCGGCGACGTCAAAACAGAACCTGCGGGGAAAATTCCATGCTCAAATTCTATTTCAACGGCGCGCCAAATCCGAACAAGGTCGCGCTTTTTCTCGAAGAGTCCGGCCTGCCTTTTGAGCCCGTTGCGGTCGACACCCGCAAGGGCGAGCAGTTCAAGCCGGAATTCCTCAAGGTGAATCCGAACGGCAAGGTGCCGGCGATCGACGATGACGGCACCTTCGTATTCGACAGCAACGCCATCCTGCTCTATCTCGCCGAGAAGACCGGAAAATTTCTTCCCGCCAATCGCGCGCAGCTGTTGTCCTGGCTGATGTTCATCGCGACCGGTCTCGGGCCGTATTCGGGACAGGCCGTGCATTTCAAGCATTTCGCGCCGAAGGAACTCGACTACGCCAACAACCGCTACCAGTTCGAGGCGCAGCGCCACTACAAGATCCTCGACGATCATCTCGCAAGCAGCCGCTACATGGTCGGCGACAGCTACTCGATCGTCGACATGGCGTTCTGGGGCTGGGCGCGCATGGCACCGTTCGTGCTCGGCGAAGAGACTTATGCCAAATTCGTCAACGTCAAGCGGCTGGTCGATGAGATTTCCGCACGGCCGGCCGCGGCCCGCGCCATCGCGCTGAAGGACAAGTTTACCTTCAAGGCCGAGATGGACGACGAGGCACGCCACATCATGTTCGGCCACCTCAAGACCAAGGCGGCCTGAACGCAAGATCGCCGTCATTCCGGGACACGCTGCAAGGCGTGCACCCGGAATCCAGAGGTCGCGACATGAGATACCGGGTTCGCGCTGGCGCGCGACCCGGAATGACGACATCAAAAACGTCAGTTCGCGACACGCTTCTCAGGCTCGGGAAATGGCCCAAGCGCCCGCTCGGTCAGCGCCGAGTCGCAATATTCCCGGATCTCCTTGATCCTGCCGTCCTCGAGTCGATACACCAGACAATAGTCGTTGTCGTAGCGCATTCCGCTCTTGGTGAGATTGTCGCCCTTCGCCTCGACCACGACGTGATCGCCCTCGGCGATGAAGCGATGCGCGACCGTGCGCCCCCGGTCGACCAATTGCGACCTCACATGGCCGAGCAAGTCGTTCAGGATCGCGTCCTTGCCGCGGAAGGTGCGCGACCATGAATATTGCCCCATCACCGTCCAGGTCACGTCGTCTGCAAGGCTTGCGGTGAACAAGGCGCGGTCGCGGTTTGCGGAATCGGGATTTCCCGCCGCGGCAAAAATTTCCTCGATCAGTTTCTTGTTGGTTGCTGCGCTCATGAGCGGCTTCTCCGTTTCCAAGAATGCCGCCGACCGTCGCGCCTCCGCCCTCATTCTTCCAATCGATAGATGGCATGATATATATTCATCTGATGAATTTGAATGCGCTTGACCTCAATCTCCTGGTCGCGCTGGATGCGCTGCTGAAGGAAGCCAGCGTCAGCCGCGCTGCGATGCGGATCGGGCTCTCTCAGCCGGCCACCAGCCATGCCCTGCAGCGGCTCCGCGAGCTGATCCGCGATCCGCTTCTGGTCCGAACCGGCGCGCGGATGGAGCTGACGCCGCGGGCGCTGGCGCTGCGCGCGCCGCTCGCACAGGCGCTCGACCAGGTCCGCGGACTGTTCGTTCCGGACGCGTTCGATGCGGCGCGCAGCGAGCGGCAGTTCCGCCTGATGATGCCGGATCTCGCAGTCGAACTGCTGGTGCCGCCCTTGATGGAGAGGGTCACGCGGCTGGCACCGAACATCCGGATCGACGTCGTGCCATGGCGGGGACCTGCGATCTTCACCGCAGAGTTTGCCCGCACCATCGACCTGGTGATCTCGATCGGCAACGCCTTCAAGGGTTTTCACCGTCAGTTGCTCTACACCGACAGCGACGCGCTGGCGGTGCGGCGCGGCCATCCGATGGCTGCGAAGCTGAAGCAGCGTGACGCCTTCCTCGCGGCGCGCCATGTCGCGGTCATCATCCGCGGCCAGAACGAGGACCTGATCGACACCTGGCTTCACGCAAAAGGGATCGAGCGCAGGATCGCGCTCGTGGTGCCCGGCTATATCGAGGCGCTGCATGTCGCAGCGCGCACGGACCTGATCGCCTTCGTGCCGCGCCGCCTGATTGCGGCGCTGGCGAAGCGGCTGGCGCTGTCCGCGATTACGCCGCCGCTCGATCCCGGAATCGACGAGCAGTACATGTTCTATCCGACCCGCGCCCAGATGGACCCGGGCTCGATCTGGCTGCGTAAGCTGATGCTCGAGACCGGGCGCGAGCTGGACCGACCGAAACTGCGGCCGGCTTGAAGCTCAGGCCTGCTGCTCGGCGAGCACGGCGCGCACGGCCGGCCGCTCCGCCATCCGCTTGCGATGATCCATCACCCTCGGCAGGGCCGACAGGTCGACGCCGTCGCCCTCGAGCCAGGTGGCAATCGTATAGAGATAGGGATCGCAAATCGTGTACTGCTCGCCCATCACCCAGGGCCCGGCGAGCATGTCGCGCTCGATCAGCGCGAAACAGGCGCCCATGGTCTTTGGGACCATCCGCTTCATGTCGGCAAGAGAGGATTCCTCCGTAGCCCAGCGATAGCCGCGCGGTCTGTGCGCATGCGCAACATGGACGGTCGAACAGAGATAGCTGTTGAACGCCTGCACTTCGGCGAAGCCATAGGCGTCATCGAGCGGCGCCAGTTTGGCCTTTGGGAAACATTGCGCGATGAACGCGAGGATTGCGGGCGTCTCGGTCAGCGCGCCGCGGTCGGTGATCAGCGACGGCACCCGTCCCTTCGGATTGATCGCGAGATACTCGGCGCTGTTCTGCTCATTCCGCTTGAAGTCGAGCCGTTCGGTCTCATAGTCCGCACCGGCCTCCTCGAGAGCGATATGCGAGGCGAGCGCGCAGGTGCCGGGGGCGTAATAGAGCTTGAACATGACGGGTCCTCGGGGCGATGAACGGCGCGACGTTAGCGGCGCTTGCTTCCGGCGTCCACCGCGCGCGGCGCATGGCCGTCAGAATGAAGCACCTCGCGGCCGCTCTCCAGTCCGTGCGCGATGACCTTTCGCATCACGTTCGGCAGCGCCTCGCCGTCGAGCCCCGCGATCTCGATCCAGCGCATGCCTTTTTGCGCACGCGTGCCCTTAGGAACGCGTGCGGTGTAGACCACGAGTTCCAGCGAAAAATGGGTGAACACATGGGTGACGATTCCGGCCTTGCGATGCCAGCGCGTGAGGCCCTTCAGGGCCGGCGCCTGCGCGCGCGCCGCTGCATCCTCCTGCCCGGCGCGCCAGTCCGAGCCCGGCACCTCGGTCATGCCGCCGAGCAGGCCCTTTTCCGGCCGGGTGCGGACCAGAAGCTGGTCGCCGCTGACGACGACGAAGGCAGCCCCCCGCCGCAGCGCGCCGGCCTTTTTCGGCGCCTTGCGCGGAAAGCTTTCCTGGGTGCCGAGAAGGCGCGCCGCGCAGCCCTCGCTCAGCGGACACAACGCGCAGGCCGGCTTCTTCGGCGTGCAGATCGTGGCCCCCAGGTCCATCAGCGCCTGCGCGCTGTCGCCGGCGCGCGCCGGTCCAAGCAGAGTTGTCGCCAGTTCCTGGATGCGCGGCTTGGCCTGCGGCAGCGCCTCCGCGACCGCAAACAGGCGCGATGTCACCCGCTCGATGTTGCCGTCGACCGGCATGACCGGCCGGTCGAAGGCGATCGCGGCGATCGCAGCGGCGGTATAGGGGCCGATCCCCGGCAGCGACCGCAGCCCCGCCTCGGTGTCCGGGAACAGGCCGCCATGATCGCGCGCCACCGCCGTGGCGCAGGCGTGCAGATTGCGCGCCCGCGAATAATAGCCGAGCCCGGCCCACATGCGCAGCACGTCGTCGAGCGAGGCGGCGGCGAGCGCCGTGACATCGCGCCAGCGCGCCAGAAACTTCTCGAAATAGGGGCCGACCGCCTTCACGGTGGTCTGCTGCAGCATGATCTCGGACAACCAGACCCGGTAGGCGTCGGCGCGCTCGCCCGGCGCCGCGCGCCACGGCAGCCGGCGGCGATGGCGATCGTACCAGGCGAGCAACAGTTCGGCGCGATTGCTCCATGCCTCGTCCATGGACGGACCGGTTTTCTTTCGCCCGTGCGCAGCAACTGATAGGGTCATAAGGTCATATAACGTGATTTGTGATACGCATCGTCACTTTGCGTGCGCAATTCACAGCAGGAATACGATTTCGCTTGATGTCAAAGCCCCGCCCGATCAGCGCAAAGCCGTTGTCCGTCATGCTGAGCGACGTGTTTTCGGACGTCTATGCCAAGCAGGGCTTTGCCGCGCGCGAACTCGTCACGCGCTGGGCCGAGATCGCGGGCGCGGACATTGCGGCCCATTGCGAACCCTTGAAGATGCAATGGCCGCGTCCCGTCGAGGGCCAGCCGCCGGAACCGGCCACGCTGGTGCTGAGGGTCGAGGGCCCCATCGCGCTGGAGATCCAGCATTCATCGGACGTGATCCTGGCGCGGGTCAACCGCTTCTTCGGCTGGAGCGCGGTCGGGCGGCTGGCGCTGCGCCAGGCGCCGCTGTCGCGGCGAGGCCGGCCAAAGCCACCGCTCGCACCGGATCCCGCGGTCGTCTCCGAGGTCGCAAAGACCCTCGCCGCCGTCGAAGATGATGAGCTGCGCACCGCGCTGGCGCGGCTCGGCGCCGCAATCAAGCGAAATTGAGCCTGCCGCAATCAGAGCGCGCCATTGCCACAATGTCCGTTTCAAGCTAGCGAACAGCTCTCTGAAAACCTTTGCAAACGCGTCCATCCCGGAGCAGACCGTTGATCATCACGCGCCGCGCCATCACATCAGCACTCTCACTGACCGGGCTCGCCGCGCTGGCCGGCCTCTCGCCGCTCCACCTGATCACCGCCGCATCAGCACAAAGCGCGGAGGATGTCGCCAAGCCGGTCTCGCTGCCGGACATGGCGCTCGGCCCCGCCGACGCCAAGGTCACGATCACCGAATTTGCCTCGATGACCTGCCCGCATTGCGCCGCGTTCAACGCCGAGACGTTTCCAAAAATCAAGGCCGCCTATATCGACACCGGTAAGGTGCGCTACATCTTTCGCGAGTTCCCGCTCGACATCAAGGCCGCCGCCGGCTCGATGCTGGCGCGCTGCATCGCCAATGGCGATGCGCCGAAATACTTTGCCGTCACCGACATGCTGTTCCGCCAGCAGAATGACTGGGTGGTGAAGAACACCACCGAGACGCTGACACGGATCGGCAAGCAGGCCGGCATGAGCCAGCAGCAGGTCGAGACCTGCCTGAAGGACCAGGCGCTGCTCGACAAGATCGCCGCCGACCAGAAATACGCCAGCGACGTGCTGAAGGTGGACTCGACGCCGACCTTCTTCATCAATGGCGACAGGATCAAGGGCGAGACCTCGTTCGAGGAATTTCAGAAGAAGATCGATCCACTTTTGAAGAGCTGACCCTGACTCGCTTGGGGAGCAAGCCGATGCGCCTCGCCCGTCGTGCCCTGACAGCCCTGCTGCTGCTGAGCTGCGTTGCGGTCATCGTGCGCGTCTCGCCGCTATGGCCGATGATGCATGGCATGGCAGTCGGCGCAGCCGACGCCAGCAAACCCGTCTCGCTCCCGGACATGGCGCTCGGGGCGGCCAATGCGCCGGTGACGATCGTCGAATATGCCGCCCCGACCTGCCCACACTGCGCGGCCTTCGACCGCGAGGTGTTCCCGCGGATCAAGGCGGAATACATCGATACCGGGAAGGTGCGCTATGTGCTGCGCGAGTTCCCGCTCAACATCAAGGATGTGGCCTGCCAGATGCTGGCGCGCCGCATCGCCGCTGGCGACGGCAGCAAATATGTCGCCGTGATCGAGACGATGTGGCGCGCGCAAAATCGTCTCCTGGAAAATACCACCGACACCTTGCAGCAGATCGGCAGGCAGGCGGGCTTGAGCACGGAGGCGGTCGAGGACTGCCTGAAAGACCAGGCGCTGCTCGACAAGATCAACGCCGACCGGCAGTTCGCGATGGATTCGCTCAAGGTCGACGGAACCCCGACCTTCTTCATCAACGGCGAGGCGATCGTGGGCGAGGCTCCGTTCGAGGAGCTTGAGAGCAAGATCAAGCCGCTGTTGAAAACCTAGATTTCAGCCTTTTTCCAGTTGACGCCCGAATACGGGGCTTAAGGCCCGCAAAAGCCTTGGGAAAAGCCGCCGGCGCCGGTTGCCCTCGGCCCCTCGCCTCGCCATTGTCCGCAACCTTAAGAGCCGGCCCCAGGGCGCAGCCTCCACACCGACATTGCCTTCTATGGTATTGTCCGGCCTCAGAGATTCGCGCCCGGCCAACAGAGAATCTGTGCATGAAACTCACGCGTCTTCGTCTCCACGGCTTTAAGTCCTTTGTCGAACCCACGGACTTCATGATCGAGCCCGGCCTCACCGGCGTGGTCGGACCGAACGGCTGCGGCAAGTCCAATCTGGTGGAAGCGCTGCGCTGGGCGATGGGCGAGACCTCGCACAAATCGCTGCGCGCCGCCGACATGGACGCGGTGATTTTTGCAGGAAGCGGCAACCGGCCGGCGCGGAACCACGCCGAAGTCGTTATGACGATCGACAACGCCGACCGGACTGCTCCGGCCGCGGTCAATGACCGGGAGATTCTGGAAATCTCGCGCCGCATCGAGCGCGAGGCTGGCTCGGTCTATCGCATCAACGGCCGCGACGTGCGCGCGCGCGACGTGCAGCTCCTGTTCGCCGACGCCGCGACCGGCGCGCGCTCGCCGGCGCTGGTTCACCAGGGCAAGATCGGCGAGATCATCCAGGCCAAGCCCGAACAGCGTCGCCGGGTGCTGGAAGATGCTGCCGGCGTCGCCGGCTTGCATGCGCGCCGCCATGAAGCGGAGCTGCGGCTGAAGGCCGCCGAAACCAACCTCACCCGCGTCGAGGACGTGATCGGCCAGCTCACCGGACAGATGGAGGGCCTGAAGAAGCAGGCCCGCCAGGCGATTCGCTATCGCGAGGTCGCCGCAAAACTGCGCAAGGCCGAGGCAATGCTGTTCCATCTGCGCTGGATGGAAGCCAATACCGACGTGGCGGAGGCCGGCCATGTCCACGACCTCGGCGTCCGCGCAATGGCCGAGCGCACCCGCGAGCAGGCCGAGTCCGCCCGCATCCAGGCGATCCGCGCCTCCGAGTTGCCGGCCCTGCGCGACGCCGAGGCGCGCGCTGCGGCCACCCTGCAGCGGCTGACCAACACCCGCGATATGCTGGACCGGGAAGAGGCGCGCGCCAAGGAACGCGCCGCCGAGCTCGATCGCCGGCTGACGCAACTGTCCTCCGACATCGGCCGCGAGCAGCAGCAGACCCTCGACGCGCAGGTCGCGCTGCAGCGGCTCGACACGGAAGACGCCGAGTTGAAGGAAGAGATCAAGCTGCGCGTCGAGAAGCGCAGCGGCGTGGATGAGCGCGTTGCGCAGGCGGAAGAAACGCTGTCCGGCGCCGAACGACTGTTCTCGGAATTGACCACCGTACTCGCCGACCTCACAGCCAGGCGCAACCAGCTCGAGGCCAGCGTGCGCAGCCACCGTGACCGGCTGGCGCGGCTCGATCAGGAGATCGGCAACGTCGCCGCCGAGCAGCAGAAACTGACCCAGGAAACGGAGCGCCTCGGCGACCTCGACGCGCTGACGGCGACGATGGAGACCGCGCAGGAAAAGCTCGCCGAGTGCGAAGCCGCGGCACAGACCAGCGAGGCCGCGCACGCACAGGCACGCGAGACGCTGGAAGCCTCCCGTGCCCCGCTGGTCGAAGCCGACAAGCGCGTGCAGCGGCTGGAGACAGAAGCGCGCACGATCTCAAAGCTCGTCAATGCCGAGACCAAGAACCTGTGGCCGCCAATCATCGACGGCATCACGGTCACCAAGGGTTACGAAAAGGCCCTCGGCGCCGTACTTGGCGATGACCTCGACGCACCCGTCGAGCCCTCCGCGCCGATGCGCTGGACCGACGTTGGGGCCCATGGCGACGACCCGGCTCTGCCCGAGGGCGTCGAGCCGCTCGCGGGCCATGTCCAGGCGCCCCCGGAACTGTCGCGGCGGCTGCGGCAGATCGGCGTCGTCGCCAAGGACCGCGGCGCAGCCCTGGTGTCGCAGCTGAAGACCGGCCAGCGGCTGGTCTCGCCGGAGGGCGATGTCTGGCGCTGGGACGGCTTTGTCACCGCGGCGCACGCCCCGACCGGCGCCGCGCGGCGGCTCGCCGAGCGGGCGCGCCTCGTCGACATCGAGAGCGAGCTGGAACTCGCGCGCATGGATGCGACCGCCAAGCGCCAGGCGCTCGACAACGCCGAAGCCCATGTCAAGGCCGCCACGGAAACCGAAAGCGCCGCGCGCGAAGCCTGGCGCGCCGCCCAGCGCGAGGCGGACGCCGCGCGCGAGCGGCATGCCGCGACCGAGCGCGAAGTCAACCGCCACGCGGCGCGAAAATCCGCGCTCGAAGAGGCGCACAATCGCGTCAGCGCAGACCGCGCCGAGGCCGAGGCTGCGCACGAAACCGCCATTGCCGCACTCAGCGACATGCCGGCGACAATCGAAACCGAGACCAGATTGTCAGCGGTTCGCGCCGACATCGACAATCACCGCCGCGCGGCCGCACAGGTGCGCGCCGAGGCGCAGGCGCTGGCGCGCGAGGCCGAACTCGCCGACCGCCGCGTGCAGGCGATCATCGCCGAGCGCAACGAGTGGCAGAACCGAGCGCAGAGCGCCGCCTCACAGGTCACCACCATCGAGGCGCGCATCACCGAGCTTCGGGCCGAGCGCGCCGAACTCGACAATGCGCCGATGGTGTTTGCGGAAAAACGCGCCGCGTTGATCAGCGAGATCGAATACGCCGAGGACCATCGCAGCGCCGCCGCCGACGCGCTGGCTGTGGCCGAAGGCGCAATGGCGGAAACCGACCGGGCTGCCAAGGTGTCGCTGGAAGCGTTGTCCAGTGCCCGCGAGGCTTCCGCCCGCGCCGAAGAGCGCCTGGAGGGCGCACGCCGCCGGCTCGCCGATGTCGAGCGCGAAATTCACGACCTGCTCGAAGTCGAACCGCAGGCGGTCGCGGGCCTCGCCGAGATCGAGCCCGGCGCCGCGCTGCCGCCGCTTTCCGAGATCGAGGAGAACCTGGAAAAACTGCGCCGCGACCGCGACCGGCTCGGCGCGGTGAACCTGCGCGCCGAGGAGGAACTCCGCGAGGTCGAGGCCCAGCACACCGCGCTGACCACCGAGCGCGACGATCTCGTCGAAGCCATCAAGCGGCTGCGCCAGGGCATCCAGAGCCTCAACCGCGAGGCGCGCGAGCGGCTTCTGGTGTCCTTCGAAACGGTCAACAACCATTTCAAGCGGCTGTTCACCGAATTGTTCGGCGGCGGCGAGGCGGCGCTGCATCTGATCGAGAGCGACGATCCGCTCGAAGCGGGTCTCGAGATCATCGCAAAACCGCCCGGCAAGAAGCCGCAGACGCTGTCGCTGCTGTCCGGCGGCGAGCAGGCGCTGACCGCGCTCGCGCTGATCTTCGCGGTGTTCCTGACCAACCCGTCCCCGATCTGCGTGCTGGACGAGGTCGACGCGCCGCTCGACGACCACAATGTCGAGCGCTTCTGCAGCCTGCTGCATGAGATGACCAATTCGACCGAGACGCGCTTCATCATCATCACGCACAACCCGATCACGATGGCGCGGATGAACCGGCTGTTCGGCGTCACGATGGCCGAGCGCGGCGTGTCGCAACTGGTCTCGGTCGCGCTCGACGAAGCGGTCAAGATTCTGGACCAGCACGTGGCGTAGCCACCCTTCCTCTCCAGGCCCACAAGGGGGGAGGGGTCGGGGTGGGGGTCCCCGGGCTCTGTGCCGCTCGAATCGATGATGATGGGCGCTGTTCGCTCGGCAATCACCCTGCTCCGCCTTGCGGCCGATCGATTTCGATTGTATGTCCAGAAACCTCGCGACGCTCCCTTCGTCTAGCGGTTAGGACGCGGCCCTCTCAAGGCTGAAACAGGGGTTCGATTCCCCAGGGAGCGCCAGCCTC
>Ga0335071_10000397_pt1 | contig 49423 bp, 47 predicted proteins | sample Lox_Sample_15_FD_206724 | JGI IMG/M metagenome (GOLD analysis project Ga0335071, IMG submission 206724) | Soil microbial communities from Loxahatchee National Wildlife Refuge, Florida, United States - Lox_Sample_1.5 | ecosystem: Environmental > Terrestrial > Soil > Wetlands | place: USA... | reverse complement strand
CCAAGTGACGCACAGACCACGGGTTGAAGGGTCGCGCCGAGCGTCTACCCTGCAAACACGAGGAGGCTCCATGGCTTTGGGCGAATGGCTGGAACAGTTCCGCACGCTGCACGAGGAGGCGAAGCGTGGGAAGCTCTCCGGCCAGCGGCTCTCAGACTACCTCGGTGCGCGGGATGAACTAGCGCAGGTACTCCTCGCCGCCCAGCACATCGCCATCGAGCCCGGGCAGAAGCCGCGCCGCGCCCTGCGCATCTCCCGGGCGCTCCAGGCAGAGATCACGACATTAGATGGGACCGTGCGAGTGGTCACGCGTAGCATCTGCTCGGGCGGCTTTGCGGCTCTCCTTTCGCGCCCGCCGAAGCTCGGCGAGGAGGTTAAGGTGGTGCTTCGCCTTCCAGGAGGCGAACCCATGCACGCCGAGGCGCGGGTGGTGGTGGATGTCAAGGCCCCCGGGAGCGCCAACGTCTCGTTCAGGTGGTGTGGCCTCTCCGATACGGAGATCGAGCGCATCGAGACGTTCGTGTTCGAGGTCGTCTTGGAGCAACTCCAGAGCCGCTGAATCACGCGCCCAACGCCCTGTTGAGCGTATTCATCAGGCCGTTCCACCCGCTAAGGAGGAGCACCGCCGTCCTTCGAGCCGGGTACTCCGAAGCCTGCTCCATGGCGCGCTCCGCCTCAGGGATGAGCTTCCATCTGAGCACCGCCCGCACCGCCCGAGCCTCATCCTCCGAGAGGTCTGCCTCCCGCGCTCGCCAGATGGCGAGCTTAGGGCGGAGGAAATGCAGCTCGGAGGCCGAGTCTAGGTGCTCCGCAAGACCCCAGGGGAGCTGGGCGAGTCGTGGCACGTCGACCCCTTACCATGGCCTCGTCCAACGGCCCGGCTCTTCGAGGGGGGTGCTCCCGGCGTAGGTGTGTGCCGCCGCAGGTTGCCCCCAGGGCCGCCAGGTCCCGGCGCGCCCAACACCCAGGCGGGGGCGACGGCGACCCTGGACCCACCCTGGCTCAGCAGCTCGTCCAGCGCCTCCTGGACGAGGCCGAGTTGCTCCTCAAGGAGCTGGTCCAGTGGCCGGCGGGTACCGTGGTTCCGGCAACCAAAGGGCGAAGAACCCCAGCGTCAGGAGAAGCAGCAACGTATAGATGACGCTCCCCTCGGGCCCGGCTGGACCGCCGGACAGCCACTCCGGGCCAGAAGGGCTCGATTCGAGGAGGTGACCTGGGTACCGTTCCCCGCTATTCGCTACGCCGAGGACGAACGTCTCACACCAATCGAACGCCAAGTGGAGGCCGATGGGCATCCAAAGATCGCCGGTCCTTCGAAGAAGCAGGCAGGCCAGGATCCCGAAGAGGCCGAGATTGACCAGCCCGAAAGCGTTCTCGCCCGAGTTGGCGCGGTGCAGGTAGACGAATAGCGCGGTAGACAAGCCGGCGGCCGGCCAGAACCCGATCCCCTGCGACAGCGCGAACAGCACGTAGCCCCGGGTCCCGAACTCCTCGAGCACGGCCACGAGCAGGAAGACCCCGGCGTAGGCCATGGCCCACATCGCGATCTGCGGTCCGCGGAGCGCTGGGGCTCCAAACCGGAATGCTCCTCCGAGCCGGAGGAGCGCGACGAGGCAAGCTATCGACGCGGAGCCGAGTAGGGCGCCCTGCCAGAACCGGGCGCGAAACATCTTGCGCCACGGCAGCCCGAACTCGGCCAGGGTCCGGCCCTCGATCCGGCCCAAGATCCAGCTGCACAGGATGAGGATCAGGACCTCGAGCACCCCTCCTACTAGATACGTGGCGGCCCGGTCGGCACCGCCTAGGAGGCGCCGGACGAGCAACAGCCGGGCTTCACTCAGCGCCGCGACGAGGCCGACGAAGAGCCCGAGCCGCCAGCCGAGCCGGAGCTCCGACCTGTTGTAGAGCGCTCGACGGACGAGGCTCCTCGCGCCCGGCGTGCCCTCGTCGTGTGCCTTTCCCTGTTGGCGGGGTGACGGTGTTCCCATCGCATCCCTCCTCGCGGGAACATACCAGGCGGTCGCCCCCCTGGGCCCTCGCCGGGGGGGCGATTACCCCGATCAAGGCCCTGCGCCCGGAGCGGAGGGCCGAGCACAGGGCGGGGGCGGGGAACGACTGGCGGCGCCCCCCGCCCCCTGCGCCATGATCCGGTGCGGCCGCGGCGCCCGGCCGGTCGAGGCGGTGCCGGCTCGAGGAGGGGAACCGGGCACCAGGGTGGCGAACCTCACCCCGAGATCATTTCAGCCCCCGCGTAATGAATTCCCGCAGACTCCCGAGCCGCACGGGCGCACCCGCTGCCAGGACCGAGGCCACGGCGAGCGCGTCGCGGATGTCGCCGGTCGCGTCGGCGAGTCCTTCGGCGACGGCTTCCGCCGCAGTCCACGTGCGCTCCCGGGCCGCCGGGCCTGATGCAGGCGAGCAATTCCTCATGCACCAGGGCGGACCGCGCGCCGAGGCGGGCCACGAGGAGGTCCTCAACCTGCCCGCACTCGCGCTCGAGGGGGTGGAGCATCACGGAACCGGTGGGATCCATGATCATCACGTCCCCGGCCTCGGCGATCGGCACCGCCGCGGACAGGGCGTGGCGGACCCAGCACACGGCGTATACGGCCGCGTTTCGCACCATGGAGCCCATCGCCAACCCGATCGCCGGGTTCCCGCCGGGGCTGTCGACCACCGCCACGAGCGACCGGGGCCGGGATGCTCGGATGCGTTCAAGGTCGTCGCGCCGCCGACGCCACGACGTAAAGTTGATCTGCCCCGTCACGCACACGAGCGCCACGCCGCCGGGCGAGGGGGAAGGGGAAGGGGCGGCGCGCGGCCGGGGCCGGGATCCAGCGGAACCCTTCCCGGAGGGGCGCTCCTGGGCCCCCGCCTCTGGGGGCCGGTCGCCGTCAGACCCGGGGGGTAACCTGCAAGCACCGCGGGAATGGCCCGCCCCGGTCCGCCGGCGCCACTGAAGGGTGCCGCCGATGAGCGAGGGCCGGCGCTGCTGCAGGATGCCTCGGCAAGATCGCTCGGAAGGAGGTTGCGATGAGAAGGGTGCTCAAACTCGCGGCGGAGCGTCGGCGCAGAGCCGTGCTGGAGTTCCAGCGCCACGTGGAGACCCTTGCACTCCGCGACGCCAGGTTCGGGGACATCGAGAAGGATTCGCGCGAGGCGACTGAGCAAATCCCCGCATCGCGGCAAGACGCCCGGCCATCCATCTCCGAGGAGTTGCCCTGAGCGAGGCAGCGCACCGACGACTCGAGGCCAGCGAGGGCAAGAAAGGACTCGCCTCACTGGGTGTGGATATTGCTTGGCATCGAGCCCTCTTCGTCGCCAAGCGGGTATGTACCAGAGGCAGTCGATCGAAGGCCGGCTAGCGGGATCCACAACTGGGGAGGCTCCTGCTGGGAACACAACCGAATCCTCCGGCGCGTTGTAGCCTTTCGGGCAGTTCGATGCGGCCTAAGGGGTAACGACATGAGGCGACGCAAGATACAAGGGTGCGCGGCGGCTGTGTTGCTCATCGCGGCTGGGGGCTGCGGGGGCTCTGGGACCATCTCGACCGCGACGAGACCCAGCTCCTCGGAGGTGGCCGTCAGCGTGGTCAGCGGCTCCCTCAACCTCTCCGGTGGGAGCACGGTGGGGTGGAGCCTCCCGGTGCGGCGGCGGTCGCTACTCGAGCGCGTCCGCGACGAGCTTGGTCCGGTGAGTAGGGCGGACGCTGCCACCTGGACATGCACCGGCGGGACACTGAGCCCCACTTTCGCCGGACCGTCCGGAGATCCCTACGCCTTCGCGCCCGTCAGCTGCGATGTCACCTGGACCAACGAGAAAACCGGCTCCTCCGATTGGTCGGGAACCTTCACTCTGAACTATGGCACGAGCTGCGACGACTCGCACGCCTGGGTCCTCAACCAGGCGGAGGGATGCTCCGTTACCCGGACCACACCACCTGGGGGCAACACCCGGATCATCACCGGCCCGAACGGGAACACCTATGCAGTCACTCACGACACCCACGGCGCCGGGACCGGCTGGGAAGCGAGCGTGAACCCCGCGCCGACCGATGGGGGCGTGGTCATCACCTGCGGGACGGGAGGCTGCGCGACCGGGAGCGGTACCCTGGCAATCAATGGCAGCCATCTGTTCGGGACGGTCACGCTGAGTGGCTTCGCCATCAAGATCTGGGACCACACCGTGTCGACGCCGGGGGGACCGCTGGTGGTCTCCGGCTCCGGGACGACCCGCCACTTGAGCGGCACAGTCGCGGTGCAGCACAACCTGCTGCGATACACGGCGGTCACCACGTTCAACGCGGTCGAGTACGGTGAGCCCAGCTGCTGCTTCCCCACCGGGGGCAGCGTGACCACCACGTACCAGAGCGGGCCGCTTCAGGGCCAAGGCGAGACGCTCGCGTTCGGCTCCGCCTGCGGCGAGGCCATGCTCACCGTCGGCGGCAAAACCACGTCACTAACGCTTCTGGACTGCCTCTAGTACTTTGCACAGAGGATTTGATCGGTTGAGGGAGCAGGCGGGGGAGCTCGCTCGGGTCGAGGATGACTTCGATGCTGCGCGGCTGCCGTGGTAGTCGGCGGATGAACCCGCGCTCCTCGAGCTCGACGATCATGCGATGGACGCTGGGCAGGGTGACGCCGAAGAAGCGCTCCATGTCCGCCTCTGCAGGGGGCCTACCGTTTACCAGGGCGTAGGCGTGGATGAAGGCCAGGTACTGCCCCTGTTTGTCGGTGAACTTGGGCTGAGGCGACAAAGTGGACATGGGCGCAGCGGTGTGATCGACAGCTCCTCAAAGAGGAGCCGTTGTGAATGTACGCTACCGAGTGACGCTTTCGCACGAGGAACGGGAACAGCTTCGGTTCGTCGAGGAGGGGCTGGAGGAGGCGCTCAGCGAGGAGCCGCGTCCCGGCGCGGAACGCAAGCTGTCGACGGGAGAGGAAGCCCTGCTCGTGGCCACCGCCTGCACCAAGCCCCCTGCCGGGCAAGCGCGGTGGACGCTCGAGCTCCTGGCGGGCGAGATAGTGCGGCTGACCCGCCATGAGTCGATCTCATCGGAGACGATTCGCCGACGGCTGGCAGAGAACGCGCGGCAGGTAGCTTCTGCCCTGGCGAAGCGCCTTGGGGGTGTGTCCGCGCTCAACAGCGGGGGATGCCCGGCCGGAAAATGGGCGCGACCCCTGGGCGTCCTGGGCAGTCCCCGGTGACGTAGCGTGAGGAGCGGCCGGTACGTTTGCGCAACTGAGCACGATCAAGGACATCCGCCCACCGAACGACCACGCTCCCGCGATGCTTCCGGTCCCCGGCATCCGCGACGGCGCCGGCGGCGCGCCGTCCCCGGCCGCGACCGCTCCACGGAAAGTCGAGCTGGATTGGCTTCGGCTCGGCACGATCCTGACAGTGTTTCTCTTCCACACCGGCCGGTTCTTCGACCCGATGGACTGGCACGTGAAGAACCCGGTGGCCCATTCCTGGCTGGGAGCGCCCGAGGTCTTCTTCGTCGTCTGGGGGATGCCGCTCCTCTTCGTCATCTCCGGCGGGGCCGTCGGCTATTCGCTGCGAAGCCGCTCGGTCGGGCAGTACCTGCGCGAGCGCGTGTTCCGCGTCTTGGTGCCGCTCGCAGTCGGGATCTTCACACACGTGATGTGGCAAGTGTACCTGGAGCGCCTCTCGCACGGGCAGTTCAGGGGCTCGTTCCTGGAGTTCGTCCCCAGGTACTTCGACGGGCTCTACGGCCAGGGCGGGAACTTTGCCTGGATGGGCCTGCACCTCTGGTACCTTGAACTCCTCTTCGTGTTCAGCCTGCTGCTGCTCCCGGCCTTCCTGTGGCTGCGCGCGGGGGGACAACCCGTCCTGCGGCATGCGGGCGCCTTCCTGGCGCGCCCGGGCGTTGTCTTCCTGCTCGCCGTCCCCATCGCCTTCGCATTGATCCTGCCCGACCCGAAGACGGTCTGGGGCGGGCTCTTCTTCGGGGGCTGGAACGTCTGCGCCCACGCCTGCTTCTTCGCTCTGGGATTCCTGCTTCTCTCCTGCGAGGAGACGTACGAGGCGGTCCGCCGGCAGCGGCACGCGGCGGCGCTGGTCGCGGTGGGGGTGGGGCTGCCCCTGGGCATCTGGTTCGGCGGCGCGCCGTCACCTGCCCACCTCAGCGCCCGCGCCATCGTGGCCCTCGGGGGCATGGGGATCGTCGGTTGGGCGGCCGTGCTCGCCATCCTGGGCGCCGGAATCGACGGGCTGCGAGGGGTGCACCGGACGTTCCTGGCCCGCGCTTCCGAGCTGGTGCTGCCGTTCTACATCCTGCACCAGACGGTAATCCTGACCATCGGATACCCGGTCGTCCGTTGGCCCCTGCCCGACATGGCGAAGTGGGCACTCGTCGCCGTCTCGTCCTTCACCGTGACGGTCGTGCTCTGCGACATTGTCCGGCGCGAGGGTGCGTTACGGGTCCTCTTCGGGATGCCGTTCCGCGCAGGCAAGTCGGGAAGGTAACGCGAGCGGGAAGCTTCACCGCGACCCGGAGCAAAGGGCCGTCTTCCGTCAATCGCTGAGCCGCGCTCCCCGCATCAGGTGGACATGAAACCACTACCTCGCGGACGAGCAGGGCGCGAAGTGATTCACCCACGCTCACGACGCGAAGAGGCGGACGGCCGGTGAGACACACCGCGGGTCGTCCTCGTGAGGAGCATGCTCTCCTTCCCCTTTGGAGCTGTCGATGGGCCGGGATCCGTAGATGCCGTCTTGGCGCAACGAGCACCCTGGCCATTGCGTGGCAAGGTTGCCAAGGCCCTTCGACGGTGGGCTCCGCCCAGGGGGCTCAGGCCATTTACCACTCGCTGCTCCTCGACTTTCCCGCAGAGCTAACGAGAGTGCCCTTCGCAGGTTTGCCCCCTCTCGGTAATTGACGTTACCTCTTCTGGGTACGCCGAAGAGCTAGCTCACTTGCAATTTATGGCAGGCCTTTCGAGACCTGAACTCCGTTTGTCAATTGCTGGCGACCCGCTCTTGCGGACCCCGGTGGAGGGCATGCTCAGCGCTCCGCCGGATCGGCTGAGCGGGCAGGAACTGGCGGCGCACCTTGGCACCTGTCCGGTCCCTCGTTCACGTTCGTCGCCCTCCATCTCCATGGCCCCGTGGCACCGATCGGTGCCTAACACGTCTGTGGCTCGGGCCTTCTCGGGCAGTCGTCCTTCCTGCAGCTTGGACATACTTACGTCGAACGGCTGCGCAGATTCGCGGAATGCGCGGTTGGCACGCCTGCGTTACCGGAAGGAGGAAGCATGTTCCGTCACAGACTCCCGCTTCTCGCGGCTGCGCTGCTCGCTCCCCACATCGCGAGATCTGCCGGTGCCCTCGAGGGCTTCTACGGCATCGAACGCCCACCCTCGGCCGACTTCTCGTCTGCCGTGAGCGGCGTGAGCGCGCCGGACCTCTTCAAGACGTCGCTCCAGATGTACGGCGGCGACGTCCTCTTCAACCTGGGGGGGCTCGAACTCGGCGCCATCATCGACACCACGTTCGGCGACCATACCGCGTCCCAGACGGCGATCGGGGCGCTCGGAGGGCTGTCGTTCGGCACGGGTCTCACGCTCGACCTGCTGGCCGAGGCCGGCGGGCACCGCTATGGCGACTTCGTGAGCAACCCGCAGATCATCACTGCCAGCTCGACGAACGAGTGGCTCTTCTACGTGGGGTTGCGGCCGGGCGTCCGGTTCAAGGTTGCGGGACCCATGTTCGCCGGGCTGTGGGGGTTTGCCCGCTGGGACGTCAGCTCGCAGAAGGTCCCGGTGACGGTCGGGAGCGCCGCGAGCGCGGGGTCCTACAAGCTCGGCGGTACGACCATCGGAGCGACGCTGCGGCTCGGGCTCGAGCTCTAGACCGCCATCCTAGTAGGAGCCGGAGCTTCCCCATCCGGCCTCGTTCTGGAGGGACGGCTGGGACGCGCGACGTCCGATCGATGGCTGCGGGCCGAAGATCGCCGTGGCCCCCTGACCTGACCGCGTGAGCAGCCGTACACAGCTCGAATGCCTCTCCGGAGGCGTCCACCCCTACCAGGTTGGATTCCGAGACCTTGAAGCACGCCCGCGACGTTTTGATGGATCGTCTTCGAGCGGTCGAGACGTACGGAGCCGGCGGCTGCCCCAGCTGCCACGACGCGGAACTGCGAGGCGCCATTGCTAAGCTGCGGGAGCTCGCTGAAGCGACGAAGTCCTGAAGGGTCGGCCGGCGTGCATGCAGCCGTGGGCCGTCCCACCATTCAGGTCCTTGGTACGCACGCTCGTTACGTCACCTCTTCGTCCCCGCCGCCGGAGGCTCCTGCTGTCGGTGGGCCCGCCGATGCCATTCCTCAAACGCGGGCGGAACGCCGCCGCGGCCATCGTCCGATGCGGGCCCGTACCACCGCCGCCAGTACCACGGCCCCCGCCAGAAGAACGCGCGCATCACGAGCCAGAGCACGATGAGGAACGGGAAGAGCGGGAAGAATCCGAACCCCCACGGCCTCCACCAACCGAAAACGGGTCCATCTCCCGCGCCGAAACCGCCGCGCTCTCCGCGAGGCCGTGCGCCACGCCGAGGTCGTAGGTGTACACGCCTACCAGCGTTAGGAGCGCGATGGCGGATAGCACGCCCAGCCACCTGAGCCACCCAGATCGATTCATGTCCGATCTCCTTAGCCTCAAGCATGGAAGGGGGTTGTTAAGCGATCGCGAAGGAGCCGCGAACGCCTATGTTCGTCGTCGGCCAGCGATGATCGAGCGGGCTGGCGACCGGCGGCAGCATCGGTATCCGTCGCCGACGCGCTCATCTCAAAGGTGCCTTTGTCGGCGCTACCGAGCGTTCCCGAGTACCGCTAGGCGACTCCGACCAACAGCTTCCCCTTTCTTCTGGAGCCGGTATCGTCGCGAACCAGAAACCCGGTCAGCCCTGCGCGGTCGAAGGACGGCTGCTGAGCTCTGCGTTCGTTGCCAAGTGGCGGGTGAAGAGGTTATTCCCCCCATTACGAATGAGCGCGAATCTGGCCTCTTACCTGAAGGGCATCCCCGTCGTGGACGTGCACGAGCACCACATGCCCGGGACTCTTCTGAACAAGGACGTCGGACTCCTCCAGCTGCTACAGGAAAGCTACGCCGGGTGGACCCAGGTCCGACCCTACCCCCTGCCCAGCGACCCTCCTCTGACCCTGACCACCTCGAAGGGGCGCGGGGAATGGCGCGACATCGCGGCGTACCTAGAAGGGAGCGGAACGAATGCCTTCGTCCGTAACCTGGTGGGTGCCATCTCCGAGCTCTACGGCCTGGGCGGCGACGGCATCACCGAGGAGAACTGGACGGACCTTGACACGCGCTTACGAAACAAGCATGCCGACCCCAAGTGGCCCGGAGCCGTCCTGGACCTCGCGGGCGTCGAGACCGCGATCTCCGACCCGTACACCGACCCTCTCCTCGATGTCCGGCAGGCCCTGGGGGGACGGTACGTCTCGGTATTCCGCATCAACTGCCTTGCCCTGGGATGGAGCGCCGAGTCCAGGGACCACAACAGCAACAGCGCCCTTGAGATGCTCGCCCGGCTGGGGATGCAGCCCAGGACCTTCGACGACTACCTCGAGACTTTCCCAGGAGTTCTCGACAGGCTGCCCGACCTCCACAAGGTAGGGCTCAAGAACGCGCTGGCCTACGATAGGTCCGTGAACTTCGATACCCTGGACATCGAGCTCGCCCGAAGCGCGTGGGGAAAGCCGTCCCCCTCGCCAGCGGAAAAGAAGGCGTTCGGGGACGTCGTGGTGGACAGGCTCTGCCGGCTGGCGGGGGAAAGGGACATCCCTTTCCAGATGCACCTGGGGACCGGCTTGATCCGCGGGTCGCGGCCCCTCGAGGCAGCCGGGCTCATCGAGCGCAACCCGCGCACCCGGTTTCTCCTCATGCACCTTGCCTATCCCTGGAGCACCGAGCTCCTCGGCATGGCCTTCGTCTACCGCAACATCTGGATCGACCTGACCTGGTCGTGGCTCCTGAGTCCGGGCACGTTCCCAGGACGCCTCCAGGAGGCGATCGACATTCTCCCAGACGAGTCGAGGATGATGCTGGGGGGCGATACGTGGCACGCGGAGGAGGCCTATGGCGCCATCGGGCAGGCGCGCCACCTCATCGCGGAGACCCTGGAATCGTGCGTGCGGCAGAGACAGTTCCGCTACCAGGACGCCGAGAGGCTGTCGCGGAAGATCCTCGGCGACAACGCCCGCGCGTTCTTCCGGCTGCCGTGACGGCGGGGCCGACCGTCCCAGCCGGGCGGCGGCCAAGAAGGCGGCAGGTACTCCGCAAGGCTACTCCCCGGGCCGTCACCCGAGCGCGGCAGGCGCACCCTCCTCGCGATGGTGCGCGGCGGGGGCCTGCTAATACGCGAGGCGAGAACTCGAAACACCCGCTCGGGGCGGGGCGCCGTAGGCGCGTGCATCGCGAGAAGGAAACGGACCAGCTTTGAGCTACCGAGAGCGTCTTCTTTGGCCGCTCTTGAGACAATAAGTCCTTACGAGTGCGCCCGCATTTGACAGCGCACGGAAGGGAAGAAACGGATGGCCGAGGTTGAAAGGGCTGGCACTGCGGAAGTCTACAAGGCCTTCATCGACGCGGTGAACCACCAAGACCTTGAAAAGGCTGCAGAGTGCGTTGACGTCGTTCGTTACCGCGAGAATTGCGTGGGGTTCACGCACGGCTTTGTCGAATGGGAGCAGGCAAAGAGCTCCATCCGAAAGGTGTGGGAGGGCATGGGCATTCCTGACCTGCACGTTGAGTTGGCCAAAGTGGTGGCCGATGACGAAGTTGCCGTCGCATACGGCACCGTAAAGGGAAGAGCAACAGGTCGACTCTACGGCGCGCCGGCCACAGGCCGCGGGTTCGAGGTCAGTTTCTTCGACTACGTTCGCCTCGCAAACGGTCGGATCGTCGAGCGGGTTCAACAAGCCGACGTGCTCAGCCAGATGAGGCAACTCTACAGCAAGGCCGTGGGACTGGTCGGGCTGGGCGCCATGTTTTTGAGGCAGTGAGCCCCGGCCGCAACGGCGTGTTCACGGATCTGAGACGACCCGGCAAGGAGAGCCGTGGGGGTGGGAGACCCGGGCCGCGCCTCACCGAGTCGGCCTTTCTCGCTAGAACGGTGTCGAGTCCTGCTGCGGGAAGCGTGGAGTCTCCGGACGGGCGTCGGACGGCAAGTTCTGAATGTCTCCGAGGGCCGTACAGACGCACACGTCGCAGCTACGGGCCTCGTCGTAAGAGCAGTTCCGCACCGTTTGACAGTACTCGGCCGAGCCCGGACAGATAGGGCCTGTGGGAGAAGCCCACTTACTCGTGGCACAGGCGGAAGCGGAGATAAGCCCTATCGCGAGAAGGCAACGCATGTCCAATGAGAGCACAGCGCGGGCCAAGAGGGCTAGGAGCGTGGGGTCATCGCAGCCCCGTTCGGCTCGGGGCAGTGAGGAGGCAGGCGTTCCCTCTCGGGTTGGGCTCGGTGGCCTCAATCGGTGCTGCAGTCCACCCCGTTCTGCTCGCAATCGCCGATCCGACACTTGCAGATCACGATCTTTCCGCCGACGTTGGAGGTCCAGCCCTCTCGAACGCAGTTCCCGAAGGTACAGCGCGTCTGAACGACGGCGCCGTCCTTGAGTTTCAGGCTCCAGCCGCTCTTCCAGCAGCTGCGCATGTTGCAGAGCGCCTCCACCGAGGTTCCGTCGCTCACCTGGGTGTTCCAGCCCTCCCGGAAGCAACTCTTGAGCCGGCACTGCGTTTCGCCCTTCGTGCCGTCCGGCCACTCTGTGGTCCAGCCCGTCCCGCCGCAATCACCCGACGTGCACTCGGCTACCACATCGCCTTCCAAGCTTTGGGCGACCCAGCCGTTTCTCAGGCAGGAGCCGGAGCGGCATTGGCCGGCCATGGGCGTCGTGGCCCAGTAGGCGCGCCACAGGCTCCCGGGAGGCTCGTCACCGAGGTGCACCGCCTTCACGCCCTGGTTCTTTGCGGGCGGAGTAGCCGTGCGCGGATGACAGCCGACGAGGAGAGTGGCGGAGGCGAGGGTGAGGGCGAGCGCGCCTCGCATGTCACGATTGTACCCTCGACGTGGATGAAACCTCTAGCCGGCCTCGGGTACGAGCCTCTCCCCGGAGAAGCCTAAGGCCTGTCCGTGAGGTCAGCGAGTCGGTCAGGTAGAGGTTCATTCAGGCCGCGGCCTGCTTCACGCCCCGCCCCGGACCCGATCCAGTGGCCCAAGCGGACCCGCCTGCACCGACGTTAGTATGTCCGTCATGGTGATCCCTGACCATGCGGTCGTCATCGAACTGGATCACATCGTCGTCGCCGCGAGACGACTGGGTGAGGGCGTGGACTGGATCGAGGACCGCCTCGGGGTCAGGCCGGATCCAGGCGGCACCCACGACGGTTTCGGGACGCACAACGCCCTATTGCGACTCGGTGACGACGTGTATCTCGAGGTGCTCGCGCCCGACCCGGCGCAGCCCCGACCGACGCGGCCGCGCCTTTTCGGTTTGGAGGACGAGATATGTCGAAGTCTCCTTGTGCACGGTCCGAGCCTATTGCACTGGGTGGTGAGGACGCGCGATCTTCCAGGGGCTATCGCTGCGCTCGTAGGCTGCGCTGGGAACCCGGAGGCGGTTCTCGGCATCGCATCGCACATGCGACGCGGCGATCTGAGCTGGACGCTCACGATCCGCCCCGATGGTGCTCGGCCCCCCGATGGGCTTCCGAGTGTGATCGATTGGGGCGAAGCCCCGCACCCGTGCGCTCGGCTACCGGACCGCGGCGTCGTGCTCGAGCAACTCAACGTCGAGGCGCCGAATGCGACAGTTTCCGCGCTCGCGCTTCTGCGTGACCCGCGGGTCGTCATCACCCGGCGGGAGCGTTCGACGCTCGTTGCGCGGTTGCGCTCTCCTTCTGGCGCCGCGGTAGTCCTGCGTTGACCCGACCCGAGAGGCCCGCGTCGCAGATCTTCCGGAGCGCCTGCTGGAGACGGGTGGGGACGCGCGTTGCGCGTCTCCGCCAAGGACCCAACAATTTCTGGGTGGGGCCGGAACGCCTTGAGGTTCCAACTACGGGCTAGCGCACGGCCGATGGGGCGATTCGAAATCGGATCCCCCCCTCCGGGGCGGACCCCCGGCACGGCTGAATCCGCAGGAGTTCGAAATCGTCTCGCAGCCTGGATCTCGGGTCTCGCCTCGGTTGGGGTGAAAGCACTCTTGAACGAACGGGCTCGGTGAACCCTGGGGAAGCTCGGCTGGCTAGTTTAGCGCCGCAAGCTTCGCGCTTTGGTCGCGACCGTAGTCGTTGTCGGACTGCTGCGTGCCTTTGCGAGAATAAGCGTTTTCGACGCCTCGTTGGGCGAGGATGCTCGCTCCTCCATTCCCTTCGTATAGGTGTTAGGCCCAAACAGGCCCCGGCGATAGGCGGGCCGGCTCTCTCGAGCGCTCAAGGAAGTGGCTCCCGACGGGTGTTCGTCACAGGAACTCAAATGAGAGCGGAGCCGCTCCAGGCCCTCACTCCCTGAACGGCCCTCGCCCACCGAGACCCTCGGTGGAAAGGGGTAGGGCCCTCGCCCCGCAGGCACGACCGGGCAGGGAGACCGGGATCTCGCCCTTGGTTGCCGGGCACACCCGCGAGCGGGGAGGCGCGGGGAAGTCTTCAGGGCGGCGGGGTCGGCGGAAAGGCGAGGGGAGCGGGCGCTGGCAGGATCAATGGAGCAGCCGAGAGGCCCGAATCCTCTGGGCGGCCTGCTTCTCCGGCGGCGAGGGCGAGCATCGCACCGCCCGCCACCGCGGCGGCCCCCGATTGGGAACCGGCGGCCACTTCCGGTCGGCAGACGCAACCGGCGGAGTTCTGGATGAGGACGACGGCATCCAACCCCATGCCCAACTCCCCACACCGCTTCTTGCATTCGAGTCCCGTTTCAGGGGTGAGCTTCACGCCCGGAGTTACGGCGGGCGTCACGTTCGCGCAGCCAAGCAATGCGGCGATCGAGATGAGAAGGACGCGTCGCATATGGGCCTCCAGGGGCCGACCGTCCAGGCGGGCCCAGGGAAGGGTGCACACCAGGTACCGTTCAATGCAGAACCGGCATCTTTCTTGAAGGTTAGTATGCCGCGGGGATGGATGGGACGTAATTGGCGTGCCGGACGGTGCGGCGACCGCGATCCCCGAGGACCGCGCTGGAGCCTTGCTCGGCGGGGCCGGCGGAGCAGTGCGCCGAGCGGCCCGAGGCCCACGCGTCCGAAATCGCGCACCTTCTGAGCGGGATTCGCGGCGTGAGGGCGCAACGAGATGAGACCCGAGCCGCGGCGCAATGCGATCGGGCGCTTGCGGCGGTTTGAGCGTGTGCACTCGCTCCACTACCGGCGGGCGATCCTCGCGCTCCGGTTCAAGTCGCCACCCGGCTCGGGCCGCTTTCTCGCCGGGACGGATCTGGGCCATCTTCACCGCCCTCTCGGCGCACAGGAGAGGAGGCCGGAGAGCCCGGGGGAGAAGCGCCCACCTTTCCCGTCCACATGGGGCGGCCGCGGCCTCCTGCCGCGCGGTTCCTGCGACCGCGGGTCGCGTCCCGCGTGACATTCGTGTGCACGATGGGTGTATTTGTCGCATCACGCCCCCGGCCGAGGCGAGACGGACGCATAGATAACTGTTCGTTATCGATCCTCCCTATTCGATGTATTGGACTGGTGGCCGGTTCGGCTGCAGATTCCTCCCGTCGGGCCAGGACCGGTGCAGGGCCCGGGAGAGGAAGGGTAGGGATCATGTTCGAGGCGTTCACGCTGCTCTTCGGACTGAGCAGCCTCCTCGCGAAGGAGACACCTGTCGTGCCGGAGCCGGAGTTCAGGCCGTTCAAGTTTCCCGAGCGCTCCGCCGGACCGACGCCGGTGCCCGTCGCGCCCCGCAGCCTGGAAGAGTTGGGGGTACCGGGGTCCATCGCCAAGGAGATGGAAGCCGTGCTTCATCTCTTCGGCCACACGAGGGGCGACCGGATCGTGGGCTACATCTTCCGCACCCCGGACGGCACGGCCCACGCCCTGAAGCTCAGCAAGGAGCGGGTCGAGCAGGAAGCCGAGCGCGCTGCCTAGGGTTCCAGAGGCTGCCGACGCACCCGCCTTCGCCATCGCTCGTCCGTCGCGGCGGGCGACCTGAGGCGAGGTCGGTTTGGAGGTGGGCCGGCAACCGCTCGCCCTCGAAGAGAAGCACGAGTTCGCTGAAGGGGCCGCTCCGGAAACGGGGCGGCCCACGTCTTTTCCGGGTCATCGGCGACGGTGCGGTACGCGGACGCAGCCTTGCCAGGGCGTGGGAGGGCTCGCCGGACCTCGTGCGGGACCGATCGCGTGCTCCCACCTGCTCCGACAGTAGCATCCGCCCTCGTGGGAGCACGACTTGAGTCGCGGACCGTTCGCTTCCATCATCCGCACATGAAGACGACGACCATCATCGGGATCATTCTTGCCGCACTCCTCCTCGGAGTGCCGACCCCCGAACGAGCGCAGGTCCAGGTCAGCATCGGAATCTCCTTCGCCGAGCCTCCGCCGCTCGTCGTGGTGCAGCCGGGCGTCCGGCTAGTCCCGGAGATGGACGAGGAGGTGTTCTTCGTGAGCGGTTACTACTGGGTCCGCCGTGAGGAGGTCTGGTACCGCACGGCCGACTGGCACGGTGGATGGCGGTCGGTACGGCGCGGCTGGGTTCCACCCGCTCTGGTCCGCATCCCACCCGGGCGGTACCGCTACTACTATCGCGACGACGACGGCCGCTTCCGGGCCCACGAGATGGCCGAGTATCACGCCTGGCGGCAACGCCACTCCAAGGAAGAACGCCGGGCCTATTGGAGGGAGCACGGGCACGACAGGGAGGGAGCGCAGCACGGTGGGGAGCATCGGGGAGGGGACGGCGGAGACCGCGGGCGGGAACACGAGCACGGGGAGCACTGATCGCTGGCGCGGGCCCGGAAGGTGACCCTTCGGACCCGTGCCAGGTCATCGCCAGGACGCTACAACCCGCTGGCTTTAGCCCGTCGTCAGGACCGGCGCTCGACGGGGAGGCGAACGCCAGCGGTGGGCCGACGGATCTCTAATCCCTGTCTTGGTCCGAGTCCTCGAAGAAGGGTGGGGTGAGGCCGGTGAAGTCCCCGATGACCTTGGCATCGTAGGGACCGTTGAGCCCTTGGGAGACGTTCATCGTGCCGAACCCCGGGGCGTTCAGGTTCCCGTAGCTCGCCACGATCGAGCCGGCGGTGTTCACCCGGATCACCCGGTGATTGAACTGATCGCTGATGAGGGTGTCGCCCCCTTCGAGCCGGACTGCGCGGGTGGGGAGGGGCGACGGATTACTGCCCGGCTGGAGGTTGGTCACGTATTGCCAGACGATCTTGTCCGTGGCATCGACCTCGACGATACGGCTGTTGTTCGAATCGGTGATGAGGGTATGGCCGTCGGGAAGCCGGCTCGCAAAGGCGACGCCGCTCACCGACCCACCGGCGGTGAAGGTGGCGACGATCTGCTTGTCGTGGGTCACCTCGATGGCGCGGTTGTTGTTCTCGTCGGCGATGAGCACGTGGCCGTTCCGGAGCAGCTCGGCGCTGTTGGGGCTATCGAGCTGGTCGGGGCCGCTTCCCGAGACGCCCGTCGTCCCGTATTGCCACACGATCTCTTTGAAGAGCGTCACCTCGATGACGCGCTGATTTCCCTGGTCGGTGATGAGCACGTGCGCGTCGGGAAGCCAGGTGTTCTGCACGGGGGTGTTGAGCTCATCGGGGCCCGATCCGGTGACCGCGAACTGCCCGTACTGCCAGACCACCCGGCCCTTGTGGTCCACGAGGAGCACTCGGTTGTCCGGGCAGCCGTTCACCGCGTCCGGGCAAGCCGGCTCCGTCCCCGGCGGGGCTCCCGTGCCCGCCATGAGCGTGAACGGGCCGATGCGCTCGGCGTCGTTCACGCCGATGATGGATTGCGGGGAGAGGTCGCTTGGCCCCTTGCCGAAAGACCAGACGATGTCTCCCCGCGGATCGATCTCGATGACGCGGTTATTGAACTGATCGGCGATGAGGATGTTCTTCTCACCGGCGTCCGCGTCCGAGGACCCCGATCGCAGGTCGCTCAAGGCGGACAGGGTGGTGTCGCTGCTCGGTGTGCCCGAGCAGCCCGCGAGGGCGAGTAACGCGACGGCCGCAGATGACCAGACGTTCCGAGATTCCATGGTTCCTCCGGCGCACGCAGATGCGCGACCGGGGAGCCAGTTACGCTCACCGCAGGGTAGGCCCCACCGAGGACGAAACGCGTTCGGGTACGAGGGAGCCTCGAGCTACGCGGCGGCATCGCCTATCTTCGAGCGGACGGTCGCCCTGAGGTTCCGGCCACGGTGGGTCCTGCAAGTGGAGAGCAGGCCTTCGATGGGCCGGTCCTCGGCCGATCTTCTGTATTCCCCGCCAGGGACGGCCAAGGGGGAGGGCCGCGGGGTAAAGGCGATCCGCCGAACGGCGTCGCCACTCTCGGCGCTGACCCGAGCGGAGGGGCGCGGGGAGGAATCCGGAGCTGCTCGGCAGAGTTCTACTCTGCGATGAAGGGGATCTGCTCGAGGGGCCGAGGCGGTCGGTCTCTTTCGGAGCGGTGCGGCCCGGGTAGCCGCGCCTTGGCTTCGAGTCGTGCGGGCGCCAGCCGGGTACCTTCGCGATGGCATCCGCGCCGATGGGCTCGAACAGGCGGCGCCAGTCCGTGGCACCCTCGATCCCGGTGACGGGCTAGCGGCGCGACTGGGTGTCGAACCTCTGCCGACCCCGGCGTGGATCTCGAGGCATGCGTCGAACTTGGGTTGGACCCATCCCGATGGTTGCAGAAGGTTTGGAGTCAAACCAACGTGCGATCGTTCGAAATGGTGCGGATGGAGACTCTTGGGGGAGGCCCGCACCCTCCAGGTAGGAGGTTCCATGAAGATGACGCGATACGTGGCTCTTCTTGCGGTGAACTTGGGCGCCTTTGGGCTCCTCGCAGCTTCTTGCTCTCACGCGAAGCCCGCCATCGCCCAAGCGGAGCCGACTTCCCCCGCCCCGGCCGCGATGCCGGCCACGCCCGTTCCACCCCCAGCTCCGGCCCCGGCGCCCGCAGCCGAGACGATTCAGCCCCAGGCGTGTTCCAGTGACAACCAATGCAGCGCTTCCCAGCTCTGCCTCCAATCCACCTGCACCGACATCACCCCCGCCCTCGCCGAGTGCGGCATCTCCCGTGTTCACTTCGACTTCGCCAAGGCGGATCTGCACCCGAGCGACCTCCTCGTCCTGGATCGGGCCATCCGTTGCCTGAACGTGAGCCATACCCACCTCCTCGTCACCGGCAATTGCGACGAGCGCGGCTCGGTCAAGTACAATCTCGGGCTGGGGAAACGCCGGGCCCGGGCAGTGGAGTCCTATCTAAAGAATGGTGGCGTCCCCGCGACCCAGATGGAAATCGTTACCTACGGGAAGGAGCTGCCTGTCTGTACGGCCCACCACGAGACGTGTTGGTCCCGGAACCGTCGGGCCTCTCTCGAGCCGAACGGGATCGCCAAGGACATCCGGCATCTCATCCGGAGAGACGAGCTGGCCGGAGCTTGGATGGGGAAGACAATGGCTGGTGCACAGGCGAGCGCGGCCAAGAAGCACCCGAACATTCAGGGCAGGCACCACAGCCCATAGGAGGCCCCGACCCTTCCGTTCGCCTAGGCACCTCCTCGACGGTGCAGCCTGGTGGAAGCCGAGAACCGGCTCCGCCAGGCCGCCCTTCGGGGACGCCGCCTACACCCCGGCGACTCCAAGCGGCTCGACGCGACCACGATGGCGGACGGACATTCTCGGAGGCCCCTCGACCGCTGGCTCGGACCGCGCCGGGGCCGATCTCGACTCTCGTAAAGGGGGGGGGGCCGAACCTTCGGGCCAATGGGGGCGGAGCGGCCCTCCGCACCGGGGGCAAGAAGGCGGAACAGGGTGTTCGCCGGCGTTTCGAGGCCTGGCGGTTGGCCCCCGCTACGAACTAGGCCCATGCTCCGGACCCGCCGCTGGCGGTCGGGCCTCGCTCCGGGTGAGCCTCGCCGCTCTCGCCTCGATCCGGCGTCCCAAGGCCAGCGCCACCCAGGCGCAGGCGAGTCCCCAGGCGATGCCCGCCAGGACATCGGTGGGCCAGTGCACACCGAGGTAGACCCGGCTTATCGCCACGAGGCCGGCGATCACCGCCGCGGCGACTCCCGCCCGGCGGTTCGCGACCCAGGCCACGCTCGCCATGGCGAAGGCGTTGGAGGAATGGAGGCTGGGGAGCGAGCCGACGTCGCTGGCGGCCCCGATCCAGCGCACTCCTCCGGGCGGAAGGGCAAAGCAGGGACGCATCCGATCGAAGAGCGGGCGCAGGACTTGGGCTCCGACCGAGTCGCTCAGGGCCACCGCCAGCGCGAAGGCGAGGAGGAGGGCGAGGCGGCGGCGCCCGCCTCGCAGCGCGATGAGGACCACCACCGCGGCGCCGGCCGCCATCCCGAACCAGCGGGCCGAGAGGGTCAAGAATGCGAGGTCGAGAGCGCGCCCGCCGTCGGTGTTCACCGCCCGGAACACGAACTCGTCGAGCGCGCCGTGGTAGTCGACGGTCAAGGGGCCGCGGGTCCTCCCCGTCACGCTACGAGCCGACCCCGAGCCGGTCAACCCCTGAACACCCGCGGGGGTCGGCCCACCCAAGCGGTTTCGCCCCGGTCCAACCGGTTACACTGGTGAGAGCCCGGAGCGTCTCCATGCGCGTGCCCCAACCCTCCGATCCCACGAGCCCTGCAGATCCTCCCCGCGAGGCGCCGCGGGACGTCGCCGGTGCGGCGGTGCCTGGCGGCACGCCGCTCTATGACCGCGAGGAGATCGTGAAGATCCTCGCCGAGCGAGAGTCCTGGATGAGCGGAGAGCTCTCCGAGGCCCTGGGAAGGCTCCCCCGCCGCCGGGAGCAGTTCGAAACGGACTCCGGGATCCCCATTCCCGATATCGTCGATGCGGCCACGGTGGCGGCCCTCGACCCTCGGCGAGACCTGGGATTGCCCGGCCGGTACCCATTCACGCGGGGCCCGCAGCCCAGCATGTATCGCGGGCGCCTTTGGACCATGAGGCAGTTTGCCGGTTTCGGCACCCCCGAGGACACCAATCGCCGCTTTCGCCTGCTCCTCGCCCAGGGAGTTCACGGACTGTCGGTGGCTTTCGACATGCCCTCGCTCATGGGCTACGACGCCGACCACCCCATGAGCCTGGGCGAGGTGGGGAAGGAAGGGGTGGCGGTGTCGACCCTCCAGGACTTCGAGGCCCTCTTCGACGGGATCCCCCTCGGGGAGGTGACCACCTCGATGACCATCAACGCCACCGCCCCCATCGCGCTCGCGATGTACGTGGCGACGGGGGAGCGAACCGGCGTCGACCGGTCGCGTCTCGGGGGTACCCTCCAGAACGACATGCTGAAGGAGTACGCCGCCCAGAAGGAGTGGATCGTCCCGCCCGCGCCCGCGGTACGGATGACCTGCGACGTGATCGAGTTCTGTGCCCGCGAGATGCCGCGATTCAACCCGGTCTCGATTTCCGGGTACCACATCCGCGAGGCAGGAGCGACCGCGGTCCAGGAGTTGGCCTTTACCCTGGCGGACGGGGTGGCGTATGTCGAGCACTGCGTGGCGAGGGGTCTTTCGGTGGACGAGTTCGCCCCCCGCCTCTCGTTCTTCTGGGACGTGGGGAACGATCTCTTCGAGGAGGTGGCGAAGCTCCGCGCTGCCCGGCGGATGTGGGCGCGCCTCATGAGGGAGCGTTTCCGTGCCCGACGCCCCGAGTCGCTCCTCTTGCGCACCCACGCCCAGACCTCGGGCGTCACGCTCACCGCGCAGCAGCCGCAGAACAACGTGGTGCGCACCACCCTCCAGGCGCTGGCCGCGGTGCTGGGCGGGACCCAATCCCTCCACACCAACTCGCTCGACGAGACTTACGCCCTCCCCACCGAGGAGGCGGTCACGCTTGCGCTCCGCACTCAGCAGATCATCGCTCACGAGTCGGGGGTGGACCGGGTAGTGGACCCGCTCGCGGGCAGCTACTACCTGGAGTACCTGACCTCAGAGATGGAGCGCCGGGCCTTCGAGCAGCTGGCCCGCATCGACGAGCTCGGCGGGATGCTGCGCGCGGTGGAGCAGGGCTACCCGCAGCGGGAGATCGCGGAGAGCGCTTACCGGCACCAGCGAGAGGTGGAATCGGGAGAACGGCTCGTGGTCGGGGTTAACGCGTTCAGGACGGAGGCGGAGGGGGAGATCCCCACCCTTCGGATCGACGAGGCGGTGGCCCGCGCCCAGGTGGAGCGGCTATGGGCCGTGCGCCGGGCCCGCGACGCTAGAGCCACGGACGCGGCGCTCACCGGCGTGGAACGGGCCGCTCGCGAGGGCCGAAACGTGATGCCCGCGCTCCTCGACGCCGTGAGAGCGTACGCCTCGCTCGGGGAGATCTCCGACGTGTTTCGAAAGGTGCACGGGGCATACCGGGAGGACGGGAAGTTCTGACCGGGCCCCTGGGCCGACGCCCTCCTCGGCGAACTCGACCACGATGCGCCCCCAATCCGGTCCTGGTCCACCCCACCGGGAGTGCATACCCATCGCCGTCCCCGAAACCGGAGCCCGCGGCGGGCATCCAGTAACCAGGTCGGCCTATGCCCGTTCAACGTCCCCCCTGCGACCACGTACTCATCGTTGAGGACGACCTCGACTTGCTGAATACGCTCGCCGACCTCCTCAAGCTCGAGGGCGTGAGCCACACGCAGCGGGCGACCTCGCTCGCGGAGGCAGAGGAGGCGCTCAGGAGCGGGTTTCGACCCGCGGCCGTCATCCTCGACCTGCACCTCAACGGGGAGCGGGGCGAGATGTTGCTCGAACGGTTACGGGCAGACTCCACTTACGCCGGCGTGCCCATCCTGGCCCTCTCGGGCGACTGGCTCGCTCTCGCCCACCTAAGAGGGGCCGTTGACCGAACGCTCCTGAAGCCCACCTCGCCCGCGGGGGTGGTGCGCGCACTCTACTCTGTGTGCGGCACGATGCCCAACGTCCGGCATCCGGTGCACTTTCTCCGCGTCATGAACAATCAGCCGGCCTGCCTTGCACCCTCGGACGCGGAGCCTGTCGCGGTCATCCTCCCGGAGCGCGTGACGTGTCCGGAGTGCCTCCGCTACCTCGAGGCCCACGGAGCGGCTCCGCTCCCCCCCGCAACGGGCGGATCGCTCGGCGATCGGGCGCGGGGAGGGTCCTTGAGTCAGGACCCGAATCCGCCCTCGGACTAGAATTCCGGCTCGATGGCTTCGAAGGGGACCGCAGAACCCGCCGGATCTCCTCCCTCGCTGACCGAGGGCTCGTATTGGGACCTCTACCTCGAGTCGGTTCAGGATCTCCTCGACTCCAGGCTCTCCCGAATCGAGGCGGCGGCCATCGAGGATCTCCTCGGCCTCTCGGTGGGCCAGCGGGTGCTGGATCTCGCCTGCGGCCACGGTCGGCACGCGAGGCCTCTCGCCTGGCGAGTGCGGCTCCTCGTCGGGATCGACCGGACCGCCGACTACCTCAGGCGTGCGGCTGCCGCCCGTGGCGGAGGCCCCCATCCGCGGCTTGCTCGGGCCGACGTGCGCGCGCTCCCTTTCCCGGACGGCACCTTCGACGCCGTCTACAGCTGGTACGCCTCGCTCTTCATGTACGACGAGCCGGGAAACGTCGCGGCCCTCGTCGAACTCGCCCGCGTGCTCCGTCGCGGCGGCCGTGCGCTCGTAGAGCACGCGAACCCGCTGCGACTCGCCCAGGACCCCGTCGCGACCGCGCGCCGCACGCTCGCGGACGGTTCCGTGGTGGAGGAGGTGGCGACCTTCGACCCCTCCTCGGGGGTGGAGCGCGCTCGCCGAAGGCTGGTTCGGCCGGGCGGGGAGGCGCTGGCGGGAACGGCAGTGCTCCGGTATTACCGGCCCGACGAATGGGGTCCCCTGGCCCAGAGCGCGGGGCTGCGGGTCCTTGCGGTGACGAGCACGACCGGGGTGGAGGGGCCGAAGGCTCCGGACCTCATTGCCGTGCTGGAGCGACCATGAGCCCCATCGAGAGAAACCGCCTGCGCATCCTCCTGGCGAAGCCCGGTCTCGACGGTCACGACCGCGGCGCGAAGGTCGTGGCGCGCGCGCTCCGCGACGCCGGATTCGAGGTCGTCTACACCGGCCTGCACCAGACTCCGGAGATGATCGTCGCCGCCGCCGTTCAGGAGGATGTCGATGCGGTCGGGCTCTCGATCCTCTCGGGGGCTCACATGACCATCTTTCCGGCCGTGCTGGATGGACTGCGTGCCCGCGGCGCTTCGGACGTCGTGGTATTCGGTGGCGGGATCATTCCCCGCGAGGACGTATCGAGGCTGAAGGAGCTGGGAGTGGCCGAAGTGTTCCTCCCGGGGACGTCGACCCAAGCGGCCGTCGACTGGGTGCGCGCGAACGTGCGGCCCCGAGCGGAGGCGGCCTAGCCGAAGGTCAGATCGCCGGGAGCTCGCGGGCCCGCGCCATCTCCGCCAGCTCCTCGCCGGAGATGGAGAGAAAGGCCGCCGCGCAGGCGGGGTCGAACTGCGTCCCGACGTTGCGTTCGATCTCGGCCCGAGCGATCTCGGGCGACACGGCGCTCCGGTAGGGGCGGTTCGTGGTCATCGAGTCGTAGGTATCGGCCAGGGCGAAGATCCTGGCCGAGAGCGGGATCTCGCCTCCGGCCAGGCCGCGCGGGTAGCCGGTCCCGTCGAACCGCTCCTGGTGGGAGAGCACCATCTCCGCGGGGCCCGCCAGAAAATCGACGCTCCGGAGGATGTTGAACCCGATCTGGGGGTGGCGCCGCATCACCGTCCAGTCATCCTGGGAGAGCGGACCGAGCTTGAGGAGGATGGCGTCGGGAACGCCGATCTTGCCGATGTCGTGCAGGAGCGCCCCGCGTTCGAGGTCGGGGAACTCGGACTCCGCCACCCCGAGGCGGCGCGCGATGGAGAGGGTGTAACGCGCCACTCTCTGGGAGTGATCGCCGGTCTCGTGCTCGCGCGCGTCCAGCGCGGCGACCAGGGTCCAAAGCGTCTGCGAGTAGGTGGACTGGAGATGCTCGAGCGCGCGGGAGAGCTCGGCCGTCTTCTCCTGGACCCGGTTCTCGAGGCTGCGGCGATAGCGCTGGCGAGCGAGGTCGAGCCGCCGGCGCCCGAGCGCCCGCTCGACCGCCCGCATGATCTCGTTCGCCTTCGGCGGCTTGATGAGGTAGTCCGCGGCCCCATTTCGGAGGCATTGCACCGCGGCTTCGGTGTCGCCGAATCCGGTGAGCATGATCACGGCCGCATCGGACTTGTGCTCGCGCATCTGCTCTAGCAGCCAGAACCCGTCGTGAACGGGCATGCGCACGTCGCAGACGACCAGGGGGTACGCGGTGAGACGCATCGCGTCGAGAGCGGCCTCAGCCCCGTCGACGGCGCAGCAGGCATACCCCTCTTCGAGGAAGAGAGCCTGCATGACGCTTCGCACCGAGAGATCGTCGTCGACGACCAAAATTCGCGTTGCCTCAAGGGACGACGTGTCGGGCATGGCTCGGAGGTGGGGCAGGAGACGCCCCACCGGGCAGCGACGCCGGGACTATACCATGCGGCTAATCGCCACCATGATCAGGGAGGAGGAGAATCTGTTTTGGCGCTCGGCGCCTTGACCGGGCCGGGGCGTCCCGCTACATGGCCCGGGGTAGCCGTGTCCGACACCTCGAGAACGAGATTGCCGGTCCTTTCCGCGGAGGAGCCCACTTCGCCGCGAGAGGTCGCGGCGTCGATGAAGGAGCACGGGATCCCGATCCGTGCCAAGAAGCCCGGGTGGCTCCGGGTGGACCTCCCGGGGGGTCCGCGCTACCAGCACGTGCGGGAGACGCTGGAGGGGCTAAGGCTGCACACCGTCTGCGCCGAGGCGCACTGCCCGAACGTGGGGGAGTGCTGGGGTGGCGGTACCGCCACCGTCATGCTCATGGGCGACGTCTGCACCCGAGGGTGCAGGTTCTGCAACGTGAAGACCGCCAGCCGTCCGCCGCCGCTCGACCCCGACGAGCCGCGCCACCTCGCGGAGGCGATCGCAAAGCTCGAACTCGATTACATCGTCGTGACGAGCGTCGACCGCGACGATCTCCCCGATGGCGGGGCCGGCCACTTCGCCGAGGCCATCCGGCTGCTCAAGGAGATCCCCGGGCTCCTCGTCGAGGTCCTCACCCCGGACTTCAGGGGCGACCCCGAGGCCGTGCGGACCGTGGGGAGGGCCTCCCCGGACGTCTTCGCGAACAACATCGAGACGGTACGCCGCCTCACCCCGGTGGTCCGCGACGCGCGCGCCGGCTACGACCAGACGCTCGAGGTCCTCGCCCGCATGCATCGCGAGTTCCCCGGCGTGGTCACGAAGTCCTCGATCATGATGGGGCTCGGCGAGTCCGAGACCGAGGTACTCGAGACGATGGGGGATCTGCGCGCTCTTTCCGTGGAGATCCTGACGCTGGGCCAGTACTTGCGGCCGAGCGCCTGGCACCTGCCCGTGCAGGAGTGGATCTCTCCGGAGCGCTTCGCGGCCTATCGGGAGCAGGGGCTCGCCCTCGGCTTCCGCTACGTGGCGGCCGGTCCCTTGGTCCGGTCGTCGTACCGGGCTGGCGAGCTGTTCCTTCGTGGCGAGATCGAGTCGAGGCGCCCCTGATGCACGGGCGGGAGAGCAGGGTGCGCGGCGAGGACCTCCCCCGCAGTGAGCCGGCGGAGGGGCCAGGACCCTCGCGGGACGGAGGCGGGATGAGGCGCGAGCCAGATCCGGGGCTATTGCTTCGGGAGGTCGAGGAGGAGCCGGAACCCGGGCGAACCCGCTTCCTCCGCGAGTTTCCGCTCGGGTGCGTCGTGGACGAGGAGGGGTCGGCAGACCCCGCCCAGGTGCACCTCACCGACGAGGCGGTTCGGGTGCTCTACCGCTGGATGGTGCTCAGCCGAGCTCTCGACGAGCGCATGGTCACGCTCCAGCGCCAGGGAAGGATCGGGTTCTACGTCGGCGCCGTCGGCGAGGAGGCGACGGTGGTGGGCAGCGCCGCCGGGATGGAGGAAGGAGACTGGATCTTCCCCAGCTACCGGGAGCACGCGGCGGCGCTCATGCGGGGACTGCCGCTCACCTCGTTCCTCTGCGGGCTGTTCGGAAACGCGGACGACATCCTCAAGGGCCGGCAGATGCCCTGCCACGAGGCCTGGAGGCCGGGGCGGTTCTTGTCGATCAGCTCCCCCATCGCCACCCAGCTGCCTCAAGCGGTGGGGGCCGCCTGGGCCGCTCGGCTCAGAGGGGACGACATGGTCTCGCTCGTCTACTTCGGGGAGGGGGCCACGAGCGCGCACGACTTCCACACCGGCCTCAATTTCGCAGCCGTCCACCGGGTGCCGGTGGTCTTTCTGTGCCGGAACAACGGCTGGGCCATCAGCGTACCGCGCGAGCGGCAGATGGCGACGGAGACCGTCGCGCAGAAGGCGCACGCGTACGGGACGCGGGCGGAGCGGGTGGACGGAAACGATCTCGTCGCCGTCCATGGGGCCACGAGGCGGGCTCGGGCTCGGGCCGCGGCGGGGGAAGGGCCGACCCTCCTCGAGTGCGTCACCTACCGCATGGAGGGCCACTCCACCTCCGACGACCCTCGCGCCTACCGACCGGAGAGCCTGCTCGAGCCCTGGAGGCGCCGCGATCCTTTGCAGCGCATCCGCAAGTACCTCCTGCGCCGCGGGGCGCTCGACGAGGCCGCCGACGCCCGCCTGCGCGACGAGATCCGGGAAGAACTCCTCTCCGCCCTGCGCGACGCGGAGTCCCGCCCCCCTCGGCCGAGCCTGGCCTCGCTCTTCGACGATGTCTACGCGGAGCCGCTGCTCCAGCAGCGCGAGCAGCTCGAAGAGCTGGAAGCGGCGGTGGCCTCCGATCCGCGGGTCTCCGATCCGCGGCATGCCGACGCCTGAGGAACGCCATGGCGGTGATGAACGTGATCCAGGCGGTGAACGACGCCCTGCGGCTGGAGATGCGCCGCAACCCGGACGTGGTGGTGTTGGGTGAGGACGTGGGCCGGTTCGGGGGCGTCTTCCGCGCGACCCAGGGGCTCCACGAGGAGTTCGGCGGGGATCGCGTCATCGACACGCCCCTGGCCGAGGGCGGGATCATCGGCACCGCCATCGGGATGGCCCTCTACGGCTTGCGCCCGGTTCCCGAGATCCAGTTCGCGGATTTCATCTTCCCGGCCATGGACCAGCTGGTGAGCGAGGCGGCCAAGTACCGCTACCGGACCGGCGGACAGTACGCCTGCCCCGTGGTGGTGCGTTCCCCGTACGGCGGCGGCATCAAGGGCGGCCATTACCACTCCCAGTCCCCCGAGGCGCACTTCATCCACACCGCCGGCCTCAAGGTGGTGGTCCCCGCCACCCCTCACGATGCCAAGGGGCTGCTTCTCGCGTCCCTTCGGGATCCGGATCCAGTGCTGTTTCTCGAACCCAAGCGCGTGTACCGCGCGGCGCGCGGCGAGGTGCCCGAGGGGGACTACCTCGAGCCCTTGGGGAAGGCGCGAGTCACGCGCCCCGGGACCCAGGTGACGCTCCTCGCCTGGGGGGCGATGTGGCACGAGGCCGACCAAGCGGCGCGAGAGGCCGAAGCGGAGGGGATCGACTGCGAGGTGCTCGACCTGCGTTCCCTGCAGCCCCTGGATGTGGACGCGGTGGTGGCCTCCGTCTCCAAGACCGGGCGAGCGGTGATCGTTCACGAGGCGCCCCGGACCTGCGGTTTGGGGGCGGAGCTGAGCGCGCTCATCCAGGAGCGGTGCTTCCTCCACCTCGAGGCTCCGGTGGCCCGGGTCACCGGCTTCGACACCCCGTTTCCCTATGCGCTCGAGAACGAGTACCTGCCCCGCGCCCCCCGCATCCTGCGCGCCGTGCGCGAGGTGATCGCCTACTAGGATGCCGGAGCCCAAATGCTCTTCAGGCTGACTTTGCCGGACATCGGTGAGGGGGTGGTCGAGGCCGAGGTCCAGCGCTGGTTCATCGCGCCCGGGGACGGCGTGGTCGAGGACCAGCCGCTTGTCGAGGTCATGACGGACAAGGCGACGGTGACCATCCCCTCGCCGCGCCGGGGGCGGGTCCTGCGCCTGTGCCGAGCGGTCGGCGAGGTGGCCCAGGTACACGCGCCCCTGGTCGAGCTCGAGGTGGACGAGCACGCGGGCGCGGGCGCGTCCGACCTGGAGGCGCCGGCGACCGTCCCGAGCCGCCCGCAAGCGGTCGCTGTGTCGCCCAATAGCAAGGCGCTCGCCACCCCCGCGGTGCGCGCCATGGCGCGTACCCTGGGGGTCGATCTCCTGGGGGTGCGCGGCTCGGGGCGGGGAGGCCGGGTCACGAAGGAGGACCTGGCTGCCGCCGAAGGGAGCGCCGGGGGCGGGAGAAAGGGGGAGAACGGTCAGGCCAGCGCTCTTTCGCTCCCGGCCCCGAGCGACGCCCGGATCGCGCCTGAGGGCGGGCGGCCGGGCGAGGAGGAGCGAATCCCTTTGCGCGGGCTCCGCAAGCGGATCGCCGAGAACATGGCCCGGGCCAAGCGCACCGCCGCGCACTTCACCTTCGTGGAGCAAGCGGACGTGAGCGAGCTCGTCCGGGTGAAGCACCGCATGGCCGACGCCGCCCGCGCCGAGGGGGTGCGGGTCACCTATCTCGCCTTCATCGTCAAGGCCGCGGTGGCGGCCCTGAAGCGGTTCCCCGAGCTCAACGCTAGCCTGGACGAGGAGCGGAACGAACTCGTGGTGAAGCACCGGTACGACATCGGGATCGCCTCGGCCACCTCCGAGGGGCTCATGGTCCCGGTGGTGCGCCGCGCCGACCGCCTATCGCTCCTCGACGTCGCCCGGGAGATCGGCCGGGTGGCCCGCGACGCCAAGGCCGGCCGCTCCCGGCCCGAGGACCTGGGCAACTCGACCTTCACCATCACCAGCCTGGGGGGGCTGGGCGGGCTCTTCGGGACGCCCGTTCTCAACTACCCCGAGGTCGGGATCATGGGGGTGCACCGGATCCGGCCCACGCCGGTCGTCCGGGAGGGGCAGATCGTGGTCCGGGACGTGATGCACATCTCCATGACCGGTGATCACCGCGTGGTGGACGGGCAGATGATCGCCTCCTTCACCTACCAGGTGGTGAAGTACCTCGAGGATCCGGGCCTCCTGTTCATGCAGATGGTGTAGATCCCGGGCGAAACCCCCGGATGATCGACACCCACTGCCACCTCGACAAGGCCGAGTTCGATCCGGATCGGGACGCCGTTCTCCTCCGGGCCCGGGCCGCGGGCGTCTCCGACCTCGTCGTCCCGGCTGTCGGTCCCAACGGCTGGGGCGGCCTCGCCGCCTGGGCAGGGAGCACACCCGGGGCGCACTTCGGGCTCGGCATCCACCCCCAGCTCCTCCCCGCGCTCGACCCGGGAGGCGACGAGAGGCGGCTGGCCGCCCTGGACCAGGCGCTCTCTCGCGGCGGTGCGGTGGGGGTGGGGGAGTGCGGCCTCGACGCCCCCACGGAGAGAACCGGGCCCGGGCCCTATTCGGCTCCCATGGATCGCCAGGTGGCCGTGCTCCGCGGGCACCTCGCCCTTGCCCGCAAGCACCGGCTGCCGGCTCTCCTGCACTGCCTCGGGGCGCACGCTCGGCTGCTCAAGGTCCTCTCCCAGGCGCCGCCCGAGTTCGGGGGAGTCCTCCACAGCTACTCTGGGAGCGTGGAAGAGGTCCGGGCCTATGCAGATCTCGGGCTCTTCTTCTCCTTCGCCGGCCCTCTCACCTACGAGCGCGCCCGTCGGCCCAAGGCCGCCGCCCGAGCGGTCCCCAGGGACCGGATCGTGCTCGAGACCGACGCGCCCGACCAGACGCCCAGGCCGCACCGCGGCCGGAACGAGCCGGCCTTCCTGCCCGACATCGCCGCCGGGCTTTCTGCCGCCCTGGGGATTCCGGCAAGCGAGGTCGACTCGCTCACCACCGCGAACGCTCGAGCCCTGTTCCGGCTTCGGTGAACCATGGTCCTGCCCCAGCTCGATCGCACCGCCCGGCTCCTCGGGGAAGCGGCCATGGAGCGGCTTTCCCGGGCCCACGTCGTGGTGCTCGGCCTGGGTGGGGTGGGCACGTTCGCGGCCGAGGCATTGGCGCGGAGCGGGGTGGGGAGGCTCACCCTCGTGGACGGCGAGCGGGTCGAGGCGAGCAATGCCAACCGCCAGCTGCACGCCCTTCGTGGGGCCGAGGGGGCCAACAAGGCCGAGGCGATGGCCGAGCGCCTGCGGCTCGTGAACCCGCTCATCCGCGTCGACGCGATCCCCGAGTTCTTCGGAGAAGGGAACGAGGAGCACCTCTTCACCCAGGGGGTCTCGGCGGTGGTGGACGCCATGGACACGGTGGTCGCGAAGCTACGGGCCATCTCGTGCTGCCGGGAGCGGGGCCTGTTCCTCGTGACGGCGCTCGGCGCCGCCCGGCGCCTCGACCCGACGGCCATCCAGGTCACGGACCTGTGCGAGACGCACACCGATCAGCTGGCCAAGGACGTCCGGAAGTACCTTCGGCGGCGGCACGGCATCGCCGCCACCTCTCCCACGGGGGTGAAGGCGGTCTGGTCGGTCGAGGAGCCGCGGGAGAGCGTAGGCCTGCCCGGCGACGAGCTCGGCATCCCCGGGGTCGTCCGCCGGGGAGGCGCGCGCCACCGATCGCCCAAGGTGTTCGGGAGCGCCGCGTTCGTGACCGGGGCGTTCGGCCTGGCGGCGGCCGCCGCGGTGGTCGAACGGCTGACGGGGATCGCCCCCCGCACTCCCCGGATCCTCAAGGAGGCGGAGAGAGCCCGCCGGCGAAAGCCGAGCAGGCGTTCCTGAGGACCGGGGGACTCACTCCGCCATTGTCCGTTCCCGGCCCGGCGGCTAGAGTCCGCGGCGCGAGGCGGCGCAGGGTGCCTCGCCCGGTTATACCTCGCCCACCCGAGAGGGAGCGGAAGAGCCATGGCCACCAAGACCTTCGACGCCGTCGTGATCGGGGCCGGCCCGGGCGGTTACGTCGCCGCCATCCGGCTGGCGCAGCTCGGGAAGAAGACGGCCCTGGTGGACCGGGAAGAGCTGGGCGGCGTCTGTGTGAACTGGGGGTGCATCCCATCGAAGGCGCTCATCGCCGCGGCCAACCTGGTCGACGACATCCGCAAGGCGGGCGCGCGCGGGATCCTGGTCGAGCCGGCGCGGGTCGACGTGAACAAACTCCGCGAGTTCAAGGATGCCGTGGTGCAGAAGATGGTGGGTGGGGTGGGGTTCCTCGAGAAGGGGAACGGGGTGGAGGTCATCCGGGGCACCGCTCGGTTCGTCTCCGCCCAAGCCCTCGAGGTGGAGGGGGCGGGGGAGAAGACCCGGCTCGAGGCCCCCGCATTCATCGTCGCCACCGGGGCCCGCCCCATCGAGATCCCCGGCTTCCCCATGGACGGGAAGCAGGTCTGGAGCGCCCGCGAGGCGGTCGACCTCCCGGAGATCCCGAAGAGGCTCGTCTGCATCGGGGGCGGGATCATCGGGATGGAGCTCGGCACGGTTTACGCCAAGCTGGGCAGCGACGTGACCTTCCTCGAGGCCCTGCCCCAGGTGCTGACCGGGATCGACCCCGAGGCGGTTCGCCTCGTCCTCCGGAGCCTGAAGGAGCGAGGGACCAAAGTCCACGTGAACGCCAAGGCGCTGGGCTACGAGGCGCGGGGCGAGGAGCTCTTGGTCAAGGCCGAGGTGGAGGGCAAGCCCCTCGAGATCCCCTGCGACCGGATCCTCGTGGCGGTCGGGTTCCGCCCCTCGGTGGAGGGGCTGGGGCTCGAGCCGCTCGGCGTGAAGCTCACCCCCCGGGGCTTCATCGAGGTGAACCCCTCGTACCGGACGAGCGCCCCGTCCATCTACGCCATCGGGGACATCGCCGGGCCGCCCCTGCTCGCCCACAAGGCCTCCAAGGAGGGAGAGATCGCCGCCGAGGCCATCGCGGGCAAGAAGTCGGTCCGCGACTGGGTGGCGCTTCCCTCCGGGATCTTCACCGACCCCGAAATCGCGGTGGTGGGCCTCTCGGAGGAGGAGGCCCGCAAGGCGGGGCACGATCCCATAGTGGGCAAGTTCAGCTTCGGGGCGCTGGGACGGGCGGTGGCCATCGCCCACGGGGAAGGGTTCGTGAAGGTGGTAGGCGACCGGTCCACGAAGCTGCTCTTGGGGGCCACCCTCTGTGGCCCCGAGGCCTCCGACCTCGTGGCGGAGGCGGCCCTGGCCCTGGAGATGGGCGCCTACCTCGAGGACGTGGCCCTCACCATTCACGCCCATCCCACCCTGCCCGAGGCATTCATGGAAGCCTGCAAGGCGGCGCTGGGGGAGGCGATCCACGCGCTCAACCGCGCGGAGCGGCCCCGCCGCGCGGGCGCGGGCGCGCCCGCGAGCGCCTAGCCCGGTTCGGCGCCCGTGCGCACGCTCCGGACCTACCGGCTCGGCCGGGTCGAGTACGAGGACGGTCTGTCGCTCATGCGGCTCGCCGCCGGGGCGGTCCGCGCCGGCGCGCCTCCCGCGACCGACTTCCTCTTCCTGCTCGAGCACCCTCCGCTCTTGACCCTGGGCCGAAGCGCGGACCGACGGAACGTCCTCGCGTCTCAGGCCTGGCTCGAGAGCCGGGGCCTCGAGGTGCACGAGACGGATCGGGGGGGCGACGTCACCTACCATGGTCCCGGGCAGGTGGTCGGCTACCCGGTGGTCGACCTCGCCGACCGGCCCGACGTGCGCCGGTACGTGGGCGCGCTGGAGGAGGCGATGATCCGCACCTGCGCGGACCACGGTCTCGCCGCCGGCCGGCACCGGGAGCACCGCGGCTGCTGGATCTCTGGGCGGAAGATCGGCGCCGTCGGGGTTCACCTCTCGCGCTGGGTGAGCTCCCACGGTCTTGCCTTCAACGTGCGGCCGGAGATGGGCCACTTCAAGGCCATCGTCCCCTGCGGGATCGCCGAGCCCGACCTGGGGGTCACCTCCCTGGAGGCGGAGCTTCTGGCGCTGGGGCGTGCCGTGCCGCCCACCGGGGAGGTGGAGGCCCAGCTCGCGAGGCACCTCGGCGAAGTCCTGGGGCGGGAACCCTCGCGGGGAACGCTCGACCTCAGGACGGTCTCCGTGGTGCCGGTGGCGCCGGACGGCCGCGTCCTGCTCCTGAAGCGCGTCCCGGACCGCGGGGGATTCTGGCAGCCGGTCACGGGCCGGATCGAGGCGGGCGAGTCCCCGCTCTCCTGTGCCGAGCGCGAGCTCCGGGAGGAGACAGGGTTTGCGGTGCCGGTCCGGTCGCTCGAGTATCAGCACAGCTTCGCTCTATCACCAGGCGTGAATAGGGTTCGGGAGGGAGCGCTGGTCGTGGCGGAGGAATTCGCCTTCGGGGCGGTGCTGGCCCAGGCGGCCCCGCCCCGTCTCTCCCATGAGCACTGCGAGCACGGGTGGTTCGCCCCCGAGGAGGCGGCGGGGCTCGTGCCCTTCGTCGGGCTGCGCAAGGCGGTCCGCCTCGCTGTTGCGTTGACAGCCCACCCGGTGCCTCCCTAGGATCGGCCGCTCTCGCTCGAAGCCCCCCGGAGGCCCGGCCCGTGGCCCTCATCGTGCAGAAGTACGGCGGCACCAGCGTCGGCGACGTGGAGCGAATCAAGAACGTCGCCCGGCGCGCCCTCGCCACCCAACGCGCGGGGAATGACGTGGTGGTGGTGGTCTCGGCCATGTCGGGGGAGACGAACCGCCTCCTCAAGCTCACCCAGGCGGTCACCGAGCGCCCGGACGAGCGGGAACAGGACGTGGTGGCCGCCACCGGAGAACAGGTGACCATCGGCCTCACGGCGCTGGCGATCCAGGGGCATGGGGGGAAGGCGCGGAGCTTCACCGGCCCCCAGGTCCGGATCCTGACCGATAGCGCCTTCTCCAAGGCACGGATCCGATCCATCGACTCGGGGAAGCTGCGCCAGGCCCTGGAGCGGGGGGAGATCGCGGTGGTGGCGGGCTTCCAGGGCGAGGACGAAGAAGGGAACATCACCACCCTGGGCCGGGGCGGATCGGATACGACCGCGGTGGCGGTGGCGGCCGCCATCGAGGCGGACGCCTGCGAGATCTACACCGACGTGGACGGGGTCTACACCACCGACCCGAACGTCGTCCCCCAGGCCCGCAAGCTGGAGCGAATCAGCTACGAGGAGATGCTCGAGCTCGCCGGCGCCGGCGCCAAGGTGCTGCAGATCCGGTCCGTCGAGTTCGCGATGAAGTACAACGTTCCTCTCTGGGTGAAGTCCTCCTTCACCCAGGATCCCGGCACGCTGGTGTGCCCGGAGGACCCGAGCATGGAGCACGTGGTCGTCAGCGGCATCGCATATGACAGAAACGAGGCCAAGGTTTCCGTGCGAGGGGTGACGGACAAGCCCGGGGTGGCCGCCCGCCTCTTCAAGCCGCTCGCCGACGCCAACATCGTGGTTGACCTCATCATCCAGAACGTCGGCCAGGGGGGGTACGCCGACATGAGCTTCACCGTCGGCAAGACCGACCTCCCCCGGGCGCTCGAGATCATCCGGGGCGTTTCGACGGAACTGGGAGCGCGGACCGTCGAAACGGACGACCAGATCGCGAAGGTCTCGATCGTGGGAGTCGGGATGCGAAACCATGCCGGGGTCGCCGCCAAGGCGTTCGACGTGCTCGCCGGGGCGGGGATCAACATCGAGATGATCTCCACCTCCGAGATCAAGGTCTCCATCGTCATCGCGGCCAAGTTCGTGGAACTCGCCGTCCGCGAGCTGCACTCCGCCTTCGGACTCGACAAGGGCTGATCCCGGGCCCTGGGGTCCCGTCCCCAAAACGAGAGGCTGAGGGCGCTTCGCCCCGCGCGTTCGCGCTCCCCGCGCACCCGAGAGCTCGGATCCGGGCGCCTCGTACCCGGGGCCACGTTCCCTTTTCCCCCCGAGCGTTGGGGCGCTGAAGGGGGGAGAGCGGGCCAAAGCCCGTGCCCTCGTCGCCCGAGGCCGGCTCACCCCGCCCCGGGGGCGGCGAGGGCTTGCTCGGGCCCGGTGGAGCGGAGGAGTCGCCGGGGCGCGGCGGGACGGTCCATCCGCTCGAGGTGAACGGATCGGGCCGGTGAGGCTCTCCCAGGGGAGGGGGACTGTTCGGGAAGGGCGCGCGATAGCGGCGCGCCTCGCCCTGCGGTACGCTTCGGAAGGCGGGGACGGAGGGCTGGGCGTTGATCGTCCGTTGCGAACGGTGCTCCACGCTCTACGAGCTGGACGAGAGCCTGCTCGCGCCCGAGGGGTCCCCCGTCCAGTGTACCCGCTGCCAGCACGTGTTCACGGTGGTGCGGCCGCGCCCGGGAGAAGCCTCGAAGGCCTCGCCGGTGGGCGAGCCCGCTTCTCCGGGCTCGTCGACCCGCTCGGCCGAGCGGGAGGAAGAACCGGGAAACGGTCCGCTCCCGCCGTCCGTCCCGGGGGTTTCGCCCCCCTCGGTGCGCTCGCCCAGCCGGACCGCCCCCGCCCGGCCCCAGGGGCCGCCCGTCTACCGGCCACCGATCTCAAAGCCCTCGGTCTCGCGGCCGCCCCTCATTCGCCGGGATACCATCGGCGCATTCGAGAACCGGCTCCGCTGGAGCTACCGGTGGCGCTGGCTGGCGCCGACCCTCTTCGGCCTCTTGGTGGCGGCGGGCGCCGCCGCCTTCCTCCTCCGGGGGAGCAAGATCGACCCCCGGACCCGGGAAGCGCACGCCAGCGCGATCGAGCTCGCTCTTCGCGACGACCTGTCGAGCCTGGAGCAGGCGCGGGCGCGGCTCGACGGAGTCCTCCGGACGGTCCCGCGCCTCCACGCGGCGCGGGCCGACCTCGCGCTGGTGGAGCTCCTTCTCGCCGGCGCGCTCTACGAGCAGGCCGAGGACGTCGGCGGAGCGCGCGGGGCTGAGCTGCACGAGCGGGGAAAGGCCCATGCCGAGCGCGGCACGGCCGCGCTCGAGGAGCTCGAGCGGGGCGACCTCGCCCCCGCCGAGGTGGCGCGCGCCCGGACGGTCGCCGCGGCCTTGGGGCAGGACCGCGTCCAGGTGAAGAGGGTCGCCACCGCCGCTCGCGGGCAGCTGCCGAACGACCCGCTCGTCGAGGCGGCCGAGTGCTCCGCCGAGATCCGTTCGGGCGACCGAACGTCCCGCGAGCGGGCCATCGGCTCGTTGGCTCTCCTCGTGGCCCGGCGCCCGGACGTGATCCGAGCTCGGTACCTTCTGGCGCGGGGACAGTTCCTCTCCGGTCGGCGCGCCGAAGCGCTTGCCACGGCCGAGGCGCTCCTCAAGTCGAACCCGAACCACGAGGGGGGGCTCGCGCTTCGAGAGACCCTCACCCGGCCACCCCCACCGGCTCCCGCTCCGCCGGCGGCGGCGGCGCCCACCGCGACCCCTCCGCCCGCCGCCAAGGCGGAGAAGCCCGCGGCCGGGCCCCGCAAGCCTGCTTCCCCGGCCGGGGAAGCGGCGGCGGAAGGAGGCGGCAACGCGGCGGGAAGTACGCGGCGTACGACGCCCCCGCCCCCTCCGGCTCCCAAGCCGGCCGAGGAGGAGGCTGCACCGGTTGCTCCCGCCGAAGGATCACCCGCCGCTGCGGATCGCGCCCCGCCCGCCGACAGCGAGCCGGCGCCGCGGCTTCGTCCGGCCGCGGTGCCAGAGCCGGAGCCTGTCCAGGGCGGCGGGTAGGGGGCGCGGCTGCGCCGCCGCCTCTCGTCCCAGGGCGCGATGGATCGGCACCGTCCCCGGGACCGCTGTCCCTCGGGGTCTTTGGCCAGGCGGCTCCGCGCCGCCGGGGAGGGCCTGCCGTGGTGGGGCCCGCGCTGCGAAGGAACGAGGAAAGGGGCAGCCGGTCGAGGCTTCCCCAGTGCCCCGTCGGTTCGAGGCGGGTCCAGGTTAAACGTTCCTCGGTCTTAGAGCCCGAAGCGGTCTTCCGCGTGGCACGCGCCGCAGGCGTTCGGCATGACGCCGTCCCAGCTCGTAGCCGCGGCGACCGTCGCCTGGCTCAAGTCCGGGGTGGCGACGACGAAGGTGTGGGCAGAGACATCGCCGATGACGTTGGCCATCTTACCGCTGCTGTCGAGACCGGAGAAGTACGAGCCGGTGAAGGTCGTCTTGGCCATGTGGCAGGACGAGCACCGCCCCGCCGGCGGGCCGTTCGTGCCGGTCGGATCGAACGGGGCCGTGCAGCCCGACTTGGCCACCATGTGAGCGGTGACGCTCGAGGCCACGTTGGCAACCGCGGTCGCCTGGTCGCCGGAGGAGATGGTCCAGGCGGCGCCGTTCTTCTCCACGGTCCCTCCCATGGAGAGGTGGTAGGCCGCGGTGTCCGATAGCGCGACCGACGCGAACGAACCGAACCCTGCGTGGCAGGTAAGGCATCCGACGTCGTCGCGGAGAACCGCGTCATTGTTCAAAAAGTCGTAGCGATCCCCCGTCTGCGCGTCCGTAGTAGCGATGTCGGTGGGTCCGCCTGCGCCCGCGTGGCCCGTGTGGCAGTCGCCGCAGGTCAGCCTGTCATAGGTATTGGTCGCGTGCAGGCTCGAGCCCAGGTCGATCGCCGTGAGGTGGTCCGAGCTCGGGAAGGCAGTCCCGGCCGGCCAAGTGCTCTCCGTCCAGTAGAAGTTCGGGTCGCCGAAGCTCGGGGCGCTCATGAAGTCGGAGAGCTGGTGGACTCCGGGGATGAAGTTTCCCCCCCCCACGGTGGCCGCGTCGTTCCAGGCGAAGCCGAACACGCCCGCCGGGCTCGCCGAGGAGACGCCCTGCGAGTGGCACTGGGCGCAGACCTCGCGGGCCGCCTGGGCGGTGAGGTAGGCGGGGTTCACGATGAGCTTGGGATCGAGCGAGGTGACGTGAGCGGACGCCGGGCCGTGGCATTTCTCGCAACCGATTTGGGCGGAGACGGAGGCATACTGGGTCACGAGCCCGTTCGCGTCGACGGCGAGGGTGAGGCCCACCTCGTGGCATCCGGCGCAGGCCATCGACCAGGTTCCGGTCTGGGAGGTGTTGTAGTCGGGAGCCGCCACCCACTGGGGGGGGTGGCCTCGCTGGTTCCAGGCGAGGGGCATCACGAGGACGTCGGTGGGCGTCCCGGAGGTATCCCAGGTGACCCAGCTCGGCTTGGCCGAGCCGCCGATCGCGGTCAGGTACTCCTGCTGCCACCAGCCCATCGCGGCGGTCGGGTGCGAGCCCCCCAGGTTCGAGGCGCACGGATTCTGGGCGGGCAGGATGCCGCCGTTGCCGCACTGGCCGGCGTCGGTCGCCACCCCTCCGATGCTCCCGGTCACCGGGATGACCGTGTCCCCCGCGTCGATGATCCCATTCCCGTTCGTGTCGAACGCCATCGCGAACTCGGGCTGCCCGCAGCCCGCCCTCCAGCGCACGAGGTAGACGTAGCGACTCGGATCCACGCCTGGGGCTGGGGCGACCATCGGATCGGCCTGTTGGATCGAGCTATTCACCGCCGCCGGACCGGTGCAATCGGAGGGAGCGGCTGGCCACCCGGTCACGTCGACGCTCTGGGTCGTCTGATCGAGCGCCTTGGAGTGGGCGGACGACTTCCAGGCGAGGACCTCGTTCTCGTGGCAGTAGAAGCAACGGCCCGAGCCCACGTAGTGGGCGGAGTCGGGCGGGCGTCCGGAGAGGAGAAGGGCGACGCCCGTGACCGCCGCTCCCGAGGCGAGCGTGACGGACTCGCGCGTCTCTCCCGGCAGAAATCCGCTGGCGCTCGCCGAAAGGAAGACCTGCCCCGGTGTCAGCCCTCCGAGCGCAAAGCTCCCGTCGCTCGTGGAGGTGGCGCAGGTCGTCGTTCCCTCGGCGCACACCTGTGCACCGGCGACCGGCTGCATCGTGCTCCCGGCGGCGAAGCTGACGGTTCCGGAGATCGAGGGAGGAGTCGCAGTAGGCGGCGAAGCCATGCCCGAAGTCGAGCTCTTGCAGCCTTCGGCGAAGGTGAGAGCCAGGACGGCTGCGGCCAAAGGCCAGACTCCGCGAGCGCTCCGGGTCATGAGAGCCTTTCTCGCCAGCTCCCGCGGACGATCGGGGAGTTCGTCTCGCTGGCGGCGACGATTGGTCTCGTCCAGGGCACTATAGCATCGGGCATGCCCCGGTGAGGCTCGGGGAGCCTTGGGCCAAAGCGACGCCAAGGGCGTGAGGACGAGGGGTATCTCACCTTCACGGGCGCAAGCCTTGCGGAACCTGATCCGGATCAGTTCCGGGTGCGGGCGAGCCTCTCCTCCTCCAAACTGTGAAAAGGAGGAGCCAGCCGGCAAAGGGGAGGCCCGTTAAGTGCAGCCGATGGCCCAGAACCTGATCGTCGCCGGCACGATCCACACGCTCGACCCGCTCCGGCCGCGCGCCGAAGCCGTCCTCATGAAGGACGGGCGAATCGCGCGGGTGGGTTCGCGCTCCGAGTGTGCGCGGGAGGGTGGGGGAGGGGCGCGCATCCTCGAGCTCGGGCGCGGCAGCGCTCTCCCCGGGCTCTCGGACGCCCATGGTCACGTCTTCGGCCTCTCCCGGGCGCGGACGGAGGTTCGCTGCACCGGGGCTCTCAGCGCCGAGGCCTGTGCGGTCCTCGCCGCCGAGGCGGCGAGGAGCCTGCCTCCCGGGAGGTGGGTCAGGGGTCGGGGTTGGGATCAGAACCTGTGGGGCGGCGCGTTCCCGGTGGCGGAGGTTCTCGACCGGGCCGTCCCCGACCACCCCGTCTTCCTGGCGCGTGCGGACGGCCACGCCGCCTGGGTGAACAGGCGCGCGCTCGCCCTTTCGGGCCTCGCCGATTGGATGTCGGACCCCGCCGGCGGGAGGCTCCTGCGAGACGGCAGGGGCCGGCTCACCGGCGTTCTCATCGACGCGGCGATGGACCCCGTTCTGAAGGCCCTGCCGCGCCCCGGCCCGAAGGAGCTGGAAGAGGGGCTCCTCGCGGCGCTTCGCGAGCTGGCCTCGCTCGGGCTCACGACCGTGCATGACGCGGGGGTGGAGCCGGAGGTGCTCGAGGCCTACGCCCGGCTGGCGGAGGAGGGCCGCCTGCCGATCCGGGTTTACGCCATGCTCGACGGCCAGGCCACCCCCGAGGTGCTTTCCGCCGAGCTCGCCCGCTGGAGCGGGCGGCCCCGGATCGGCAAGCTCGAGGTTCGGGCGGTGAAGATGTTCGCGGATGGTGCCCTGGGAAGCCGTGGAGCGGCGCTCCTCGACGAGTACGCGGATGATCCGGGCAACCGCGGTCTCCTCCTCCTCGACAGGGACTCGCTCAGGGAGCGGGTCGCAAGGGTCTTTGCCGCGGGGTTCCAGCCCGCCGTGCACGCCATCGGCGACCGAGCCTGCCGGCTCGTGCTCGACGCGTTCGAGGGGGCGGGGCCCGGGCTTCGCGCCCTTCGGCCGCGCATCGAGCACCTGCAGGTCCTCCAGCCCTCGGACTTGCCCAGGCTGGGACGGGCGGGGGTCATCGCCTCGATGCAGCCGGTTCACGCCACCGCCGATTGGCCGTGGGTTCCCGCCCGGCTTGGGGAGGGCACGCCTCGGCTGCGAGGTGCCTACGCCTGGCGGAGCGTCGCCGCCGCCGGGGCGGTCCTCTCCTTCGGCTCGGACTTTCCCGTCGAGGAGCCGGATCCGCGCGCCGGGCTCTACGCGGCCGAAGTCCGGCGCGGGGCGGACGGGAGGCCCTTCACGCCGCAGGAGCGGCTCGGCCGGATCGAGGCCCTCCGGGCCTTCACTTTCGGAGTGGCGCAGGCCGGGTTCGCCGAGTCCCGCCGCGGCAGGCTCTGCGAGGGCTTCGAGGCGGACCTGACCCTGTTTGCCGAGGACGTGCTGGGCGTGCACGCCGAGGAGCTGCCGCGCTTGCCCCTCACCCACACCATCGTGGGCGGGGAGGTGGTGCACGAGCGAAGAGGATGAGAGTTGGGGCGGAGGAGGGGGCTCGCGGATCCGGGGAAAGCGCAGCCTCGCGGGGAGACTCGGGCCGGCACCCGGGTCACCGGGTGCCGGCCCGATCCCGGGCGGGCGGGGGCAGGGGGGGTCGGAGCCAGCGCCTCGGTCCCAAAGGCGCCGCGTCGACATCGGGGCGAGATGCTAGCCGCGGTCCGGGGCGCGTCCACTTTTCGGCGGCGCGGGACGGGCGGGAGCCGAGGCCTCGGAGGTCCACACCGCCCAGATGGCGAGGGTAGTGAGCAGTAGGCTCATGACGAACCAAGCCAGCCTCCACTCGAGCGCCCGGCGGAGAAAGCGCGGCGCCTTCCTCTCCGAGAACACCGGCAGGTTGCTCCCCGAGGGCAAGAATACGTCCCGCTCGTGCCGGAAGACGACCGAGGACGGGCCCACGAAGGCACCCTCCAGCGTCCCCCGGGCCCTTCGCTCGCACACGTGGGTTCCGCTCCCGACCAGCTCGACCACGAACGGGCGGGTACCGCTCCGATCGTTGGCGAGCACGAGGGTCTCGAGCTGCCGAACTTGCCGGCTGGAACAATCGAGGACCGCGTCCTCGAGCTTCACCCAGCGTCGCTCGGGGGCGCCGGCGACCGCGGTGGTCACGGGCTCGTCCGGCGTGGAGAGAAGGTCCCGTGCGGCGGAGGTCGCCTTCCAGGCGGAGAGGATGCAGACCGAGATGCCGAGAGCGACCAAGAGCCGAAGTCCCGCACTGCCCATATTGGGGTTTCGTAGCATGGGTGGTGCCTCCCTCCGCATGGGGACGAGAGGTGCGAGGCCCCGGAGGCCCGGAGCCGCCAGTTTGACCGAGTCGATATCGCCTGGTACCGTTCCGGGACTGAACGCATGTCCCCCCGCCGCTACCAGATCGAGCAGGCCTCCCCGTCCGCCCGGGCCCTGAACTACGAGGGGTCATTGAACGACCAGCAGTCCGCCGTGGTCGAGGCGGGCCCCGGGCCCATCCTGGTCATCGCCGGAGCGGGATCGGGGAAGACCCGCACGTTGACCTGGCGGGTGGCGAGGCTCGTGGCCGACGGCGTCGCGCCGGAATCGATCCTCCTTCTCACCTTCACGAACAAGGCAGCCCGGGAAATGCTCCGGCGCGTCGAGGAGGTGTGCCGGATCGACGCGCGCCGGATGGTGGGGGGGACCTTCCACCACGTGGCGCATCTTCTCCTGCGCGAGCACGCGGTCGATCTGGGCTACGCTCGAGGGTACTCGATCCTCGACCGAGAGGACGCGCGCGACGTGATGGCGGCGGCGATCGCGGACTGCGGCCTTTCGGTGGGGGCCCGGCGCTTCCCCAAGGCCGATGTGCTCGTCGATCTCGTCTCCATGGCGGTGAACACGCAGACGCCGCTCGGGGACGTTCTCGCCGATCGCCGCCCGCAGTTCCTCCCGCTCACCGAGGACGTCCTGCGGGTGGCTCGCCGGTACACCGAGCGGAAGCACGAGCTCAATGCCATGGATTTCGACGACCTCCTGCTCAACTGGAAGTTGCTCCTGGCCGGGCGTGAGCCGGTGCGCCGGGCGCTCGCCGAGCGCTTCCAGCACGTGCTCGTCGACGAGTACCAGGACACGAATCGGCTCCAAGGGGACGTCGTCGACCTGCTGGTGGCCGACCGGCGCAACCTCTGCGTGGTCGGCGATGACGCCCAGAGTATCTACTCCTTTCGGGGGGCGCACTTCGAGAACATCCTCGAGTTCGAGAGGCGGTACCCGGACTCCCGGCGCTTCGAGCTCACCGTCAACTACCGGTCGACCCCGCAGATCCTCTCCCTCGCCAACGCCTCCATCGCCGCCAACGTTCGCCAGTTCGAGAAGGAGCTCACGAGCGTGCGGCGCGACGGGAGCCTCCCGGCGGTGGTGCCCTGTCGCGACGTGGTGCAGCAGGCCGCCTTCGTGGCCCAGCGGGTGCTCGAGCTCCGGGACGAGGGCATCCCCCTCCCCGAGGTCGCGGTCCTCTACCGGGCCCACCACCACTCGATGGAGATCCAGTTCGAGCTGGCCCGGCGAGGGATCCCCTTCGTGGTGCGGAGCGGCGTGCGTTTCTTCGAGGCCGCTCACGTGAAGGACGTGCTGGCGCACCTGCGCTTCGTGCGCAACCCGGGGGACGAGCTGGCGCTGAAGCGCTGTCTCAAGATCACCCCTGGGGTGGGGACCGCTACCGCGGCGGCGGTGTGGAACGCCTTCGCCGAACGGCGCCGGCGCGGGCAGGGCGCCGTCGACGAGCTCCTCGCCCCCGAGGTGGCCTCCCAGGTTCCGGGAAAGGGGCGTCCGGGGTACGCCCGCCTGGCGCACCTCTTCCGCGCCCTCTCCCGCCCCCCGACCTGCGACCTCCCGGGCGAGTCGATCGAGAGGGTCCTGGAGGAGGGGTACGAGGAATACCTCCGGGCCGAGTTCTTGAACGCCGACGCCCGCATCGAGGACGTGCAGCAGCTCGCCCAGTACGCCCGGGGCTACGAGGACACCGAGGCCTTCCTCGCCGAGATCGCGCTCCTCACGGAGCTCTCCGCCGAGACCGTGGCGGAAGGGGCGGAGCCGGATGAGAAGATGGTCCTCTCCTCGGTGCACCAGGCCAAGGGGCTGGAATGGCGGTCCGTCTTCTTGGTGTGGCTTGCCGATGGACGCTTCCCCTCGGCCCAGGCCCTGGGCGACGCCGCCGGGGAGGAAGAGGAGCGCCGGCTCTTCTACGTCGCCTGCACCCGGGCCAAGGACGAGCTCTACCTCACTTACCCGCTGGTGGCCGCCCCGCGCGACCGGGAGCGAATCGTCCTCAAGGCATCGCGTTTTCTGGAGGAGCTGCCGGCGGAGCCGGAGCTGTACGAGCGCTGGGAACTCGACGAGCCGAAGGCGGCGAGCGTCTTGCCCGCCTCCCCGCCACCGCCGGCGTCGCTTCGCGACCCGCGGGAGGTGCCGGCCCTGTTCGGCGGGCCCTCGGGCGAGGAGGGGGGGGGCGGCGAGGAGGGTGGGGAGGTGGTCGTGTAGCCGCGCCGCGGTGCTTACACGGCCGAGGACGGGTCGACCGGGGATCGGAGCCGCGCTCTCGGGCCCCGCAAGGATCCATGCTAAGGATGGCGTGTCATGGCCGCGAACCGTGAAAAGCCCATCGTCGGCATCGACCTCGGTACCACGAACGCGTGCGTCGCCCATGTCCGCAGCCGCATTCCCCGGGTCGTGCCCACCGACAAGGGGAGCCTCATCCTGCCCACCGTGGTGGCCCTGGGGGAGAAGGGCGAGATCCTGGTCGGGGCGGTCGCCAAGGACCAATTGGTGGTCAATCCCAAGAACACGATCTACGGGGCGAAGCGGCTCATCGGTCGCAAGTGGAACTCCAAGGTCGTACAGGAACTCCGGAACTACTACTCGTACGAGATCGTGGAGGGGCCAAGCGGCGAGGCGGCGGTACTCCTCGGAGGTGAGGTCCGTACCCTGCCCCAGATCAGCGGGATCGTCCTCGGGCACGTGAAAAAGATCGCGGAGGCCTTCTTGAGCCGGGGAATCTCCCAGGCGGTGATCTCCGTCCCGGCGTACTACTCCGACGCCCAGCGGCAGGCGGTGCGGGAAGCGGGACGGCTCGCGGGCTTCGACGTGAAGCGAATCGTCAACGAGCCCACCGCCGCGGCGCTGGCGTACGGGTTCTCCCGGGGCCTCGACCAGAAGGTGCTGGTCTACGACCTCGGCGGCGGGACCTTCGACGTCTCCGTGCTCCAGCTTTCGGGAAACGTGTTCGAGGTCCTGGCCACCGGCGGCGACACCTTCCTGGGCGGGGTCGACTTCGACAATCGGATCATCGACTTCGTGCTCGAGGACTTCTGGCGGCAGTACAAGATCGATCTGGCGCAGTCGCCCATCGCCATGCAGCGGGTGAAGAAGGGGGCCGAAGCCGCCAAGATCGATCTCTCCCTCATGCCCAACGTGGTGATCGACCTGCCCTACATCGAGGAGAAGAAAGGCAAGCCTCTCGACGTGCGGCTCCCGCTCTCGCGCACCCAGCTCAACGAGCTCACCCTCGACCTGGTGGAGCGAACCTTCCAGCTCTGCGACGAGGTCCTGGTCTCGAAGGAGATCCGACCGGCCGACATCGATGAGATCATCCTCGTGGGTGGGCAGAGCCGCATGCCCCTCGTGCAGCAGAAGATCCAGGAGCATTTCGGGAAGCCGCCGCGCAAGGGGGTCCATCCGGACGAGTGCGTGGCGCTGGGCGCGGCCCTGCTCGGCGATTCGCTCGACCAGATCGACTCGGTCACCCTGGTGGACGTGCTCTCGATGCCCATCGGGATCGCCACGCCCCAGAACCGGTTCCGCAAGATCCTCGACAAGAACACCACCATCCCCTCCACCCGGAGCTTCCGCCTCCCTCCCCCGCGCGAGCCCGGTCAGCCAATCGAGATCGACATCTATCAGGGCGAGTCGGACCAGATCGTCGACGACGAGTTCCTGGGCTCGATTCGGCTCCCGGCGGTGGCCACCGGGCGGCGTATCGACTTCCGGCTGGACGAGGAGTGCCTCCTCAAGGTCAGCTTCGACGATCCGGAGAAGGGCATGACCGAGGTCGAGCTCGCGACTCGGGATACGCCGGAAGGGCTCAAGAAGGCCCTGGCGGAGGACGCGGGGCGCCGGCAGCGACCGGGCGAGGCCACCGCCGAAGAGCGGCGGGGCGGCATCTTCGGCTGGCTGAAACGGGGCTGAGGTGCGCTTCGGGTCCCGGGAGTGGTTGTCGGCTCTCATGGCGGCCCTGGATGCCCACCCCGGTCTGCGCGAGGCCCTGAACGGGCTAGGGAGCGACGCCGCCTTCGTGGTCGAAGCCGATCCCCCCGCCTGGCCGCACACGGTGGCCGCGTGGGTCGAGCAACGCCACGGCCGCATCGCGCGCTTTCGGCTGTTGGAGGACGAGGACGAGATCCTCGAGCTCGAGCCGGCCTACGTCATCCGAGCGGCCTACCGGGCCGTCAAGGCGCTGCTAAAGGGGGCCGACCCGGTGCAGGCCGCGCTCACGGGGCGGGTGCGGGTGGAGGGCGATCTTGAGGCGCTCATCCGCCGCGCGCGCTACCGTCATGTGCTAGACGAGGCGCTTGGCCAGATCGAGACCGAGCTTCCCTGACCCGTGCTCTTGGAGGGGAGAATGTTCAGTCGTGGGAAGTTGTCGGAGGTGCTCCTGGAGCGCGGGGCTCGGGTCGTATCCCGGGTGGCGCGGGCGGCAGCTCGCGATCCACGCGGCCAGGAAGCGCTGGCGCTCGCCGTGGGGCTCGCTCAGCGCAGCCGCAAGCGGCTCGAGGCCTTGCAGCAGCGGGTGATGGCCGCTGCGGGCATTCCCGGTCGCAGCGACTACGACGACCTCCTGAGGCAACTCGCTCGCATCAAACGGAAAGCGCGCGAGCTCTCGGTGCGGCTGGACGCGAGCGGGCGCTCGCCGTCGCCTCGGGACGACCGGCAAGGGCGTTGATCTCGTTGACACCGCTCCTTCGGGAACGGCATACTCCGCGGCCTCTTTGTCTGGGCGCTTAGCTCAGCGGTAGAGCACCGTCTTCACACGGCGGGGGTCACTGGTTCGAAACCAGTAGCGCCCACAGGGGGTTACGAGGGATCGTGACCCCCTTCTTCTTCTCTTGGGGTGGCAGGTGGGGTGGCAACGGATCGGGCCCGGCGGGGCAGGGGAGGAGCGGCCTGTGGGGATGGTCCACACGCGCGCTCCGCGCTCGCCAGCGGGGCACTGGGTTCGCCGGGTGTGACGCCTGAAGGCCCCCTCGGACGTCGCTCGACGCGGTAGGCTCGCGGGGTGCGCGCCGCCTTCCTCGCCGCCGCGCTTGCCCTGGCCCTCGCCGCCCCGGCGATCCCCTCCGCCCGGCCGCGGTCCTCCTCGAGCTCCTGGTCGACGCACGGGACGAGCTCGAGCTACCACCGCCACCGATCCCACGTCTCGACCTCGCCCAGCTACGTCCGCCGGGACGCGAACGGGAAGATCCACCGAGACCCGGAGCAACGGGCCGCCTTCCGCCGGGATCATCCCTGCCCCTCGACCGGGAAGACCCGCGGCGCGTGCCCGGGCTACGAGGTGGATCACGTCAAGCCGCTCGCGTGCGGCGGCGCGGACGACCCGGGCAACATGCAGTGGCTGACCAAGGAAGAGAACCGCGCGAAGGGCAGCGAGGGGTGCAGGCGCTGAACGGCCGCCGTCTCGCGCGTTTACCTGACGGGACGAGTCCGCCACACCTCCAGCGTCTGAGCTGCATCGTACTCGCAGTTAAGGACCCTATACAGATCTTCGGTCCGAATTCCAAAGGCCCGACCCATAATCCGCATGTGGTCGAGACGAACGTCAGCGCCGCTGCGCGAGAGCTTAACGAAGAACCGGGTCTTCGCGTCGCGCTCGTACAGTAGGAACATTTCGTGATCGCGGCTGCCCTGTGCCTCTTTGAAGCCCTTGGCGAGCAGGGCTCTGCGGGCAACACGGGCAGGCACCGGCCGCGTCATGCGGGCAGGATGGCGACAAGGCGCTCGAGTGCGGCACGGGCCGACTCGTCGAGCGCCGCCGTGCCCTGCCTCAGGTTGCTCCAGAGAAGCCAAATGGACTCACACAGGTCCCCGGCTGCCTCTTCGAAGGTGTTCCCAACGCCACCCATCCCGAGGGTCGGCGAGTAGATGCAGAAGGCGAACTCCTCCCCGTTGCTGATCTCCACGCGCAGCGGCCTCCTGAAGCGGATGTGGCGGCCCTCGGTGGAGAAGTCGATCACGTATCCGATACTCGCGAGCGGGTCCCGCAGCCTGTCCCTGGTGGTCCCGTTAGCATCGACGAGGCCGAGGCGGGGAGGGACCCACGCCTGCTGATCAGCCGCGTGCTCGTCGCGGAGCACAGCCGAACCGTATGGCATCACGCCTCCCCCTTCAGGTACCTATAGTACTCGTCCGTGATGAGCCCGAAGAACATGCGCTCGATCAAGTCGTGGGCCCGATCAAGGAAGTCCGTGAACCCTGCCTGCTCCAGATCGGCGGTCTTCCACACATCGATGTCAAGAAGAACACCGTGTGGGTTCGCGTGGAGTTGAAGCTGGTTGACACCCACGACCGCGGTGGGTGGCAAGAGCGACAGCCGAGCCTGAAGGTCCCCTTGTCCGGTGACGAGGACGAGGACTGGAGGCTCAGGAAATTCCCCGCCGACCGAGGGCACGCCGGAGACGATCGCACGCAAGCACGGGTGGACCTGTCCCTCCCTTAATTCACCTGGGAAGGTGGGCGGCAATAGGTTGGCGTATCGAAGGCCGAAGCGGCTCGGAGTCACCGGCGGCGAGTGCCGAGAAAACGTCTGCACGATTCGCGAGACACTTGCGAGAAAGACATCGAATCCCGGGTAGACGCGACAGGTATACCCAACCGTGTTGATGGCGAGCATTACACCGTGAGTATCATCCAGCGAGGACAGCCTCACCGGCTGAAGCATCGGCGGGCCCCCGGGTTCCCCCGTGGGAACAAGCAGTCGGGGAAACTCCTTCCGGAGTTCTGCCTGAACTTTGCCCCACGAGGTGTAAAGGGCCAGGTCCCCATGGAAGCGAAGCTCGGCTGTCACCTCCAAGAGGGGGCTGTTCGGTAGTCGTGGGTGGGCCATGGGGCTTCCCGATGGTAACTGCGGTTGTAGAGTCGGTCCAGTGGAAGCAGCACGGGTGGGCCCAAGACGCCCTGACCCGTGCTTCCTCCGGACGCCCCCACGGCGGACACGCCGCGTGACAGGACGCACGACGTTGTCCCAGGACGCGCCCGCCGGCCCCGGTCCGTGCCGGGGTCGTCCGCGTTTACTGCACTCCAGCAACGTGAAGGGCCGTGCCACGGGGCCGTCAGGCGGCCGAGATACCCTCCCGGCATGCCTACCGACCAAGACGAGCAACTGATGGCTGCCGGAAAGGGTGCCATCCAGGCACGGACCGCTGCCCACGCCAGCTACTCACAGGCAGCCGATGTCGTACGAGAGCGACTTATGGCGGTGCAGTCGTTGATCGACCGCAACGTGCCGGCCTCGAGCGGCCAGCGGATCAATGCTGAGGCGGCACTCGAGGTCGCCGAGAGGATGAAGACCCTCACGGAGCACGAGCTGGAACATGCCGAACGAAACTGGGCCGAGTGGCTAGAGGAAACTCGGTCGCGTGAGCAGAATAAGCGCCTCGAGCGTCAGGAAAAGACCACGAGGACCGCCACCGTGGCAGCGTGGGGCTCCGCGGTTGCGGCCTTAGTGGGCGATTCCATAAATACGATGACGTATAAGTAGTGGTGGAGGACCGGACTCCGTGGCATCATCACCTCCGCTGGGTTTGGATGGCGCGGAGGCGGAAACTATTGCCAAGAAAGAGTCCATTCGTCATCGTTCTTTCCGAAGAGATGCAGCAAAAGCTGGAGGCCATTGCGCGGCGATATACGTCACCGTATAGGGACGTCATCCGTGC